>ULQK01004810.1_pt1 | contig 24734 bp, 17 predicted proteins | sample 1954371 | NCBI WGS metagenome assembly ULQK01 (sample SAMEA4835652, study PRJEB28245) | human gut metagenome | biome: gut microbiome; material: fecal sample | place: Denmark | collected 2008 | reverse complement strand
TTTCAGGGCGTATTGGGTAATTTCAACCGTACAGGTCGAAAGATTGTTGTGTCGTTCCCATACGGCCTGCTGAGTAGGAAAAACAGCTTGAACAACTTTTACAACAAGTTACAACTCTTTCGGTAAGCCATGAGCAGAACTGAGCTTGCTCAAGTTATGCCATGGCGAGAAAGAGTGCCATGTAATGGAACAGCTTCGCCAGGACATCGCCTCTTCGAGGCCCGTGCAGACCAAGGGTTGCTGCATGGAAACAACTATGAACAACGCTTCGCCTGGACAAATTCGGCAGGGAATGTCCAAGGCGAAGCGTTATATTTTTGTTGTTTACCTTGCAGCAGGATTGCAACGCGCGAAGCGTGTGTGGTTCCATTTCATGGCACCCTTTCTCGCCATGGCAAAACTCGAGCGAGCTCGGTTTTGCTCATAGCTTATCGAAAGGGTTGTTACAAGTTGTAAAAGTTGTTCAAGTTGTTTTCCATATTCAGCAGGGTCAACTGTCCAAGCCGAAGCATTCCATTTTTCAGCTATTCCTTCCCCTGAGCAGCACTTTCCAGCACACTCTTGATGAAGGCGGGCGTAAAACCTTTTTTGCTCTTGGCCACGGCTTCAGGCGTGCCCGTGGAGAGCACTTGTCCTCCGCGCTTGCCTCCCTCCGGTCCCATGTCGATGATGTAATCGGCGAGTTTGATCACGTCGAGGTTGTGCTCGATGATGAGCACGGTGTTGCCCCGGTCCACCAGTTTCTGTAGCACATCCATGAGGATGCGGATATCGTCGAAGTGGAGACCCGTGGTCGGTTCGTCGAGGATATAGAGCGTCTTACCCGTATCGCGCTTCGAGAGTTCGGTGGCGAGTTTTACGCGCTGCGACTCTCCGCCCGAGAGCGTCGTGGAAGACTGGCCCAGCTTGAGGTAGCCCAGCCCCACATCCTGCAGCGACTTGATCTTGGGTAGAATCTGTGGCACATTCTCGAAAAACTCCACCGCCATATTGACCGTCATGTCCAGCACGTCGGCAATGGACTTGCCCTTGTAGCGCACCTCCAGCGTCTCGCGGTTGTAGCGCTTGCCATGGCAGACATCGCAGGGCACCATCACGTCGGGCAGGAAGTTCATCTCGATCGTCTTATAGCCGTTGCCGCCACAAGCCTCGCAGCGTCCGCCCTTCACGTTGAAGGAGAAGCGGCCAGGCTTATACCCTCGGATCTTGGCCTCGGGCAGTCCGACGAAGAGCGCGCGAATGTCCGAGAAGACGCCCGTATAGGTGGCAGGATTGGATCGCGGCGTGCGTCCGATAGGACTTTGATCCACCGTCACCACCTTGTCTATCAGCTCCATACCCTCTATCTTCTCGTAGGCCATCGGCTTCTTCAGCGAGCGATAGAAGTGTTGAGAGAGTATCGGCTGCAGCGTCTCGTTGATCAGCGTGGATTTGCCCGATCCCGACACACCCGTGACGACGATCAGTTCTCCCAGCGGCAGCTCCACGTCCACGTGCTTCAAATTATTACCTGTGCACCCACACAAAGCGATACGCTGGCCGTTGCCCTTGCGGCGATGTGCCGGCACCTCGATCGCCCGCTCATGGTTCAGATACTGCGCCGTGAGCGTATGGGTGTGGAGCATCTGCTGCGGCGTGCCCTGGAAGACCACTTCTCCACCCTTTCGGCCCGCCCGCGGCCCGATATCGACGATCCAGTCGGCGGCCCGCATCATGTCCTCGTCGTGCTCCACCACGATGACCGTATTGCCCAAGTCGCGCAGCGCCTTGAGCGAGTTGATCAGTCGGACGTTGTCGCGCTGGTGGAGTCCGATGCTCGGCTCGTCGAGAATGTAGAGCACATTGACCAGTTGCGAACCGATCTGCGTGGCCAGTCGGATGCGCTGGCTCTCACCACCCGAGAGCGAGGCCGACTGGCGGTTGAGCGACAGATAGTCGAGTCCGACATCCAGCAGAAAGCGGATGCGCTTGCGAATCTCCTTGATGATCTCCGTGGCGATCTGCCGCTGGGTCTCGCCGAGGTGGTTTTCCACTTCCCCCATCCACTCATAGAGTTCGCCCAGGTCCATCTCAGAGAGTTCGGAGATATTCTTGCCCCAAATCTTGTAAGACAAAGCCTCGCGGTTCAGTCGCTGGCCCTGGCACTCGCCGCAGGTCACGTCGGCGATAAACTGTCCGCTCCATTTCTTCCCCGCGGCACTCTCGTCGCCCTCCATGACGGCCCGCAGATACTTCACTACGCCGTCGAAAGCCACAAAATAGTCCGTCGTCGTGTGGACCAGTTCCTTGGCGATGCGCACCTTTTCGAGCGCCCCATAGAGGATCTCGTCCATTGCCTCCTGGGGAATGTCCTTCACCGGAGACTTCAAGTCCAGGTCATATTTGGACAAAATCGCTTCTATCTGCCAAAATATCATCTGACTCTTGTATTTTCCAAGCGGCGCGATCGCCCCCTCGCGTATCGACTTTCTGTCGTCGGGAATCACCTTCTTCAGGTCGATCTCGCTGACCATGCCAAGTCCTTTGCAATGAGGACAAGCCCCTTCGGGCGAGTTGAAGGAAAAGATATTGGGCGCAGGATCCTTGTACGACAGTCCCGTCACGGGGTCCATGAGGCGCTTGGAGAAAAACTTCGCCTCGCCCGTGTCGGCATCGATGATCATCACCAGTCCGTCGCCCTGGCGCATCGCCGTAGCCACGGTCTTTTGCAGTCGCTGCGAGAGGTTGTCCTCCGTCTCGCCAAGGCGCGCGGCGAGTTTCATCTTATCGACCACCACCTCGATATTGTGGTTCTTGTAGCGGTCGGTTTTCATGCCCTGGGTCAGTTCCTGAATCTCCCCATCTATCCTTATATAAAGGTAGCCCTTGCGGCGCATGCTCTCAAAGAGTTCGCGGTAGTGGCCCTTGCGGTTGCGGACGAGCGGAGCAAGGATGAAAATCTTCTTGCCGAGATAGTCCTTGAGGATCATCGAGACCACCTTTTCCTCGGTATATTTCACCATTTTCTCCCCACTCTGATAGGAATAGGCCGTGGCGGCGCGGGCGAAGAGCAGGCGGAGGTAGTCGTAGATCTCCGTGGTCGTTCCCACCGTGGATCGCGGATTCTTGTTCGTCGTCTTCTGCTCAATGGCGATGACGGGGGAGAGACCCGTGATCTTGTCCACGTCGGGGCGCTCCATATTGCCCAGGAAATTGCGGGCATAGGCCGAGAAAGTCTCGATATAGCGGCGCTGGCCCTCGGCATAGATGGTGTCGAAAGCCAGCGACGACTTGCCCGACCCGCTCAAGCCGGTGAAGACCGTGAGCGAGTTGCGGGGAATGACGACATCAATATTCTTCAGATTGTGGACGCGCGCGCCCAGCACTTCTATTTTATCCTTGTCCATCGGTGGAAATACAATCTATTGGTTTGTGGGGTGCGGAATGTCTATTCCGTCACAGTTTCTGATCCCGCAGCCTCGTTGTAGGTGCGCAACAGGTTGACTGCCTTGCGAATACGGAAATGGCGTCCGTCAGCTCCCTTGGCATCCACGTTGAGGAAATAGACACCATCCTTGACGGGTTTGCCATGGAACGTGCCGTCCCATCCCTCCGCAGGGTTGTCCCAAGAAAAAATCTTCTGTCCCCAGCGGTTGAAGATCGTGGCCTGAAACTCCACGATACTCTGATAGGTGCTCTTGGCCTTGAACACATCGTTGACGCCATCGCCGTTGGGCGAGAAGGCATTGGGAAACTCGAGTTTGCTTTCGCTGATGGAAAACTCAAAGGGCGGAAAATCGTCGGTGGTGAAGCGGATCGTGTCCGAACCGTTGACAAACGAGACCGTGAGCGAGACGTGCTGCATACCGGCCTTGGTGAAGGTGTAGCTGGTGGTTTCGTCGTAGCGGACCAGGTAGGGGTTCTGCACGTCGGATCCTTCGTAAAAGCGCCATTCGAAATGGGGCGTATAGTCGCCCACCTCGGTGACGCCAGCGTCGAAACTGACCTCTATCGGTGCGCTTCCCGTGTAGCTTCCGCCAGGTTCCATCGTCTGCTCCTCGCCGTTGTCGTCCGTGTAGGTGGCCAGTGGCGAGAGCGCTTGTCCAAATGTCGCCTGTGTGCCACAAAAGAGCACAAAAGCGGCCAAGATATGCTTGAAAATATGCCTCATCGTTGATATTTTGTGCAAATTTACGAAATTCTTTCCACTCCCATGCCAAAACCAACTATTTTTTGCTATCTTTGCAAGTGGTTAAAATAAAATTGGAAAAATGAGACATTGCTTGAGGATGTGGATCGCGGTCTTCGCCTCGCTGCTTTGCCTTCATGCGAGCGGTCAGGCCCCACAGTGGCAGGACCTGCACAAGGTGAAGCGGGGAGAGACCCTTTTCGGCATCGCCAAAGAATATAATGTGACGATTCAGCAGATCATAGACGCCAATCCGGAAATGAAAAAGGAGGGCTATGAGCTGCAGAAAGGTGCGTGGATAGCCGTCCCCTTCGGTAAGAAAGGAGACAAGCGCCGCAGCCCGGCTTCCCCGCAAGCTGCTCCACAAGCTGCCAAGGGGTCTGTCGCCGCCCAGGGACCGGTCTCGGCCCAGCGTCCAGCGGCTCCCGCCACGAAGAAGAAGGATGGCACGATCCGCGTGGGCGTGATGCTGCCGTTGCACAACGACGATGGCGATGGCCGCAGGATGGTGGAGTACTACCGTGGTTTGCTCCTCGCCTTCAATCAGATGAAGGCCGAAGGCATCAACACCGACGTCCACGCCTGGAACGTAGCCAAGGACGCCGATATCCGCACGACGCTCCTGGACGCCAACGCCGCTTCCCTTGACATCATCTTTGGCCCGCTCTACACCCCGCAGGTGAAGCCGCTGGCCGACTTCTGCCGTCGCAACCAGATAGCGCTCGTCATTCCCTTCTCTATCGAGAGCCGGGAGGTGGAGAGCAATCCCCAGGTCTTCCAGGTCTATCAGACCGACTCGTTGCTCAACGCGATGGCGGTCAGCTGCTTCCTGGAGCGCTATCAGAACAGCCACCGTCCGATCTTCATCGATTGCAACGACCCGACGTCGCGCGTGGGAAAATTCACCCGCATGCTGAGACAGCAGCTCGACGCGGCCAAGATTCCCTACGAACTGACCAGCATCAACTCGTCTATGGCCGACTTTGCCAAGCATTTTTCTTCCAAGCAGCCCAATGCCGTGGTCCTCAACACCGAGAAGAGTCCGCAGCTGACGCATGTCTTCCATAAGTTGGACTCCCTCACGGCAACGCGCCCGGGTCTCGCCATCTCGATGTATGGCTACAACGACTGGTTCATCTACCAGGACTATGACCTCAACTGGTTCTTCAAGTACAATACGTATATCCCCTCTACGTTCTTTTATAACAAGCAGTCGGACAAGACTTCTGCCCTGGAGAAACTCTACCAGGAGACGTATGGCGCAGCGATGGACAAAAACTACATCCCGCGCCTGGCCTTGACGGGCTACGACCACGGCGAGTATTTCGTGCGGGGACTCCGCCAGTATGGCGCCGCATTCAAGGGACTGGAGAAGCAGCCGACGAAATATAAGGCGCTGCAGACGCGGCTCCGCTTCCTGCCCATACAGGGCGGAGGACAGCAGAACAGGCAGTTTCAGCTGATCCACTTCAAGCCCGACCAAACCATGGAGAGCCTTACCTATTAGTATATGCTACCACAGATGATAGTCAAAGCAGAAATGTCAATCTTTCGGTACGCGCGACCTTGGTTTTCCAAGCGACACGCCGGGCAGAAGCGGTATCTCCGACCGATCCTCCTTCTGATAGCGGTGGTGTGCTCGCAGGCGCTCCAGGCGCAGGTAGGAGAGCACCGCAACGTGTTGTCGCTCGGAGTCAATGCGGGTTGCGCATTGTCCAACGTCGGGTTCGACCCGAGTGTGCCGCAGAAGATGCACGCGGGATTCACCGGAGGATTGTCGGTCCGCTATACCAGCGAGAAATATTTTTCCACGATCTGCTCCATTGCCGCGGAGGTCAACTATGCCTCGCTCGGATGGAAGCAGGACATCCTCACCCCCGCCGACCAGCCCGTCGTCAACGCCAATGGCAACGCAGAGGCTTACGAGCGCACGATCAACTACGTGCAGATTCCGGTCTTCGCCCACCTGGCATGGGGACAGGAGAACAAGGGCTGGAGCTTCTTCTTCAAGGCGGGTCCGCAGATCGGACTCTACTTGAGCGAATCGACCCAGCGCAACTATACGGCGCCCAACCTTGCCACGGACGGCACAGGACGCGCCAACACCATCGTGAAGCAGGAGGACATGCCCGTAGAAACGAAGTTCGACTACGGCATCGCTGCCGGACTGGGTACGGAATGGAGCCATCCGCGCGTGGGCCACTTCCAGTTGGAGGCGCGCTACTACTACGGTCTCGGCAACATCTACGGGAGTTCGAAGAGCGACTTCTTTGGCAAGTCCAACTTCGGCAACATCGTCGTTAAGGCTTCCTACTTGTTTGACATCATCAAAAAATAACATCCTCAAGAAATAACATCATCACAAAATAACAGAATAAAACAGAAAGAAATAATAACTCAATTACTAACTCTTCCGACCGCAAGGAAGGAACTAAAATTTCAAAATCATCTATGTTTTCAAATCAACCTAAAGGACTCTGGGCCTTAGCTTTGGCAAACACAGGCGAGCGCTTCGGCTACTACACGATGCTGGCTGTGTTCTTGCTCTATTTGCAGGCAAACTTCGGTTTCGCCACTGGTACGGCAAGTACGATCTACTCCACCTTCCTCATGATGGTCTATTTCCTGCCCATCATTGGTGGTATCGCTGCCGACAAGTTTGGCTTTGGCCGTATGGTCACCACGGGTATCTTTATCATGTTCCTCGGCTACCTGGTGCTCTCTCTGCCGCTGGGTAAGGACACGGTTGCCATTGCCGCTATGGGTCTGTCGCTCATCCTCATTGCCTTGGGTACGGGTCTCTTCAAGGGTAACCTCCAGGTGATGGTGGGTCGTCTCTATGACGGTCCTGACTATTCCTCTCAGCGCGACTCCGGTTTCTCGTTGTTCTATATGGCCATCAACATCGGTGCCATGTTCGCACCGACCGCTGCCATCAAGATCATGGAGTGGGCTCAGGCCTCTCTCGGCGTCAGCGAGGCCGATTCCTACCACTTCGCCTTTGCCGTGGCTTGCGTATCGCTGATCGTCAGTATCGCTATCTACTACGCCTTCAGCTCCACCTATAAGCACGTCCTCGCCAGCGAGGGCAACCAAAAGGCTGCCAACGCTGCTGCCTCCAATGCTCCCGAGCTTTCCAAGGCCGAGACCAAGGAGCGCATCGTCTGCCTCTGCCTGGTGTTCGCCGTCGTGATCTTCTTCTGGATGGCCTTCCACCAGAACGGTAATACGCTCACGCTGTTTGCACGCGACTTCACACAGACCAGCGCCGAGGGCGTTCAGTCTATGCTCTTCGACGTGACCAACCTCGTGGCCTGCATCTTCGTGGTCTATGCCTGCTTCTCTCTTGCCCAGAGCAAGACCGCCAAGGGCAAGTTTGTCTCACTGGCCGTGATCGCAGCTGCCATCGCTTTCTTGTTCTACAAGTACAACAGCCTGGATGGTGCCATCGACGTGAAAGCTCCGATCTTCCAGCAGTTCAACCCGTGCTACGTCGTGGCCCTCACTCCGGTGAGCGTGGCGCTCTTCTCTTGGCTCAACAAGATCGGCAAGGAGCCGACCTCTCCTGAGAAAATCGGTCTCGGTATGCTCGTCGCTGCCCTCGGCTTCGTTTGGATGGCCGTTGGTTCTATGGGTCTTGAGTTGCCGCTCGACCAGGCCGCTAAGGAGGGTCCGCGTGTCAGCGCCAACCTCTTGATCTCCACCTACCTCATCCTCACCTTCGCTGAGCTCCTGCTCTCTCCGATCGGCATCTCCTTCGTGTCGAAGGTGGCTCCTCCCAAGTATGCCGGTCTGATGATGGGTCTGTGGTTTGGTGCTACCGCCATCGGCAACCAGCTGGTGATGGTGCCTGGTATCATGTGGGGTCTCAACTTCAACCTCGTCACCATTTGGGGTGTCCTCGCTGGCATCTGCCTGGTGTCTGCCCTGTTCATCTTCTCTATCATCAAGAAGCTCAACAAGGTAAGCTAAGTCGCATCTGGAGGCGCAGGACCATCCCTTGAGGAAGGGAGCTATCCTCCGCCCTGCCGCTTGATATCGTGTCGGAATAGTAAGTCGAAAAGGCTGCTATTCCGACATTTTTTTGCTCCGAAGAATCTTTTCCTGATTATAACCATTCTGTCATACAGAAAAGAAGGGAGGAATGTTTGGGCCGTTCGACTTTATTTCATACCTTTGCAGAACCTAATCAAGACAAGGTGAACCGCACTTTTCAAGACAAGGCAGCGCCTCTTTCGTGACAAGGAGAAGCACTTTTCGCGAGAAGGAAAAAACCTTTCGTGACAAGGCAAAACCTTTCGTGAGAAGGCAAAACCTCTTTCGTGGCAAGGAGAAGCATCACCCCATTCCCCTTGTCAAAGGAATGAGACAAAGTAAAAGTAAAAAACCTAAAGACAAAAATTATAAAAGTAAACTACTGATTATGAAAAAAGCATTAGCGTTGGCCATGCTTGCCATGGCTGCCAACCAAGCTGCCGGACAGGGCCTGACCTACCCCACCCCTCCGACGGACAACACCGTGGATGAGTATTTCGGTGTGAAAGTAGCCGACCCCTACCGCCCCTTGGAGGACGACCACTCGGATGCCACCATGCAATGGGTGGAGGCCGAGAACCAAGTGACTCAGGACTACCTGGCCAAGATTCCCTTCCGCGGCAAACTCCTGAAGCGCCTGCGCGAAGTCTCCGACTACGGCAAGGTGGGCGCGCCCTTCTATGTCAAGGCCACGGGCAAGTGGTATTTCTACAAGAACAACGGTCTTCAGAACCAAAGTGTGCTCTACGAGCTGGACGGCCTGGGACAGGAGAAGAACGCTCGCGTCTTCCTCGACCCCAACCAGCTCTCTACTGACGGCACGGTGGCTCTGGGCAACATCAGTTTCTCCCACGACGGCAAATACTTGGCCTACGCCATCTCGCGTTCGGGCAGCGACTGGTCGGAGTTTTATGTGATGGACACGAAGACGCTCGAGGTATTGCCCGACCACATCGAGTGGGCTAAGTTCTCGGGGGCCTCCTGGCTCGGCGACGGCTTCTTCTATAGCGCCTATGACAAACCCGAGGGCAACGCCTATACGAGCAAGAACTCCACCCACAAGATCTACTTCCACCGCCTCGGCACGAAGCAGGAGCAGGACCAGCTCTTCTTCCAGAATCCCACCGAGCCGATGCACTTCTTCAGTACGTCGGTCAACCACGAGGAGACGGTGCAGTTCCTCTATGAGTCGGGCGGCGGAACGGGCAACATCTTCTATATCCGCGACTTGAAAAACAGCAACTCGCAGTTTACGAAGGTGGTCCCCAACATGGACTACGCCTACTCTCCCATCGCCACCATCGGCGACAAGGTCTATCTGCTGACCAACGACGGTGCGCCGATGTATAAGATCATGGTGATGGATATCCACAAGCCCGCGATGGAAAACTGGCAGACCGTCATCCCCGAGGGCAAAAACGTGATCGATGGCGCCAACATCATCGGCGGCGAACTCTATGTGAGCTACCAGCAGGACGCCTGCAGCCACATCTATGTCTATGACCTCAACGGCAAGATGCAGCAGGAGGTAAGCCTCCCGGGCATTGGCAGCGCCAGCGTCAGCGGCAACAAGGACAGCAAGGAGTGCTTCGTCAGCTTTGCCTCCTTCACGCAGCCCTGGACGGTATATCAGTATGACCGCGCCGCCAACTCGCTGCAGCCCTATGCCGTGCCCAAGGTCAACTTCAAGCTCAGCGACTACGAGACCAAGCAGGTGTTCTACACCAGCAAGGACGGTACGCGCGTGCCGCTCTTCATCACCTACAAGAAGGGCCTGAAACTAAACGGCAAGAACCCGGTCTATCTCTATGCCTACGGCGGTTTCAATATCTCGATGAATCCCTCGTTCTCCGCTTCCCGCATCCCGTTCCTGGAGCGCGGCGGCATCTATGCCCAGGCTTCTCTCCGTGGCGGAGGCGAGTATGGCGAGGCTTGGCACGAGGCGGGTACGAAGATGCAGAAGCAGAATGTCTTCGACGACTTCATCGCTGCTGCTGAGTATCTGATCAAGGAGAAATACACCAGTTCGCCCTACCTCGCCATCGTCGGTGGCAGCAATGGCGGACTGCTCGTCGGCGCTTGCATGACGCAGCGTCCCGACCTCTTTGGCGTCTGCATTCCCTCTGTGGGCGTGATGGACATGCTCCGCTACCATAAGTTCACCATCGGCTGGAACTGGGCTCCCGACTATGGTACGAGTGCCGACTCCAAGGAGATGTTTGAGTATCTGCGCGGCTATTCTCCCCTCCACAACATCAAGAAGGGCGTGAAGTATCCTGCCACCCTCATCACAACGGCAGACCACGACGACCGCGTTGTTCCCGCCCACAGCTTTAAGTTTGCTGCCACGCTCCAAACCGACAATGCCAGCGACAAGCCCACCCTCATCCGCATCGACAGCAAGGCGGGCCACGGTGGCGGCAAGCCCGTCAGCAAGCAGCTGGAGGAGCAGGCCGACATCTATAGTTTCATCCTCTACAACATGGGATTGAAGTACTAAGATTCCGATTTTGATTTGACCCAAATGCGATAAGGGGGAAGAAAGTTTGATGGCTTTCTTCCCCCTTATAATTTCTGTCTGCCCTTGCAGACTTAGTCTTTCTTGCTTGGCGTGCTCGCGCGTCAGAACAACTCGTGGTCGGGCACCTGCGCGTCAAATGAGAGGTTGGAACCGTCCTCCGTCAGGTTGACCAGGATGGAGTCGCCCTCCTTCATTTCGCCACTCAGGATGCGCTCGCTGAGTCCGTCCTCGACATAGTTTTGGATGGCACGCTTCAGCGGACGCGCACCAAACTGGACGTCGTAGCCCTTCTTGGCCACAAACTCCTTGGCAGCATCAGAGAGCTGGAGCGCGTAGCCCAGTTCGCCGACCCGCTTGTACAAGCCCTTGAGTTCGATATCGACAATCTGCTTGATGGCGTTGAGGTCCAGCTGGTCGAAGGTGATGATCTCGTCCAGACGGTTGAGGAACTCCGGCGAGAACTGCTTGCTCAGACTCTTCTGTATGATGGACCGAGCATACTCCTTGTCCTTCTCGTTGCGCGCGAAGCCCTCGGCACCACCCGCCGTGAATCCGATGCCACGGCCAAACTCCTTGAGCTGGCGCGTACCCGCATTCGACGTCATGATAATGACCGTATTGCGGAAGTCGATCAGTCGTCCGTTGCCGTCCGTGAGTCGTCCCTCGTCGAGCACTTGCAAGAGGAGGTTGAAGACATTGCCATGCGCCTTCTCGATCTCGTCGAGCAAGACGATGGAGTAAGGATGGCGGCGCACCCGCTCCGTGAGCTGGCCTCCCTCGTCGTAGCCGACGTAGCCCGGAGGCGCACCCACCAGGCGCGACGTGTTGAAGCTCTCCGTATATTCACTCATATCGACGCGGATCAGCGCATCGGCCGAACCAAACATATACTCCGCCAGTTTCTTGGCCAGGTAGGTCTTGCCAACACCCGTCGGACCCAGGAACATGAATGCGCCGATGGGATGGTTCTGCTCCTTCAGACCCACGCGGTTGCGCTGGATGGCCTTCACCATTTTCTCGATGGCCTTGTCCTGGGCCACCACCACCTGCTTCAGTTCCGTCGCCATATTGCGCAGACGAAGGCCCTCCGACTGCTGCATGCGCTGCACGGGCACACCCGTCATCATCGACACCACATCGGCCACCTGGTCCTCCGTGATGGCCACCTGCTCGCCGACCTCGCCTTCCTCCCAGCGGTGCTGGGCCTCTTCGAGCTGCTTCTCGCGCTCCACCTGCTGGTCGCGGAAGCCCGCCGCCATCTCAAAGTTTTGGTTCTTGACCGCATTCTGCTTCTTCTGCTTGATCTCCTCGATCTCATTTTGCAGATCCACGATCTCCTTCGGCACCTCCGCATGCTGCAGGTGGATGTGCGATCCCACCTCGTCGAGCACGTCGATGGCCTTGTCGGGGAAGAAGCGGTCCGTGACGTAGCGGTCCGTGAGTTTCACGATCAACTGGAGCACCTCGTCAGAATACGTCACCTGATGATGGTGCTCGTAGCGGTCCTTGATATTCTTCAGGATCTGCAGCGTCTCCTCCGTCGTGATCGGTTCGACGATCACCTTCTGGAATCTACGCTCCAGGGCACCGTCCTTCTCGATCGACTTGCGATACTCGTCGAGCGTCGTGGCACCTATACATTGCATCATGCCCCGCGCCAAGGCTGGCTTGAGGATATTGGCAGCATCCATCGTGCCAGCCGCCGAGCCCGCACCGATGATGGTGTGGATCTCGTCGATGAAGACGATCACCTCCGGGTGGCGCTCTATCTCCTTGAGGATCGTGCGGATACGCTCCTCAAACTGACCCCTGTATTTCGTTCCCGCCACGATACTCGTCATGTCGAGCGACACAATCCGCTTGTTGAAAAGCGTGGGCGACGTGCGGTGCTGGACGATCATCTGCGCCAGTCCTTCTACGATGGCACTCTTGCCCACACCGGGTTCGCCGATGAGCACAGGATTGTTCTTCTTGCGGCGTCCCAGGATCTCGCTGACGCGGATGATCTCGCGCTCGCGGCCCACCACAGGGTCGAGTTTCCCCTCCAGGGCTGCCGCCGTGAGGTCCGTACCGAAGTTGTCGAGGGCCGGCGTCGCACTCTTGGTCTCCTTGGTGCGCGTCTGCTGCGCGCCACCACCCTGGCTGCGCGCCTCCTCGCGATCCTCCTCGTCGTCGTCGTTGAAGAGCATATCGTCGTCGTCGTCGTCGGACAAGTCGAGCCCTCCCTGCACGTCGTTGGCCAACTGGCGCAGTAGCGCGTTGGCCTCAATGTAGTCGAGGTGGTGAGCCTGCAGCGTCATCTTCGCGCCCGTGTCTGTCTGGTCGTGGAGAATGGCCAGGATCAAGTCCTCCACATCGACGATCTTGCGATGCTGGATGCGCGCCTCCAGTACTGCGAGGTGCAGCACGTTGGCAGCACGGTCCGTGACGTTGATCTCCTCGTAGATCCGCTTGCTCTCCTCCTTGTTCGAAGAGGCATACTGCTCCAGCTCCTTCTTGACCGTGGGCACGTCGAGGCTGAGCGTCGAGATGACCCTTTGTATCTTCGGATCAGAGAGCCTGAAAACAGCCAGCAACAGATGCTCCGGAGCCACCGAGGGACAGGACAGTCTGTCGGCTTCCTCGCGGCTGAAGGCGAGCACCTCCGAGAGTTCTTTAGAGAATTGACTTATCATCTTGACTTTCGTGATTTTCTTTTAGAATACAATTTCTTTGTTTGTTCAATACAACTTGTTCAATTGCAAAAGTATAGAGCAAAAGACATGCCAAACCCTTCTAAGTTTGACCTTCACTCAGGTTTATGTCAGCATGTGCGTCAGTTCCGGGTCTTTTGACCTTGATTTGGCAGCGGTTTTTCTTTTTCAGCCACCGTGCCTTACGCTGCTCGTAGTCGGCACGGTGGCGCTCCAAGAAGTTATCTGCCATTGAAAGTACTATGTATGACAGAGAGGAGGATGGGCTGGTTGGCGTTGTTGGGGCCACCCACGAGTCGTGTGCTGGAGAGCGACATGTCGTGGGAGCACTTTGTCACGCGTGTTATCTTCGTGCCAGAGCTACCCGTGATGGTCGTTGTCGCCAGACTGATCGGCACGAGCACCGCCTTGTTCCAGTTGGCATCCACCTGTCCGGCCCGGCGCTTCTTGATCATATAGTTGACCAAGCCCGAGATGTTGTTGAACGTATAGCCGTTCACCGTCGCGCTATAGGCTGCGGTGAAACTCGTCTTATAGTCGGGAATGCGGTTCTCGGCGAAGAACGTATGGAGCTCGTCGAGCGGAAGGATCAGCACCGTCGTCGGCGCACTGAGGAGGAAGTCGGAACTGATTATGTTGTTGATGCGCGGAAAGGTCACCTTCGCCGTGTTGAGCGTGTCGTTCTCGTGTCCCCTCATGATCTCATCCACCGGCAACGTGACCTCGGTGAAGAGGCCCGCCGGGCTTTTCAGATAACTGCATCCCGTCTGTGCCGCGAGACTTGCCAGCAGGTTGTTGTCGTTGCTGAACGTCGTCGTCTGCAGCACCTCCTCCGTACTGGCCAATGAGGTCGAGGTGACGGAGTCCTTGCCGTTGATTTGCGACCGGAAGTAGATATTGAGCTGGGCGTTGGTCACATACGCCATCGAACCGATGCCGTTGGTCACCTTGAAGAAGAAGCCCGGGCTGATCTCGTGGAGGAAGCGGTAGCTGTTGCGGAACGCCTCGGGCGAGGCATAGTACTTCCGCATCAGGTACGTGCCATAGTTGTTGTAGCTGACGCCATCCTTGTCCGTATAGGCGTCGTCCAGTCGGATGGCGATCGCCTTGTTGGTGTACTTGGCGCCGCGCGTCTGGTCCGCCAGCGTATAGGTGCGCTCCTGCTTGATGCCCCCTTGGCGCAGGTAGCCGTGGAGCGCCGGATTGAAGTTGGAGTAGATCACCGATCCCTCCTCCAGCGGCCGCCCCATCTCGTAGGCCGAGAGTTTCATCTGTGCCAGCGAGTCGCCATAGAAGTCGTTATAGACCAGCAGGATCTCGCACGAGTCGGCGATGATCTCCCCCTGGTCGTTGCGGCTGAGGATGCTGTCGGCAGCCGCGATCTGATAGTTGCTCAGCGGATGCAGCTGCGCCATGAAGTCGCCCGTCACGTAGTTGCCCGTCTCCGGATCCTTCACGCGGCCGAGATAGCCCGTGATGTTGCGTGCGATGACCGAGTCGGCCATGATGGTGCGCGTGCTGAGCTGGAAGGTGTCAGCCTTGACAGTCAACTTGTCGGGATTGTCTATCAGCGAACCGCCGATGTTGTCGGTCGTGTCGTCGCAGGCCGCCAGCGAGAGCGCCGTGGCAGCCAGGGCGAGGCCCCAGACCAACTGATGGAATTTTATCATTTGCGTGTAATGGTCATAAAATCTATTACAACAGGAGGCCACGCCCATCCTTATCAACAAGGCGCACGATCCCCCTGCCCGAGGGTACGTCAGAGACGTTGTCTCCGCCTATTCCCCCAACAATTTTCCATAGAAGTCAGCATAGAGTCCCTTGACCTCTGCCTCTGCCTGCGGATGGACGATCAGCGGCTTGTTCTCGCTCTGCGCATAACGGACGAGTTCGGCGTTAACCTGGTCGTCCACCTGTACGACACCATCGCTATAGTCGATGGCCAGTTTGCCCAGTTCCACGGCGTCGAACGTGTCGCCATACTTCTCGATCAGTTCGGCCTTGGCCTCCCTGAACGGCAGGGAGCGCCTGAACTTCTCCCCCAGGTCGCCCGCGGGCTGTTCGCCGAAGAGCGACGTCACCACCTTGGCGTTGATAAACTGCGGTTCGTCGTGGTAGGCCGTCTTCACATAGAACGGTATCACCGAGCTCATCCAGCCTTGGCAGTGGATGATATCCGGCGCCCAGCGGAGCTTTTTGACCGTCTCCAGCACGCCGCGCGCGAAGAAGATGGCCCGCTCGCCATTGTCGGGATAGTCGTTGCCCAGCTCGTCCTTGGTCATGGCCGGACGATTCTGGTAGTAATCCTCATTATCAATAAAATAGACCTGGATGCGCGACTGCGGTATGGAAGCCACCTTGATGATGAGCGGGTGATCCGTGTCGTCGATGATCAGATTCATACCCGAGAGTCGGATCACCTCATGCAACTGGCCACGCCTTTCGTTGATCGTGCTCCACTTCGGCATGAAGGTTCTTATCTCGAATCCGGCTTCTTGCATTTTGGCCGACATCAAACCTCCCATCTCTGCCATCTGCGATTGGGTGACGTAAGGGGTGGTTTCCTGGTTGATAAACAATACTTTCTTTGCCATTCTAACTTGTTTTATCGTGATTATTTCTTGACAAAAGTCGCGATAAACACGATTTCCCAGGTGCAAAGTTACGATTTTATTCCCGAATTCGTAGCGGCTTTTCAGATATTTTGTCTAATGGCATCGGCATTTTATTATATTTTTCAGATTACTTTTTGCCTATTTCGTAAAAATGTTGTTACTTTGCACCCGAAATATTTTGCAGATAATGAAAGTATTTGAAAAAAACGCAGACTTGCAGAACGCGCTCTTCGCTGCGCGCAAGCAAGGACAGTCGGTGGGATTCGTCCCCACGATGGGTGCCCTCCACGAGGGCCACGCCTCGCTCATCAAGCGTAGCGCCAAGGAAAACGACGTGACGGTGGTCTCCGTATTCCTCAACCCCACACAGTTCAACGACCCCGCCGACCTCGAACGCTATCCCCGCACATTGAAGGCCGACCGCGCCCTTTGCGAGGCTTGTGGCGCCGACTTCGTCTTCGCGCCTACCGTGAGCGACATCTACCCCACTCCCGATACCCGCCACTTTGAGTTTCCGCCCCAGACGACGGTCATGGAGGGCGCCCATCGTCCTGGCCATTTCAATGGCGTCTGCCAGGTGGTGAGCCGCCTGTTCTACATCGTCCAGCCCACCCGCGCCTACTTTGGCGAGAAGGACTGGCAGCAGATCGCCGTCATCCGCCGTCTGGTCGCCTACATCGGCAGCCACGTGGAGATTGTCCCCTGCCCCGTGGTGCGCGAGGCCGACGGCGTGGCCTTGAGCAGCCGCAACAAGCTCCTCACCCCCGAGGAGCGCGCCATCGCCCCCCATATCGCCCGTGCGCTGATGGAGAGCATCGATTACGCCAAGACCCACACCGTCGCCGAGACCCACGACCACGTGGTCAGCACGATCAACGCCATCGACGGCCTGGAGGTGGAGTACTTCCAGATAGTAGATGGCAACACGCTCCTCGACGTCCAGGACTGGCAGGACAGCGACTATGTGGTGGGCTGCATCACCGTCTATTGCGGCAAGACCCCGATCCGTCTGATCGATCACATCAAGTATAAGGAATAACACACGCTACACTTTCTTTTTTATATGTATATAGAAGTACTGAAAAGCAAACTGCACCGCGTCAAGGTGACCCAGGCCAACCTCAACTACATCGGCAGCATCACCATCGACGAGGACTTGATGGACGCGGCCAATCTCATCGCCGGTGAGAAAGTGCAGATCATGGATAACGACAATGGAGAGCGCTTCGAGACCTACGTCATCAAAGGCGAGCGTGGCAGCGGCTGCATCTGCCTCAATGGTGCGGCAGCGCGCAGGGTGGTCGTCGGCGACACCATCATCATCGTGAGCTACGCCCTGATGGACTTCGAGGAGGCCAAGACCTTCAAGCCCTCTGTGGTCTTCCCCGAGAACAACCGCCTCTGACCCCCTCGGCGGACTTCCCTCCGCCCCGGAGGCCGCCAGCGACGGTCTCGCTATCGCTAATCACGGTCCTGGTGCCGGCAAGGCCCTGCCCAGACCCCAACCCAGTAGATAATCAATGAAGAAAACGATAACAGCATCGCTCCTGCTCCTCTCCTCCCTCGGACTCCATGCGCAGAGCGGCACCAACTCCCCCTACAGCCAGTATGGCCTGGGCGAACTCTCCGAACAGTCGGGCAGTTTCAGCCGCGGCATGAACGGACTGGCCTATGGCCTCCGGCTCAACAACCAAGTCAACGCCCTCAACCCGGCCTCCTACTCGGCCCTCGACTCGCTGTCGTTCATCTTCGACGCGGGCGTGAGCCTGCAGATGACGCAGTTCAAGGAGGGCGGCCGCTCCATCAGCGCACGCAATGCCGACCTGGAGTATGTGGTGGCGGGCCTTCGCCTGTTTCGCCATGTGGGCGTGAGCTTCGGTCTGCTGCCCTACACCAACGTGGGCTACGACTACTCCAACTCCGCCCACATCAACGGCAGCCTCTCCCCCGAGTCGCCCACGGCCACCTACAACAACAAGTATAGCGGCTCGCAGGGCCTCCACCAGGTCTATCTCGGCGTGGGTGCGGAGCCGCTGCGCAATCTCTCCGTCGGCGTCAACGCCTCCTATCTCTGGGGTGGCTACACGAAGTACGTGACCAATACGTATAGCGACGCCTACGTCAATACGCTGCAGCGCACCTACACCGCCGAGGTGCGCAGCTACAAGCTCGACTTCGGACTGCAATACACGCAGCCCCTCAGCGCCAAGGACCAGGTCACGCTGGGTCTGACCTACAGTCTGGGCCACAGTCTCAACGCCGACCCCGAGCTCTCCGTCATCAAGAACAACTCCCAGTTGGCCGTGGCCGACACGACCCACTTCCGTATCTCCAACGCCCTCGACCTGCCCCATACCTTCGGCGTGGGAGCGGTCTATAGCCACAACGGCCAACTGATGGTCGGCGCCGACTACCAGTTGCAGAAATGGGGCAGCCTCGACTACCCGCAGTATTCCGACCAGGGCTACGGGCTCCAGAGCGGACTGCTCAAGGACCGCCACAAGGTCGTCCTCGGCGCCGACTACTGCCGCGGCGAGCGCCACCGTGGTTTCCTCAGCCGCCTCCACTACCGTGCGGGTATCGGCTACGCCACACCCTACTTCACCATCAACGGCCAGGACGGCCCCAAGGAGATCTCGGCCTCGCTGGGCCTGGGCATCCCCATCGTCAACAGCTACAACAACCGCTCGATGCTCAACATCTCCGCCCAGTGGGTGCGCCGCGAGGCTTCCTCGATGCTCACGGAGAACACGTTCCGCATCAACATCGGTTTCACCTTCAATGAGCGCATGTTCGCCAAGTTCAAGGTCGAATAGGCCCTGCGAGGGACCTATGTTGACCGTAAAGGCTGCCACGACCGCATGAGTTTTCTAAGTCATCACACGAGAAGCGACCACCAGGGCATGAGGGGCTTGTTGCCCTCCATGCTCTCTTTCGTGCTGGCAGGGGTCCTGGCTGCGGGCTGCAACCAGCCCAAGGAGCACACCGCCCCCGCCATCCACGACCGCGACTCCGTGCCCATCATGACGACCTACGGCGTCAACACGCTCATCTCCGACTCCGGCGTCATCAAGTATCGCATCGTTGCCGAGCGCTGGGAGATCAACGAGAACCGCAACCCCTCGCGCTGGACCTTCGACAAGGGCATCCTGCTGACGCAGTTTGACGAGCAGAAGCGCGTGCTGGGCTACATCTCCTGCGACAGCGCCGTCTATTACGACAAATTGCGCCGCTGGGTGCTCCGCGGCCGCGTGCGCATCCGTACGGCCCAGGGCGTGGAGTATGCGAGCCAGCAGCTCTACTGGGACGAGGCCGAGCACCAGCTCTACTCCCACGTCTTCTCCCATATCAAGACGCCCGACCGCGAACTCCAGGGCAGCTACTTCCGCAGCGACGAGACCATGACGGAGTATGAGATCGGCGACGCCAAGGGCTGGGGCCTCTTCGACAAGGCCGACATGGCTCCCTCGGCAGGCCGCAGAGAGGGGACGCCGATCCCGCCGGGGCCACCTGCCGCCGCCCAGCCCGTCGCCGACGGGAGACCAACGGTTGCCGATCGTCGGCAGCCCTGAATCGAGAATCATATTTGAACCATATTGGACACCTATACCTATAATATAATAGCCATCCTGGCCACCATGGTGCTCTCGGCCTTTTTCTCGGGCATGGAGATCGCCTTCGTGGCCAGCAACCGCCTTCTGATGAAGGTCGGCAAGGGCCAGAGCGGACTCTCGCAGCACTGCCTGAAAGTCTTCTACGCCAACCCCAACAGTTTTGTCTCCACCATGCTCGTGGGCAACAACATCGTGCTGGTGGTCTATGGCATCCTTTTCGCCCGCATCTTCGACGGCCTGTGGCAGTTGGCCGGCATCAGCAACGACGCCACACTCGTCATGCTCGACTCCATCTGCTCCACCCTCGTCATCCTCTTCACGGGCGAGTTTCTCCCCAAGACGCTCTTCAAGAGCAACCCCAACCGCCTCATGAGCCTCCTGGCTCCCGTGGCCTACCTCTTCTATATCGTCCTGTGGCCCATCAGCCGCTTCTCCACCCTGCTCTCGCGCCTCTTCCTGCGCCTCCTGGGCGTCAAGATGGAGGAGGGCAACAACGACGGCACGTTTACCAAGGTGGACCTCGACGACCTCGTCCAGTCCTCCATCGACAACACGCCGCAGGGGGGCGAGGTCGACGACGAGATGAAGATCTTCCAGAACGCCCTCGACTTCCCCGACCTCAAGGTCCGCGACTGCATGGTGCCGCGCACGGAGATCAATGCCGTCCCCTACGACTGCACGGCCGACGAACTGCAGCAGAAGTTTGTCGAGAGCGGCAACTCCAAGATCCTTATCTACAAGGAGGACATCGACCACATCGTCGGCTACATCCACACCCTCGAACTCTTCCGCGCCCGCGAGAAATGGCACGACCATATCCGCCAGATGCCCTTCGTCCCCGAGACCATGGCGGCACAGAAACTCATGCAGATCTTCCTCGGACAGAAGAAGTCGATCGGCGTCGTCGTCGATGAGTTTGGCGGCACCTCGGGCATCGTCTCACTGGAGGACATCGTCGAGGAGATCTTCGGCGACATCGAGGACGAACACGACAACACCAACTATATCGCGAAGCAGACCGCCGACGGCGACTACATCCTCTCGGGACGCCTGGAGATCGACAAGGCCAACGAGCTCTTCAACCTCGGACTGCCCGACAGTGGCGAGTACAAGACCATCAGCGGACTGATCCTCCACGCCTACCAGAGTTTCCCCAAACTAAACGAGGTGGTGAAGGTGGGCAAGTACCACTTCAAGATCGTCAAAAAGACCATGACCAAGATCGAGGTCGTGCGCCTCCATGTGGCCGAGGAGTAGGCTCCGCACCACACGTGGGGATCTACCGTGGCGAGAAAACGCGCGTCGCGGCAAGAACATTCGTGTTGTGGCAAGCAAATCGTGACAAGAAAAATAGAAAGAACGCCCTGTCAGAACCCGCATTATGGCCGATCTTGGCGGTCAAAAAGCAAAGAAACAGGGCGGCAAACGCAAATTGTCGGCAATTTATTCCGTCATTTGCCAACTTTTTATTAATTTTGTACGCATTTTCCATCCTGCTATGCGCCGCGTAGCCTCTCCGGACGGTCCTCCAAGGATCCGAAAAGCGGGCGGGCAAGGAGCCGAAAGCGGGCGGGGTGGAGAGAGTAAGAGAAAAGAAATAATAAAAAATAAAGTAAAAAATGACAGCTTTAGGAAAAATCAGAAGCAAAGGCATCTTGCTGATCATCATCATCGGCTTGGGTCTATTTGCGTTCATTGCCGAGGAGGCTTTTCGTTCCTGCAATGGCATCAAAGGTCAGAACAGCCAGCAGATAGGTGAGGTCCTTGGCGAGAAAATCTACGTGCAGGACTTCCAAAAACTCCTTGAGGAGTATCAAGATGCGATGAAACTGACCATGCGCACCGACAACCTCAGCGAGGACCAGCTCAACCAGCTGAAGGACCAGGTATGGCAGCAGCTCGTCTCCGAGCGCGTGATGAAGGAAGACTGCAAGAAGCTCGGTCTGACCGTCACCGAGGACGAACTCCAGAACGTCCTCAACGATGGCACGAACCAGCTGCTCACGCAGACCCCGTTCGTCAACCAGCAGACCGGCCGCTTTGACGTTTCGATCCTCAAGCAGTTTATCGACGCCTACCGCAAGGCCGAGGCCAGCAACAACAGCCAGCAGCTCGACCAGATGCGCCCCGCCTACAACTACTGGCTCTTCGTCGAGAAGAACCTCCGCACGCAGCTCCTGGCCCAGAAGTATCAGTCGCTGCTGGCCAACTGCGTCCTCTCCAACAAGGTAGAGGCCAAGATGGCCTTCAACGAGGAGAACGAGGAGGCCCAGATCCAGCTGGCTTCCATCGCCTACAACACGATCAAGGACGCCGACATCAAGGTGACGGACGAGGAGCTCAAGGCCAAGTATGAGGAGCTGAAGCCCGCCTTCCGCCAGCAGCAGGAGACGCGCGACGTCAAGATGGTTGACGTCCAGGTGAAGGCCAGCGCCACCGACCGTGCCCAGCTCCAGAAGGACATGGCCGGCTATCAGAAGCAGCTCGCCGCGGCCGCCGATCCCACCCAGGTGGTGAGCAAGAGCGGTAGCATGATCCAGTACATCGGCCTCCCCGTCAGCGGCAAGGCTTTCCAGCAGTACCCCGACATCGCCTCCAAGATCGACTCCATGGCCGTCGGTACGACCGGCGTCGTGGAGAACACGAAGGACAACACCTACAATATCGTCCGCATCCTCTCTCGCACCGAGCTCCCCGACTCCGTGGAGTTCCGTCAGATCCAGGTGGGTGGCAAGACGCTGGAGGCCGCTCGCGCTTCTGCCGACAGCATCCAGAAGGCCCTCGCCGCTGGTGGCGACTTCCAGGCCATCGCCAAGCGCTACGGCCAGGACAGCACCACGACGTGGTTCACGGGTGCGATGTATGAGCAGGCCAGCACGATGAGCCAGGACAACCGTGCCTACATCGAGGCGCTGCTCAACGGTGCCGTCGGTTCCACCCAGAACATCGAGCTCACCCAGGGCAACGTCGTCATCCAGGTGCTCAACCGCAAGGCGATGAAGAGCAAGGCCGTCGCTGCCGTCATCAAGAAGGAAATCCGTTTCTCCGACAATACCTACTCCAAGGCTTACAACCGTTTCAGCCAGTTTGTCACGCAGAGCCAGGCCAGCCTGGCCGACCTGCAGAAGCACGCCACGAAGTTTGGCTACACGGTCCAGGATCTCAACGACTTCGCCACCTCCAGCCATACGGTGGGCAACGTCGGTGGTTCCGGCATCCGCGACGCCATCAAGTGGATCTTCGAGGCCAAGGAGGGACAGGTTTCCCAGCTCTTCGAGGCTGGCAAGGAGAACGACCACCTGCTGGTGCTCTGCATGACCAAGATCCATCCGCAGGGCTACCGTCCTTGGGACGACGCCCAGGTGAAGGAGATTCTCAAGCGCGAGGTGATCCGCGACAAGAAGGCCGAGATGATCATGGCCAAGCTCAAGGGCGTCAACAGCATCGCTGCTGCCCAGGCCAAGGGTGCCAAGGTCAGCACGGTCAATCAGATCACGTTTGCAGCCCCTGCCTTCATCCAGGCCACGGGAGCTGCTGAGCCCGCCCTCTCGGGTGCCGTGGCTGCCACGGCTCAGGGCAAGTTCTGCTCCGCCCCTGTCAAGGGCAACGCCGGCGTCTATGTCTTCCAGGTAGTGAAGAAGCAGATGCGTCCGGCCAAGTACAACGAGGAGCAGCAGATTCAAATGTGCCGCCAGCGTGCTATGCAGTACATGGGCAACTTCATGCAAGACCTCGTCTTCGGCGCGGGAGTGGTTGACAACCGCTACCTCTTTTTCTAATGGAATATCACACAAAAAAAGGGTTTTAAGGTAAATTATATTTAGTAACTAAGATTGTAAACGGAAGGGTCTGGGCTGTGACAGTTCGGGCCCTTTATTTTTTCTCCCGATCTCCACAGCTTCTTAGCCCGTGCGCAAGAAAGCATTTTTTCACAGTTATTATTAGGTCATGTCGAAAAAACTTCCTACCTTCGCACCGTCTAATAAGTATGTATAACAAATTAAGTATTCTATCATGAAAAGCGAAGAAAAAACTATGACAGAAAGCGAGTTTGTAAACCTCATGCGCCAGCAAGGCTGTAACGCTGAGGCAGTGGATAACGACGACGTGGTCCTGATCCCCATTTACGATGGTATAACCGATGATCATGGTTGCATCAGTCAAGAGATGTACCGTGTCCCCAGGGCGATTGCACCCGACTGCAACTTCATCGTTCGCCTGGCGGACGACAGTTTGGCCAACTACCGCATGCACAAGGGTGACGAGTTGAGAATGCGCAAACAGGACACTGCACAGTCGGGAGAGTTCGTACTGGCCATTTACGACGGCCTGCCTACCGTCAAGGTCTATTTCGAGGACGAGGACGGGTCTAAATGGCTCGTGCCAGGCGACGAAACGCGCGATGCCATGCGCATCAACGCGGACCACTCTTGCAGCATCATCGGCGTAGCTACGGCCTGGATCAAGCAGTGCCGCGCGGTCAGTCCCGAAGACTGTGCCAAGGCGGTGAAGGCGGTCCGCTCCAGCAAGAAGTAACAGTTCCTACACTTTCCAAGGTGGCTTCGGCCACCTTTTTTTGTACCCTACCCCGCCGTTTTCCTCTCTCTTTCCCTGTCCTTCCTGTTCATCGTTCAGTCCACCCATTCTTCGTTCTGTCCTCCGGCCCTTGGCGCCATCCACCGCTCTTTGTGCTATCCACCCGCTCTTGGTGCTATCCACCGGGGAAAGAAAGCCTCTCCAAGATTCACATCTTAGAGAGGGCGCAAACATTTATTTACCTATAATTGCTTAAAACCGTTCGTATGGTGGCTACACGACTGCCATGCAGCTCGTCACACCGAGGGCCGTGGCGATGGCCGTAAGGATCGAGATGGCGGTCTGAATGACGAAGCGCCATACCTGTCTTTTCTTTTCATCCATGATTTTTCTTTTCGTTTAAGGGTTCGACAAATGAAGTCTTTTCTCTCATTTCTTTGACAATGTAAGGACATGCTAAGAAAACAACCGATACAACTTTTACAATATTTTACAACCAAGTTGAAATTATCCAATACGCCCTGAACCAACGGTCACCGGCCGAAGGGAAAG
>ULQK01044506.1_pt1 | contig 25552 bp, 40 predicted proteins | sample 1954371 | NCBI WGS metagenome assembly ULQK01 (sample SAMEA4835652, study PRJEB28245) | human gut metagenome | biome: gut microbiome; material: fecal sample | place: Denmark | collected 2008 | reverse complement strand
GAGTCTGTCCTTTTGATTCCTACAGTAAACTGACGCGGCCAAAATTATTTGCCGCACTTGACAAAAAGCGCTGCATTTTATATACTAACAGTTAAGCTAAGAAGAAGAGTAGTAGTCTGCAACCTCAGCGAGCCGTGACAGTGCAAGGCGGCAAAGGCGGATGAAGGCACTTTGGAGCTGTAAAAGTATATTGATTGAGGCGGGCTGCATTTTTTGCAGTCAAGCAGGGTGGAACCGCGGAGTCCGAGCTGTATGCACTCCGTCCCTGTAACATTTAAGTTACGGGGACGCGGGTGCTTTTTGTTTTTCGGACCAAGCTGCTGCCATTGCCGTCTTTGTAACAAATATAGGAGGTAAAACATGGATTTTCAGACAATTATTTTGAAGCTGCAAAAATTCTGGGCAGGCCAAAACTGCATTATGGCACAGCCCTATGACATCGAAAAAGGCGCAGGCACAATGAACCCGTCTACCTTTTTACGCGTACTCGGACCTGAGCCCTGGCGTGTGGCTTACGTAGAGCCTTCCCGCCGCCCGGCTGACGGCCGTTACGGTGATAACCCAAACCGTCTGTTCCAGCATCATCAGTTCCAGGTTATCGTTAAGCCCTCTCCGGAAAACATTCAGGAGCTGTATCTGCAGAGCCTGGCTGAGCTCGGCATTCATCAGGAGGAGCATGATATCCGCTTTGTAGAGGACAACTGGGAATCTCCGACTCTGGGCGCTTGGGGCCTTGGCTGGGAGGTTTGGCTGGATGGTATGGAAATCACCCAGTTCACCTACTTCCAACAGGTAGGCAGCATTGACGTTAAGCCTGTTACTGTTGAAATCACGTACGGCCTGGAGCGTCTGGCTATGTACATCCAGGGCGTAGAAAACGTATTCGATATCCAATGGGTTGGCGACATTACCTACGGTGACGTTTTCCACACCAACGAGGTAGAGCAATCCTTCTACAACTTCCAGGTAGCAGACACCGCGCTGCTGTTTGACCTGTTCGACAAATATGAAGCAGAAGCTAAGCGCGTTATCGAGCTTGGTTATATCCGTCCTGCTTATGATTACGTTCTGAAATGCTCCCATGCATTCAACCTGCTGGATTCCCGCGGAGCAATCAGCGTAAGTGAACGTACTGCCTACATCGGCCGTGTACGTGCGATGGCCCGCCTGTGTGCAAAGGCTTATGTAGCACAACGTGAAGAAATGGGCTTCCCGCTGCTCAAGAAAGGGGAGAATAAATAATGGAAAAATTACTTTTTGAAATCGGTACAGAAGAGATTCCTGCGAAATTTATGCCTGCCATTCTGGCACAATTAAAGGATTTGACAGAAAAGAAAATGACTGAGCTGCGCATTCCCTTCGAAGCAGTTAAAACCTATGGCACTCCCCGTCGTATGACCTTCATTGCCAGCGGCGTTGCCGAGGCTCAGGAGGACAGCACTGTTGAGGCTAAAGGTCCTTCCGCAAAAATCGCTTTCGTAAGCGGCGCTCCCTCTAAAGCAGCTATCGGCTTTGCTCGCGGCCAAGGAGTTGACGTAAAAGAGCTCGTTGTTCGCGATGATTATGTATATGCTGTTAAGCATCTGGCAGGCCAACCGGTTAAGGATTTGCTGCCGGGCCTGCTGACTGATATCCTCACCAGCCTGAACTTCCCGAAAAACATGCGTTGGGCAGATCATGAATTCAAATTCGTCCGTCCGATTCGTTGGCTGGTTGCACTGTTCGGCGATGAAGTTATCCCTGTTGAAATTACCGGCGTAAAATCCGGCAAATTCAGCCGCGGTCACCGCTTCCTGCGTCCTTCCGCACTGGATAACGCTAAAGCTCATGAGTCCATCGGCGATGCTGCCAAGGCTCTGTTCGACACTGTAAAGAGTAAGGCTAAGAACGCTGTAGCTTCCGCTGCTATCGGCACCATCGGCGCTGTAGAAATCCCTGATGCTGATTCCTATGAAAAGGTTATGTATGACAACTATGTAATGGTTGACCAGGACGCTCGCCGTGAGCTGATTCGTCAACAGGTTACTGACCTGGCAATTGCCGAAGGCGGTCATGCAGAAATCAATGAAGACCTGTTGGAGGAAGTAAACTATCTGGTAGAATGGCCGACTGCTCTGTGCGGCAAATTCGAAGAAAAATTCCTTGCTCTGCCGAAGGAATGCATCATCACCCCGATGCGAGAGCATCAGCGTTACTTCCCGGTACTGGCAGAGGACGGCTCCCTGCTGAACAAGTTCATCACCGTCCGCAACGGCGGCAAGGAGCATTTGGAAATTGTTGCTCACGGTAACGAGCGCGTACTGCGTGCACGTCTGAGCGACGCTGAATTCTTCTTCAACGAAGACAGAAAACAAACTTTGGCTGACCGTCTGGAAAAACTCAAAACTGTTTCCTTCCAGGAAGGCCTGGGCAATATGAACGATAAGAGCAAACGTCTGGTACAGGCTGTTGATATGCTGGCTATGGCTATCAATGCCAAGGTTGATAAAGAAAAGCTGGAGCGCACCGCTCTGCTGTGCAAATGCGACCTGGTAACCGGCATGGTTATCGAATTCACCGAGCTGCAGGGCGTTATGGGCCGCGAATATGCTAAGCTCGACGGTGAAGCTCCTGAGGTTGCACTGGGTATTTACGAGCATTATCTGCCGCGCTTTGCCGGTGACGAGCTGCCGACTACCGATATCGGCCGTCTGACCGGTATTGCCGATAAACTGGACAACATCTGCGCTACCTTCAGCCGCGGTCTGGCTCCGACCGGCTCTCAGGATCCGTACGCACTGCGCCGTCAGGCTCTGGGCATCATCAACATTTTACTGGACGGCAACTACCATGTATCCCTGTACAAGGTTATCGCCGGCGCTCTGTACCTGCTGAACATCCCGGCAGAGGACACCAAAAAGCTCGTACCGCAGATTGCTGAGTTCATGAAACAGCGCCTGCGCAATATGCTGATGGATCAGGGCATCCGTTATGACGTAGTTGACGCAGTTCTGGCTGACCAGATGAACGACGATTTCACCGATCTTGTTGCCCGTGCTAAGGCTCTGAACAGCTTTGTTGCTTCCGCAGAGGCTCCGGCACTGATTCAGGCTGCAACCCGTGTTGCTAACCTGTGCAAGAAGATTGAAGAAGAATCTGCAATCAACCCGCAGCTCTTTGCAGTTGAAGCTGAAGGCGCTCTGCACAATGCTGCTATGGCAGCCAGCAAGGAAGTGCTGGTTGCAGCAACCAAGTATGACTATGCTGCAGTTATGGCTGAAGCAGTTAAGCTGGTTGACCCGATTAACAAATTCTTCGAAGACGTTATGGTTATGGACGAGGACGTTCGCGTGAAGAACAACCGTCTGGCACTCTTGGCAGCAGTTAAGGATATTACCCATGCTGTAGGTGACCTGAGCGTTATCGTACAATAATAAAAACTAAGGAGATTAGTCTAATGGAACAATTTAATGCAGAAGCAAAAGCACTTGTAGAAATGCAGAACGAATACGTTTTGCTCACCAGCAAAAACCCCAGCGAAATGTGCCACGATGATTTCATCCGCGCAGAAGAGCTGAACGTACAGATTAAGGACGCAACCAAGGTTATGGCTGCGTTGGCAATCGAATTTGCTGGCTACAAAAAAGACGAAAAAGGCCTGTGGGTAGAAAAATAATTCTCTCGCTGTGCTTTTTAACAGCCTTTGGGGCTTAAGACCATAAGCCTGGCGTGATTGTTTTTGTAATTTAACCGGTCTCTGATATGCTATTACATATAGCTGTCGGAGGCCGGTTTTATTTTTTAGCTTTTTGAGTAATAAAAAAGCATCGGAGCCCCTGACCATTATCGGTCGGGACTCCGATACTGAGAAAAGAAGTGTTTTATGAATGTAAGGCATCAGCTGTTACAGCTTTGCCGCCCACAATCCGTGCAGATTGCAATAAGCATAAGCGGCGAGCGGAGCTGCACCCTCGGCAAGAGCGAAAACAGCCTCCGGCTTGTCACCGGGCTTTAAGATATAGCGCTGACCGCCATGAGTTGTCTGCAGATAAATCCATTGGATGTAGTGCTTTTCAATCATGGGATGCTCCACGCTGCCTACAGCTACACGCACAGTGCTGCCGTCAACGGTAATTACGGGCACATGCTTTTCCTGCGCTGCGTCTTCAGTGTTGGCAACAAGCTCCTGCATGGGCTTGCCGCAGCAGACAAGCTCACCGCCGCCGTCGTGAATCAGGCCGACAATATTACCGCAAATACTGCATTTTAAAAATTTTACTGTCATTGTGCATCGCTCCTTTCGCAAAATAAAACCTTTATAGACCCGGAAACTCAATGTCCCTAACTTAATTATAGCTTATGTTATATGAAAAGTATATAGCTTTACAGAAAATGTTGCACACTTCTCACAATTACAGGAAAGATGCAAAGTGATATTTTGGCGTTATGTAGGCTGCGGAATTGATGTAAAGCATTATCTTAGCGTGCTGCTGTTTCTTTGCAGGCTGTTTTTGTGATATAATTAGATATATATACAATAAAATCGAAAAAGTCAGGTGGAAATATATGAAGCAGATAATTCCTGTAAAACAGGGGGATAATATTACGTTAACTGTCAATGGTCTTGGCAGCAGCGGCGAGGGCGTTGGCAAGTATGAAGGATTTACAGTCTTTGTCAAAGGCGCGCTGCCGGAGGAAGAGGTGCGCGTAACTATTACGCTGGTGAAGAAAAGCTATGCAGTTGGTGCGCTGGAGGAGATTGTCAAAGCATCTGCCGAGCGTGTGGAGCCTGCGTGTCCGGTGTATAAGGAATGCGGCGGCTGTCAGCTGCAGCATTTGAGCTACAAGGGACAGCTGGAGTGCAAGCGTCAGCAGGTGCAGGATGCGCTCACTAGAATCGGACATCTTAATTTAGAGGTATTGCCGGTGTTGGGGGCGGCGGAGCCGTGGAGCTACCGCAACAAAATGCAGTTCCCCGCGGCAGCGGATGCTGAAGGTGTGCTGCAGATAGGCTGTTATGCGACGGCAACACACAGCGTCGTAGATACGGATGCCTGCATGATTTCCAAAGAGGCGAACAATGCAATTATGAAAACAGTGCGCACCTGGATGCAGCATTATAACATCAGCGCCTATGACGAAAAGACAGGCAAAGGACTTGTGCGCCATATTATGGGACGCGTGGGCGTACACAGCGGCGAAGTGATGGCGGTTATTATTACCTCTGGCTATGACATTCCGCACCGCGGCGTGCTTATTGAATGGCTGAAACGCCATGTTCCGGGACTTGTGAGCGTAGTGCAGAACATCAACAAAAAACAGACGAACGTGGTCATGGGCAGCAAGACGCGCGTGCTGTACGGACCGGAATCGATTAAGGACAGTCTGGGCAGCCTGAGCTTCCATATTTCCGCGCAGGCCTTCTTCCAGGTGAACAGCGAGCAGGCAGAAAAGCTGTATAACAAAGCGCTGGAGTTTGCGGCGCTGAGCGGCAAGGAAACCGTGGTGGACGTTTACTGCGGTACAGGTACGATTTCTCTGTATCTTGCACGTCACGCCAAACAGGTTTATGGTATCGAGATTGTAGCGCCTGCGATTGAAAACGCCAAGAAAAATGCAGAAGAAAATAAATGCGCTAATGCGGAATTTATCTGCGGTGATGCTGCTGTGGAGCTGCCGAAGCTGCTTGCAGGCGGCGTGCGTCCGGACGTTGTGGTAGTGGATCCTCCGCGTGCGGGCTGCGAGCAGAAGGTGCTGGCAGCGATTGCCGAGGTGCAGCCTGAGCGCGTTGTTTATGTGTCCTGCAATCCTGCGTCCTTGGCACGTGATTTGGCGTTTATGGAGCAGCATGGGTATAAGGCGATTGTAGCGCAGCCGGTGGATATGTTCCCGATGACGAGCCATGTGGAAACTGTGGTGCTGCTAAACCGCATGAATACGGCATTTTAAGGGTTTCGGAAGGGTGAAAAACTGTAATTTGTGGCCCTCGTGTGGCCGAAAATTTTAGATGGCCACAATTTAATAGCAAAAAAAAGGCGCTCAGACAACAATCATTTGCTGTCTGGGCGCCTTTTTTTGTTTATTTTTGAACCGCCTTTTCAAAGATTTCTACTGATTGATTTCTCAGGTAGTCGGTATTGTGGGTATATGTATTAAGCGTTGTTTCTATGTTGCAGTGTCCTAAACGCTCCTGCACGTCCTTTATATTGGCACCGTTCTCAATAAGCGTTGTAGCATGTGTGTGCCGCAGTGAATGGTAGTTGAAATTTATCTTCAGCTCATAGTGGATTGCACGGCTGCAGTACTTCATGCTGTCCATACTCAGCAGCTGGCCGTTCTCTCTTACGTTTATCATATCCACGGATTCAAGAGGGCAGGGCACTCCGGCTTCAATTTCTATGAGCCGGTAAATGGTATCGCCTTTTTCGTCCTGCTCCGGCTTTTTGTAGATTTTTGTGTAGTATTCGTCATAGAAGGCTTTGTTGGCCATTTGCCGGTCATAAGCTTTTTTCAATGCAGCACAGAGTGTATTACCGATATTGATGATGCGGTTGGACTTGAAAGTTTTGGTGCTGTTGAAATACCAGGCGCTTTTCTCTTCCTTCTTGCCCTTCTTCTTCAGGACTTCCCTTACATCTGCGCCACAGTTACGCTTAAGCAAAGCCTTGCTGATACTTATAGTCTGATTATCAAAATCGACATCATTCCAAGTAAGGCCGAAGCATTCGGAAATTCTTACGCCGGTGTAGTAGCCGATCATAAGCGGAATATAAAAATTAGAGCCTTCCGGAAAGCGCTCTATAATCTGCTTAAACTGCTCCGGTGTTATGATGTACCGGGTTTCCTTCTTGGCTGCCGTATCTTTGGGGATTCTTACGTTATTGCATGGATTATACTGGATGTACTTCAACGGCTCAATAGCATAATCCAGCGCTGCAGAGAGCGTGGAGAATATACCGACGATGCTTGCCCTGCTGAGGCCACGCAGCTTCAGAGAATTTACGAATTCCTGAACGGCGGAAGGGGTGAGGGATTTTAACCGGTACATTCCTAGGCTGGGCTTCAGGTGATTTTCGATAGTATAAAGATAGCCAAGCTGGGTATTATATTTTAGGTTCATTTTGCAGTAAGTATCAATCCAACTGTCCAGATAATCCGCAACGGAAATGCTGGAAAGATTGAAAGTCTGACCGCTTTCGTTGTATTCTGCCAGCGCCCTGGTTCCGGCTTCCACGGCTTCCTTTTTCGTTTTAAAGCCGGATTTGGAAACACGCTTACGCTTGCCATCGACGGAAGCAGCTTCGAAACGGTACTGCCATTTATCGCCGCGTTTTGTTACGTTTAATGTTGACATAAAAAATCAGCTCCTTTCATTTTACGAGCAGAGCTGATATAATAAAAAAGTAATCAGCTCTTGGTAGTGCTTGGGTTGATGACGTTGAGCGTGCTGGTAACACGTTCTTGCAGGTCCCTCGGTGCTGGTAACACCGAGGGATTTTATTAGAAATACATAGGCGGTGATACGGTGGATGTTTTAAAAAGATTAAAATCAACAAATGTAGGATTTGGTTTAATAATTTTAGGCGCAATACTTATGGCGGCAGACATATATCTTCAAACACCAGGTAATATTTTGATTGCAATCGGTGGTTCTTTGCTGTCTTCAGGTATAGTGTTGCTTTTTAGCGTATGGTTTATAGAATCAAAAGCAGAAAATACTTTAGATAATTGGGGATTAACGAAGATTTACAAAAAACGTTCAGAGAAAAGTGATGACTCAGATCCAAGATTAAAAAAGGCCAGAAACAAATTAGATGTAGTTGCTTTTGGGTTAACTTCATTCCGTGAAACACATGGCAAGGATATAGAGACTTTGTTAAATAAAGGCGTTAATGTAAGAATTTTAACGATGGATCCAGATTGTGAAAATGTTTTTTTGAAGCAACGTGAAAAAGAAGAAGGTAAACAAGAAGGTGATATTCGCAATAGTATAAATCAGCTTGTAGAATGGGCTAATAAACTTAATAAGAAAAGTCGGAAAGGAACTATAAAAATAAAAGGATACCGTTGTATGACGTTAGATTTTTATTGGCGCGTTGATGATGAGATATACATTGGTCCATACTGGTATAAGTTTAGTAGTCAAAATACGATTACTTATAAATTTGTATCTGGAAAACAAGGATTTGATATGTATGCTGATTATTTTGAACAGCTTTGGGACGACGAGGAAAACAATAAGGTTTTAACTAGGCCGGTAAGGAGCAGGTAATATGGAAAACAGAAGATTTAAACCCGGGGATGTAGTACGTCATTTTAAGCATGAATTAGTAACCAGTCCTTCTACTCAATATTTATATAGAATAATTACATTTGCGCATCATTCTGAAACAGATGAAATTCTTGTTATATATGAAGCTTTATATCCGCCGTTCAGGGTATGCGCACGACCTTATGATATGTTTGTAAGTGAAGTAGAACACGATAAATATCCTAATATAAAACAAAAATATAGATTTGAAATCTGTGAATATTAGTTCTTCTCCGCCGTCAGCCTTTCGCTGGCGGCCTTTATTGGTCTTCACCTTCCGTCTGCAGCTGCTTGCGAACCTCTGCTTCCGGAAGGTCTTTGTAGTTAGAAGCAGAAACAACTTTGCGCCCGGTTTTAGCCTCAAGTGCAGCGCGTGCATCACCAGCGATTTTGCCGCCGGCGCGGGCAGCAGAAACATTTTGCGTCATGCCGTAAGCGTCGTGTGTTTTTGCGATTTCAGTAGTGGAGGCTTCACCGAGGGCGGTAAAAAGCAGTTCCAGATCTGTCATATGGTCACGCAGGTTTTCGCTGGGACGGTCAAGGTCTTTTAGCTTTTTGTGCTGGCTAGGAGTAATGCCAAACGCTGCCTTGCTGATTTCAGCGGTAAGAATGGCATATTCTTTACCTTCTTTAATGCCGCGTTTCTTCCATTCATCAGTCAACGTATCACGGACGGCAATACCACGTTCGCGGCGTGCGATCCATTCGTCACTGTAGCCTTTGGCACGGTATATTTCACGCATACGGGTTTGTGCCAGCTCAGGATTTTCAATCTCAGCAATGCGTTCGCTGCCGACTTGCGCGAGCCACTGCTTAAAGGGTTCAGCTTTTGGAGAAGGGATGGACTGGATAATGCGCAGGGCGCTTTTTGCAGTAGCAGCCAAAGTGCGGCGATTTTTACCGCTTTGAGTTGGCATTGCTACCTGGGGACAATTTGTCCCTATGTAAGTTCCAAGCTCGGAATCTCTTTTGCGTATTTTTTTTAGGTAATCTGTTGGGTTGGAGCTGTCTGTCAAAGCACCAACAATATCGACTACAGAAAAATACCATTGCTGTTCTTCTTCATCCCAAACAGAACGAATTTTAGCAGATTGAAATAGTTTTATACCGTTCATTTTTATACCTCGCTTTCAAAATTTTATTACCAACCGTCAGCCTTGCGCTGGCGGTATTTTTTTATGCCTAACGTCTTTGGTAAAAAAGGCACGTTTTCCAAAAGACACCTAACGTCTTTGGTAAAAATGGCTGTTTTTGCCAAGTTCTATTTTACTTCTTCAGCACTTCCAGCCCCATCGGCACGCCTACCATGTCAGCAAGGCGGTGGATGGAAGTTTCCGGGTACTGCTGCAGCAGCTCATCCGGCAGGAGCAGTTCCACGGCGAAGGTGTTGGCCTGCCGTTCTATTTTCTCTATGCTGAAAAGGGTGTGGGCTTTGAGGAATGGCGTCGACACGCCTTTATGTAAAACACTGTGCCCAAGCTCATGGGCGCAGGTGTATGCTTGCAATTCTTCGGATATGTTCTGGTTAATGATGATAAACTTGGAACGCTTATATGTAGTGAAGTAGCCCCATGTGCTGCCAAGCTCTGCGTACATGACGATGATGTTCAGCAGCTGCGCCAGCTCATAGGGGTTATTTGTTTTGTGCTTATGTGTAAGCTGCTTGACAGCAGCCTTGATATCCATGATATTATTCCTCTTCGTGGCGATATTTTTTAGGAGTGTATTTTTCTTTGGCGATTTTCTTTGCCAGTCGCATGGTAGCCTGCAGGCTTGCTTTCAGGAGTTCTCTGTCTTCATCATCTTCAACGGTACCGCCCATGGCAGCCATAGAGTTTTTGCTGTCGAGGTCGGCAAGCATTTTTTCGAGGTCGGCGGCGATTTGGCGTTCATCGCGGGGGGTGAGGGAGACGGATTGGCTCTGCAAACCATTATCTTCAATAATATTACTTTTTTGTATGCCAAAATGGTCAGCTATTTTTTGAATTGCTCCCATGCGTGGCTCTTTTATGCCTTGTTCCCATGTTGATACAGCTTTATCACTAACACCTGCAATTTGACCTAACTCTTTTTGCGATAACCCATATTGTTCGCGCAACAACTTAATATTTTCACTGATTCCCATGATGTTGCTCCCTTCTTATTTTTATATCACTATCATATACTAAAAGTAGAAAAAAATCAACATAAAAACGAAAATAATCTACTTTTAGTAGTTGACACTCTACCAAAAGTAGATTATAATAGACTTGTAAATCAAACAAAGGAGGTGTTCCAAATGGGCTTATCTTTGAAGCAGATACGCCTTGTGAGAGAAAAAACACAGGACGAAATGGCTGAAAAGCTGGGCGTTCATGTCCAAACTTATCGCAAATTAGAGGAAAATCCTGATGAGGTAACTATTAAGCAAGCTAAAATTATCTCGGAATTTCTTGGCGTATCTTATGATGATATTTTTTTTGCCCAATAACTCTACTAAAAGTAGAATAGAAAAAGAGGTGCAACATGAACAACTTACAGATTTTCGACAGTCCCGACTTCGGACAGATTCGCACCATTCAACAGAATGGAGAACCGTGGTTCGTTGGCAAGGACGTGGCGGACATTCTCGGTTATCAAAACGGTAGTCGAGATGTCAACCGCCATGTAGATGAAGATGACAGGCAAAACTACCAAAACGGTACTTTTGAAAGTAATCGTGGTTTGACCATCATCAACGAAAGCGGTCTTTACTCTCTCATCCTCTCCAGCAAGATGCCCAAAGCAAAGGAATTCAAGCGCTGGGTGACAAGCGAAGTCATTCCGGCAATCAGAAAGACCGGAAAGTACGAAGCCATGGCGCAGGCGGTTCCTATCAACGATGAGCCTGCCACGGACTTCACGCAGCTGGAATTTGACCAGCGCATCCGCATTGCAGCCATCATCGCAAGCTGCCGCCGAGAACGCCTGCCGTTGGTGGCGAAGGTGCTTTCCCTCGACCTCGAAGGAATGATGCCGCTGATGCCGGCGCATATTACTGAGGCAGAGCAGGCCGCGTACCAGTACATCTCCAGCGTGTACGACTCGCTGGAACGTGACACGCCGATTCAGTATTTTTACAGCTCTTACACCAAATGGTGCATGGAGCAGAACCTGCTGCCGTTGACGAAACACGGTGTCACAAAGGTTTTAAAAAAATACTTTCCGGTGCAGACCGTTGCCACGGCCTATTATGAAAACGGCACCCGCGTGATGGGGTGCTGCCGGTGTTACCGGAAGATGGGGAGGTGACAATATGAACCAAGAAATCAGAACACAGGTGGTTATCAAGGTAGCCAATCTGGATCCGAAGGTGCAGCGTCTGCTGAAAGCGTATGAAGAATTCAAGGCAGCCGCTAACGACTTGCAGGTGGAAACCTGGAAAGAGTGCATAGAAGTACATGTAGAATAATAGCCCGCACAGAAAAGCGCAGGCTATAAGGTGATTATTTGTACTGTTTGAGAACTGCGTTGATGCAGCGAGCTATAGATAAGGTTATAGCTTCTTCTAATTTGCCGGCAGCTATTATATCGTTTCCGCTTCTCAGGGCACGAACGAAATCTTGGCAACCGCCTTTTAGATTAAGCTTGCTAACCTCAGCAATACAAATTTCTTGAATCTGTTTTTCAGTAAGCATTTAAATCACCACCTTTCTATAAGGTCTATTATATCACGGAGGTGATTTACGAGATGCAATCATTCAATCCGAATGAGCCGGTAAAAGCAATAATTGCGGCGCTGCATGAAGCACGTGTGCCAATAGCGGCTATCGACAATGTTTTTGAATTAGTCAAAGCGGATATAAAGAATCATACAGTTCCTTATAATCCAAGTTTAGACAGCGCTAAAGATTTAGCGACTTCAGCAACTACGGAGGTGAAAAGCCAATGTTGACAATCAAAGCAAAAATGCCTTCGGCAAGCCTTGCTGAAATCAAGCAGCTTGCTAAAGGCATAAATGAAATAGAAGCAAGCTTATGTGTAAACATAGACTTGCTTCTGGAGGTTAATCAAATGTTACTTGATGGTGATGTACAAAACGTCGTTGCTGTTGCAACAGATTGTGGCGTCACCAACAAAGGTTAAGGCAAGGAGATGAGATTATGGCAAGTATAGAGCTTTTGACTGTTGCGGAAGTAAGCAAGCTTCTGAAATGCAATGTTGATTACGTTTACAAGCTCAAGAAATCCGGTCTGCTGAGATTCATGAAGCTTGGCAACCTTAAATGCCGCCGGGAATCTTTGGAAGAGTTCCTCAGCACATATGACGGCAAGGATGTAACAGATCCGTTTAATGTGAAGGAGTTGTAGATATGAAAAAAATCTTATTTGTCCTGATGGCAGCCTGCTGTATTTGGGCTGCATGGGATTACAGCCGCCCGGTAGATAAATACGTAGTAAAAACTGTTGCCGGCGAAGGCGATACCCTTTGGAACATTGTTGGCGATGTCATGAGCCAAGAGGGTGACCGTCGTGACGTTAGGGAAGTTACCCACTATGCTCGGGAGATTAGCAACATTAAGGGCACGTTGCAGCCGGGTGATGTTATCCTCATCCCGATAGAGGTGCGCAGATGAAGGAAAAGGAAAACGCCCGTCAGTGCTGCTACACTGGCGGGCGTAAAGATGGATAGATACCAAACATCCATCTCCTATTATAACACATTTTAGGGAGGAAATAATAATGAATATACTGGAGATGCCGTAAATGAGAACCGATGATCATGACGTTCACTATACGGACTGCATTTTTTGCGGTCAAGAATGGGTATTGAGCCGTACAGTAAAAGAACCGTATACTTGTCCGCATTGCCGGGCGTTGTATAAGCAATTTAAACCAATACAGAAAAGAGGTAAAAAATATGGATGCAAATATTGATAATAAGATTCGTACTGTTTCGTTCCTGCTTCAGATTCTTGATTCTGAACTCAAAGAACTGAACAGTATTCAGGAAAACGAACGCGTTATTCTTGGTTTCAGTTGGGATACTTTTGACGGCGTGGCGGAAGTACAGATGAGCAAGGATGCCTTCTGGAAGATATTCACTAATTGCATTATCAAACTGGAAGGACATATGGAAGAGCATGATTGCTTGTCTGTTATGTCGAATGGCATTAAATTCTTTACCTTGGTACCGAAGGAGTAAGAAAAATGAGCTTGTACGAACTTGACACAAAAATTAAAGGCTGCATCCAGCTGGACGCAGAGCATGTGGTTGACACCGAAGACGGTGAAATTTTCGACCTGCAGCAGTTTGAAGCTCTGCAGATGGAGCGTGGCCAAAAGATTGAAGGCATGTGCTGCTATATCAAAAACTTAATGGCTGAGGCCGTTGCTTATGAGGCAGAAGAAAAAAGAATGCGTGAACGCAGAGCTGCTAAAGAGCGTGAAATTGACCGTTGTAAAGGCTATCTGGCCGGCGTGCTGTATGGTGAGAAGTTTGAGACTCCTCGCTGCAAGATTAGCTGGCGCAAGTCTGAAATCTGCAACGTGCTGAATATTGATGCAGTGCCTGATGAGTTCAAGCGCACGAAGGTGACCATTGATGCTGACAAGACGGCAATCAAGAAGGCCATCAAGGGCGGTGCCGAAGTTCCGGGCGCTGAAGTAATCCAAAAACTGAACATGACATTGAAGTAAGGTGAAAATAATGTTGCTAACAATCAACCAAACTGCTTTAGCGCTGCTCATGGCAAGTAAGGCGCTGACGCAAAAAGAATTATTAGAACAGACGCATATTAGCCAAGCGGTTATTAAACGTATTCAGAGCGGGAAACCGATTAAACCCGTTACTGTAGGCAGAATTGCAAGCGCTTTAGACTGCACGCCTGCTGATATTGTTCTTGTATAAAGTAAGGAGTGATTTTAATGGGAATGCCTGTATTGATTCTGGGCGCGTCCGGCTCTGGCAAATCCACGAGCCTGCGCAATTTTGAGCCGACGGAGGTTGGCGTGTTCAATGTGGCGAGCAAACCGCTTCCGTTTCGTAAGAAGCTGGCAACTGTGAACCACGCTGATTACAGTATCATCCAGAAAACTTTGCTTGCGAATAAATTGCGCTGCTACGTTATTGACGACAGTCAATACTTGATGGCGTTCAACATGTTTGCTCGCGCGAAGGAGGCCGGGTATCAGAAGTTTACCGACTGTGCGTTGAATTTCTATAATCTGCTGGCGCTGATCCGCGACCATACGACCGATGATACTATCGTGTATCTCCTGCATCACACGGAGTGCGATGATACTGGTCACATCAAAGCCAAAACTTCAGGCAAGATGCTGGACAATCAGCTCACTCTAGAGGGCCTGTTCAGCATCGTGCTGCTGGCTGAGACCGACGGTAAGGCGCATTGGTTTACCACGCAGAGCGATGGTTTCACTCCCGCGAAGTCACCGATGGAGATGTTCGCACCTAAGATTGACAATGACCTGAAGGCTGTTGATACGGCTATCCGCGAGTATTATGGATTTAACAAGGAGGCAAATAAAAATGAAAAAGCTTAACTGGGGAAATGTTGAAGCTGCGAGTGAAGGCTACGCAGCGCCGCCTGCTGGCGGTTATGTACTGGCCATCTGCTCTGTAGAAGACCATGCAGACAAGGAGTACCTGAAAATCTATTGCGACATCGCCGGCGTAGCAGACAAGGCCAACGAGCAGTTTATTGGTTACTATGGCCAGCGCAAGGAACGCAGCGGTGACAAAATCCCGCTGTTCAGCTTTATCCGCAGCTATAAAGATTCTGCGCGTGGCTTCTTCAAATCGTTCCTGGTGGCGCTGGAAAAGAGCGGCAACGCTAGCTTTGTAGCAGACCGCTTTAATGGCAATGAGCAGCAGTTCTGTGGTATGGTCGTCGGCGCTGTACTTGGACAAGAAGAATACGTCTGGAACGGCAAATTGAACGTAAGACTTAAGGTGCACACCGTATGTTCTGTAGAGCGTATCCAAAAGGGCGATTTCAAGGTGCCGCCTATCAAAAAATATGAAGGCGAGATTCCGGCTAATAATGCAGCTCCTACGTCCTACACACCTTTCAGCAATGTAAATGATGCAGAAATCCCGTTCTGAGCTGCATCTTGACGATATCCGTCCTTACCTTGTGGGAGCCAAACAAAAAGGCTCCCATATTACTGCTACCTGTCCCTTATGTGGCAAAGCAGGGCACCTGCATATCGACGAGAAAAACGGCACGCTGCTGGTCTATTGCCAGAAGTGCAACGCTCCCGGCACGGACATCCTGAGAGAATTCCGCCGTCTGGGCGCAAAGCCTGCCGAACCGGAGCCTGTAGATTATAAGACGGCAAAGCCTGTTGAGGATTACCGCCACGTCTACAGGAACCCGGACGGCACTGAAGCTTATTACAAGCGCCGCCGCAAATGGGCTGATGGGCACAAGGTGTTCAGCTTTGCATATATCAATGCCGAAGGGCGCACGGTGTATACCAAGCCTGAAGGATGTAACAACTTATATAACTTAGATTTACTAGCACAACATCGGAGCACAAAGTTGTACATCGTTGAAGGCGAGAAATGCGCCGACGCAATGACGTCTGCCGGTCTACTGGCAACCACGAGCAATACCGGAGCCCAGAAGGCTATCAAGCTGAGCGCGACGGACAAGGCACTGCTGGAATCTTATGCAGAGCGCATCGTCATTCCCGACAATGACGAGAAGGGTTCCGATTATGCTGCAGCCTGGCAAGGCGCAAAGGTCCTAGACATCACTAAGCTATGGCCGGAGTGCCCGCCTAAAGGCGACATTGCGGACTACTTTGCAGCTGGCGGCACAGCCGAAGCTATCGAAGGCTACAAGTGGCCTGTGGTGCTCTCTCTGGACAGAGAATTTTTTGAAGGGTGCGACAGGTTCAGCCTTATAAGCGAAGCGCTCCTAGAGGCAATAGCGGCGGTCACAGAGCCATCCAAACGGCAGCAGGTGCTTTCCATGGCACGGTTCCGGGCAGGCGAGCTGTGCTGCAAGAGAGAGTTTGAGGCGTGCTGGAAAGCGTACCTGCAGCAGCAGGCAACTAAGGGAATCAGGTCAGATAATCTGACAAAATTCCCGCAGCAGCTTTTTGCCTTGCGGTGTGGTAACTGGAACACATCAATTAATGGCGTGTATCGAGCGGTACAGGTCGGGACAGAATATAAAAACGAATACGCAAGCCCCATCCCCATCATGCCGACGGAGCTGCTGGTGAACGTGGAGGATGAAACGGAAAAAATCCGGCTTGCGTATTTTAAAAATGGCGGCTGGCAGAGCGTGGTGGTCCCGCGCTCCACGTTAGCCAACAAAAACAAAATAATCCTGCTGGCAGACAATGGTGTTGAAGTCAACAGTGACAATGCCGGTCTGCTGGTGAAGTATCTGGCGGAGGTTATCGCCATGAACCCGGACATCCTGCCACGAGTGAAGTCGATTGACCACATGGGCTGGTCCGATGCAGGCTTTGTGCCGTACACGGACGAGGTAAAGTTGGATTGCGAGGATCAGTATAAATCTCTGGTGCAGGCAGTCTCCAGCAAGGGTACGCTGGAGGAATGGGCGGCATACGTCGCACCGCTCCGGCAGAACCTCTATATGCGCCTGATCCTGGCTGCATCGTTTGCGAGCGTGCTGGTCGAGCGCGTGTCTGCGCTGCCATTTGTGCTGCATCTTTGGGGCGGGACCGGCAGCGGCAAGACCGTGGCCATGATGGTGGCTGCGTCTGTTTGGGGTAATCCGGGCATGGGCAAGCTGGTGCGGACCATGAATATGACGGTCAACTCTATGATGAGTACAGCGTCTATCCTGCGTAACCTGCCGTTTTTCGGTGACGAGCTGCAGACAATCAAGTCAAGATTCGAGAATTATGACACGCTGATCATGCGTGTCACTGAAGGCCTTGACCGTGGACGCATGACCAATGCGACATTTCAGCGGCAGAAGTCTTGGCTGAACAGCTTTGTTTTTACCGGTGAAGAGCCTTGCACGAAGTCTCAGTCCGGTGGCGGTGTAAAAAACCGTGTAATTGAGGTTGAATGCAGCCAGCCAATAGTCAGCAATGGTAACGCTGTTGTGAATTTTATCACGCAGCACTTTGGTTGTGCTGGCAGGGCGTTTGTTGAAGCGCTGGAAGGGAAGAACCTTGCGGCTGATTACAATGAGATTATGCGTCTGGTGCTGGAAGTAACGGATACCACCGAGAAGCAGGCCATGGCGATGGCTCTCATGCTGCAGGCGGATGCGATTGCGAGCAAGGCTATCTTTGGTGATCCTGGCGATGTGCTGTCGCCCGAGGACATAGTTGGCTTTGTGAAGAGCAAGGCTGAAGTCGATGTGAGCGAGCGGGCGTTTAACCTCATTGTCGACGTCATCGGTGCCAACGCAGACAAATTCGATACCGAATTTCACGATTTTGCCGGTTATGCCTACTGGGGCAGGCGTAGAAACGATGGCGTCATCATGATTAATAAAACCGTTCTTGAGGAAGAATTAGAGAAGAAAGGCTTTGACTATGCTGCTCTAAAGAAAAAATGGGCAGAAGCCGGTCATTTGCTTAAAACAAAACAAGGCAAATTTTTCGGACTCTATACTTTGAATCATGTTAGAGCAAATTATGTAGCCCTTTATGTAAAAGGTTAGCTAGGTTAGCTAAAGGTTAGCTAAAAAAACCGCTCAACCATGCGGCTTTTAAGACCTTAGCTAACCTAATAACCTAGCTAACCTAATATATATATACGTATGTGAGCTCTAATTTCCCAAAATCTTAAGTTCTAAAGTAATAAAAAATATATAGGATACTCTTTCAGAAAAAGGTTAGCTAGGTTAGCTAAAATTCAAAAACCGCTCAACCATGCGGTTTCCAAGGCTTGAGAAGGTTATCTAAAAGGTTATCTAGCTAACCTAAAAGGTTCGCTAAACCGGAAAAGGAGGAGGGAAAATAATGGATAAAACAATGAATAGACTGCAAAACGTATCTGTAAATAATGCGCTGCTTGAAATCAATGATTGGCAGTGCTCCGGTGATGTTGATTATCTGGAATCTGCGGTCGCATATCTGCAGGCTGCCATCAAACTGGAGGGACAAAACAATGAATAAACAATATCTGATGTTGAATCTGGAGTCTGACACCTTTAAGGGCATGAAGGCCGATTTTGATGAGTTACTGCAGCAGCTTCTGGAAAAGCTCTTTGCTGGCCGTATTGCTGATGGCTCTATCAGCATGAAGCTGTCTGTCAGCTTGACCGAAACCTATTCTGAGACAATGGGTAAGGACATTTCTGTACCGCTGTTCAAACATAAAACTACCGCCAATTACACGGAGAAGCTGGAGAATGCCGGTGCTGTCTCCCTGCCTAACACGTATCTGGAATACGACGAAGACCTCGGGGAGTTCGTCCTGAAGCCTTGCGGCAGTGAGCAGGACATGTTCGCAGAGCAGGAGGCTGATGAAGCGACTATCGATGTTAAAGCCATTCCGCAGGATTGCCACCGTCCCCTGCAGCTGCGTGATCCTATGTGCAATGACTGCGCTAATCGCGACACCAGCGCTTGCGACCATTGCGATGGCTGCGACAAGTGGGAGCCTACGATAAAATGATTCCGCTGCGTCCCTACCAGCAGGAGCTGGTGGATAATATCCGCGGAGCCATCTCTAAAGGCCGGCACAGCGTATGTGCTGTGTTGGGCTGTGGCGGTGGTAAGTCCGTTATTCAGGGCAACATCGCCGCCAGCGCCACAGCACGCGGTAACAGGGTACTGTTTGTTGTTCACCGCAAGGAGCTGTGCCAGCAGATTACCAATACTTTTGCTGCATGCGGCGTAGACTTCTCTCTCTGTACCGTAGGCATGGTGCAGACGGTCTGCCGCAGGCTGGCCAAAACGCCAGAACCGAAGCTGATCCTGGTCGACGAGGCACACCACATCCTGTCGCAGAGCTATCTGTCTATCCTGCAGCACTTTCCGGGAGCTGTGGTCTTAGGCTTTACCGCTACCCCGCAAAGAATGAACGAGGGCGGTCTGGGAGCTGTCTTTGAAGAGCTCATCGAGTCAGTGTCGACAGAATGGCTCATCCAGAACCATTATCTGGCACCGTACAAATACTACGGCGTGCAGCTGGCGGATGCCAGCAAGCTGCATACTAAACGCGGCGACTACGACAAGGCTGAGATTGAAGCGCTTATGAATAAGCGTGCCATCTTTGGCAGTGCCGTCGAGAACTGGCTGCAGCTGGCAAAGGGCAAGCAGACAATAGTGTACTGCTCGTCTATCACCACCAGCGAGGGCACAGCAGCCGCTTTCAGGGAGCAGGGAATAAATGCTATGCACCTTGACGGAACGACGCCGCAGGCGCAAAGACAGGCCGCCGTAGAGGGGTTCAGACGCGGTGAGGTCACAGTGCTTTGCAACGTTGATTTGTTTGGCGAGGGCTTTGACGTACCTGACTGCGATTGCGTGGTGCTGATGCGGCCTACCAAGTCGCTCACGCTGCACATCCAGCAGTCGATGAGGTCGATGCGTACCAATCCCAACAATCCGGATAAGGTTGCGCTGATCCTGGACCATGTTGGCAATTTCACCCGGCACGGTCTGCCGGATGATGTGAGGGAATGGTCTTTGGAATCCAAAGCCAAGAAGAAAAAGCAGGAGCTCAGCGTTAAGCAGTGCCCGAATTGCTTTGCCGTGGTCAAATCAGCAGTGCAGGAATGTCCCTATTGCAAGTACGTGTGGGAGAAAGAAGAGCGCGAAGGTCCGGAGGTCGTGGAGGACATCATCCTGCAGGAAGTTGCGCGAATGCCGTACAGCAAACACATCGAGTGTACGTCATGGGCGCAGCTGGAGCTGTTCCGCTCGACGCACAAACGTGCTGATGGCAAGGTTTTTAAGTTCGCCTGGTCGCTGCACAAGGCGGTGGAGCTGGGGCTGGCAGTACCGGAACGGTACCGCAGTGCAGCTATCCGCCTGCTGCGTCAGGATGAATACAGGAGGTTAAAGTTTGAAGAAATCTGAAGCTCAAATCATGAAGGAGATTGAGATTGCTGTGTCTGCGCATGGGCACAGAGTTTTCCGCGTCAATGTTGGAGAAGGATATCTATACCGTGAGCAGCCGACGCAGGAAACGCTGGAATTTGAGAATAAGCGCGCCCGTTGGTTCAAAAGCGGACCGCCGCAAGGCTACAGCGATTTGTCTGGCGTAGCGTATCCGTCTGGTAAGGCAATCTTTATCGAGTGCAAGACGGCAACCGGCAAGCCGACGCTTCAGCAGTGCGTGTTCCTGCTGGCGATGTTGGCGGAGGGTGCCAATGCCGGTATCGCACGCAGTTCCGAGGAGGCGCTGGCGATTTGCGAGATGACGGACGACCTGCGGCAGAAGATGGGGGAGTATATCCATGGCTGGTTGGTTAAGCTTAGGCAGCGTGGTAAGTGATCCGTGGCCTGATTGTGCCGACAGCGAGTTCTGGGGGCAGCTGCTGCAAAGTGCTGCCTACCATGATCACAAGCTGTATGTTAAGCTCATCGGCCTACGCTTTGCCGGAGCAGAGCTGCTGCCTAGTGCGCGCTTTGGCCTGCGTTTGGTCATGGCTAACAAGGCGACGGTGACTCAGCAGGAGGCGAGGGAGCTGCTTGCTCCCCACTCTGAGCTGCTACTGAATTTATTTTTACACATAGGAGGTGGCGCAGGTGGACAACAAAAAACTGATACATGATACTGTTGTGGCGACGCTGGCTGCCTTAAATAGCCGGCCTAAGCCGCAGGACTGCTACAAGGCGACGGAAGCAAGGCTGTATGCTTACTCGACGCTGCGCGCGAACATTGAGCAGTACAAGCTTGATATCCGCGACCTGAAGGCGGAGCGTGTCACGGAAAAATCTAAAGACATTACCTGCTGGGGCGGCGCAAGTTCTCGCCTGACGCCCGAAGAGAAGCAGCAGGCACGCATTATGGCTGTAGAAGTTAAGCTGGCGCGTGATCAGGCGGAAGTTGCTAAAATCAACCGCATCCTTGACCGGCTGGAAATCAGCGAGGGTACAGACGCTGTTGATATCATCCGTCAGGCGTATTTTTTCTGCGTGCCTTTGGATGATATTGCGCTGCATGAAGGTGTGTCGCTCTCGACCATCCAGCGCAGACGTACGCGCCTGGTGCGGCAGCTGGCGTTAATGTTATATGGAGCGGAGGCGTTGATATGACAATGATTAATTTGTATCCTGTGATTGCTGAAAAATTGCATATCCCTGTTGGCAAGGAGTTTAAGCTTAAGCCTAAGCGTGGCGGAGTATATCCGGCGCAGTACCGTTTTATCGCTGATGATTTGGAGTATCGTCCGAGCCAGTGCTGCCATTGGTCAAGCGTTAGTAATCAGCCCATGCAGATGCGTATTTTTCTGGCTTTGCTGCGTGGCGGTGTGGAGGTTGTAGAGGAGTAAAGGCGTGGAGTGGAATGAAGAATTAGAGAAAAAACTGCAACGCCGTGGCGAAATCTGGCACGCGGAAAAACTTGCATCACGTCTTATATTCGACGGCCGCCGTGCTCTTGAACACTATACTGCAGATGAAATGCGTGCGAAATTTGAGCCTATAGCAAAGCAGTACAGAGAAAGCGGGCGCTTTATCAACTGTCTGGCATCTGATGCCTTGGTGATGTACTGCAAGGAGCAGGGCTATAAATGGGAGTGGTACCCACCTAGCCCGTTGGGAGAGTATTGGTTTGTGCTGCCGAAAGAGGATTTATTTTAGGAGGTGCTAAAAGATGAGTAAAAATTTAATCCCTCAAATCGCCCAAATGCTGGGTGTGGAGCTGGGCGAAGAATTTAAGATTAAAGGTTATGACGAATTGACTTATAAATTCGATAACGACGGATTACGAGTAAGCTGCGGCAATGGTGCACGAAAGTTCAATCCAACTGCTAATACGTCATTTACTGCCCTGCTGGCTGGCAAAGACGAAATCATCAAACTGCCGTGGAAACCAAAGCAAGATGAAACCTTTTATACATTCGGCATCCATGCAACAGAAACTAAATGGGTAGTCGTGTCCGTCAAGTGGTGGGAAAATGTTAAAAATCTTGCGTTATATAAAATAGGCTGGATTTATCGCTCACAGGCAGAAGCAGAAGCTGCGCTTCCCAAAGTGGCAAAAGAAATGGGCGTTGAATATGAAATTTAAGGCATATATTTTTGCGAACGCCGCAGACTATGACACTGACGATTTATCAGAACAGGTTACGTTTGCAGAAACACCGGGCAAAGCAAAACAAGATTTTAGCATAGAGAACGGAATCCATTACAAGGACATCAGAGTGCAGCGTTTGCCATGGGCTGACAAGTATGGAAGCGTTGACAATATTCCTGCTGAGGAATGGTTAAACCACGGTTGGTATTTTACTTGCGATACCTGCGGCGCAGAGATAGATGATATAAAAGACTTCCATGTCAACAGCAGAGGATATTGCTGCAAGAAATGTTTTAATGAGTGGGTATCCAGGTTATAAGCGAAAACTGCAATATGTTGCAAAAATCTCTTGTAAAAGTTAAAAGCAGGAATTGTTTTAGGAGGATTGTTATGATTACATATAGAGAATTTACATCGTTTATTGATGACGAGCTTGAACGCGTAGGTGATTTGTTCGCAGAAAAACAGCAGCAGTATTCTGCTGGTGCTGATCCGCTGTCAAACTTCCGCACCGGTGCATTGCTGGAGCATCATGATGGTGGCTATGACATGATGTATGATGTGGCTAAGGGATATCTGAATAAGCACATTGCTTTCCTCTACGACCATTGTATCGCCGACAAAACGGAAGAATCCTTGCGCGACATGGTGGTCTATGGTCTGATTATGTTGTACATGGTCAAGAAGCACAAGGAATGGCTTGCACAAGTGAAGGAGTGACCTTGATGAGCAGTAAACGTAAACTTAAGCGCCGCAATCCTGCGCCGGTGGCAGGCTTTAAATACGAGCGCATGTGCCAGGCTTTAAATACGAGCGCATGTGCCAGGCTGTGTCCGAGCAGGCTATCTATCGCGTGCTGGCTGTTGCGATTGATATCCTCTGGAATGATTTCGGTGGTCTGCAGCGCAAGGACCAGCGTCTGAAATTCTTCGCTGAGACATTCCGTGAGCGTCTGGAAGTTGTCGACCAGGGCTTTACGCCGTCGCAGCAGGCAGCCATGGATGAGCTGCAACGTCAGGCTGGTTACAGCGTGGTGTTTAATACTAAATAATTTAATGACCGCTCATCGTGTGGTGGGCGGTCTTATTTTCTTTAAAATTCACAAAGAGTTCACAAAGGCGTGAGAAAAAGCGGTGATTTTTATGGTATAATAAAAACCGTGGAGAAGTGTCGATAAAATTCGATTGAGAGTGATGCAATTTCTGATGGTACTCGAACATTCGATACTTTTTTGAGAGGAACTTTGGATGCGGTAGCTTATTGTTAGGTACTAGATTCCGGGTTCTTTTTTTGTGTATGGAGCGTCTGGCTTTTAGCCGGGCGCTTTTTTTATGCCCGGAAACCGTAACCCAAGGGACGAGACATCCCTTGTTAATCTCAAATCCTCAGCGGCAGTCCGGGCACCATTTAATGACTTGCAATTATTGATGGAGTGAGTTAATATGTTTACAAGGTATCTGCTGCTTGCAGCGCGTGTGTGGGATGGTTAGGATGAATCGAAACATCCGCGTAAGTCTAACGGGCAGTTTGGTGCTGGCGGTAGTGCTTCAAAATCACCGCTCAGGCGTGCGGCTGAGGTTGTAAAGCCGAAGCGCAAGAGTAGGAAATCTAGTAAGATTACACCAGCTGAACGTGAGCGTGTAACCCATGAAATCAGCACATGGTTCCATGGGCGGTTTGATGGTCAGGATGAAGGTTCTATTGCGGTGCGTAATTATCTTTACTTTTTTCACATTAACGAATATGGTGACTATAATATTTATGCTAAATTACCATTGAAATGAGGGTGGCAAAATGGAAGAAGAATTAAAAAAAGTGCTAAGATCAATGCCGGACTATTATTATGATTTTGAGTTAGGTATCTTGTTATTGCTAGAAGATAATAACGAGGCTATGGCTGATACTATCGATTATATTAAAAATGGCTCTGTCACAACAAATGGTTGATTTTTGACGAGAAATAGCGTATAATAATAGTAAGAAACAGTACCACCGAAGGAGGTAATTGGATATGCCTACTATCAAAGACGCATTAGATATTATCGGTAAGTTGACTGTCGCAGAGCAGGAAAGCCTTAAAACAATGCTTTTAAGTCCTGCCTTTGTAAAGTCTTTGAATATTGAAGATTTCGTAGCAAAGGAACGCTTTGCAAATGGTCGTGTATGCCCTCTTTGTGGCTGTATCCATGTGGTTCGCAATGGTCATCGTAAAGATGGCACACAGCGATATGTATGTAAGGATTGTGGCAGGTCCTTCGTGATTGCTACGAACTCCATTGTGTCTGGTACAAGAAAAGACTTGTCCGTGTGGGAGCAGTACATTGATTGTATGATGAATGGCTTATCCATTCGTAAGACTGCTGTTGCTTGTGGGATTCACAGAAACACCGCATTCCTTTGGAGACACAAGATTTTGGATGCACTTCAGAATATGGCAGACGATGTTACCCTTGACGGCATTATTGAGGCTGACGAAACTTTTTTCGCCATCTCGTACAAGGGCAATCATAGCAAGAGTAAGACATTTGCTATGCCACGCAAGGCTCATAAGCGTGGTCATTCTACACATATCAGAGGCTTGTCCCAAGAAAAGGTATGTGTTCCTTGTGCGGTTAATAGGAATGGCTTGTCTATCTCCAAGATTACGAATACTGGTAGAGTTTCTACAAGAGATTTACATCATATTTATGATGGTAGGATTAAGACCAATTCCACTCTTGTTACGGACAAGATGAACTCCTATGTGAGATTTACAAATGCCAATGGTATTGACCTTGTGCAGTTAAAGACTGGCAAAGCCAAGAAAGGCATTTATAATATCCAACATATCAATAGCTACCATAGCCAGCTAAAGAGGTTTATGCGTGGCTTTAACGGTGTTTCTACCAAGTATCTGAACAACTATCTTGTGTGGAATAACCTTGTAAATTACGCCAAAGAAAGCGACATGGAGAAAAGGAACATCTTCTTAACTTTTGTTTTGGCAACATTGAAAACTGCTAAATGCAGAGATTTATCAAACAGACCAGCAGTTCCTCTGGTCGCCTAATTAGAATTTGTGGAGATGATAAGATGGTCAATATAACAGATGTA
>ULQK01086425.1_pt1 | contig 25879 bp, 21 predicted proteins | sample 1954371 | NCBI WGS metagenome assembly ULQK01 (sample SAMEA4835652, study PRJEB28245) | human gut metagenome | biome: gut microbiome; material: fecal sample | place: Denmark | collected 2008 | reverse complement strand
AGCTACTGGAAAGTGAACGGGTATGCTCCGGAATATGTATTTCACGCGTTTTTATTACAATCGTACGGATATTCCAGATCTTCCATTATATATACAGCAAATGAAAGGTATCTGGGATAAGCAAGATATAGTTTTTTTGGAAGGAGAAAAAAGCCGTTTGGGTGTGGGTAATGACCTTTTTGATAATGCAAAAAGTATTCAGCGTTTCTTGTTACCTGCTACTAATGCTTTTAAAAAATACGATGAAATTCTAACAGCTGTAAAACAAATGCCTAAAAATAAGCTCTATTTAATAGCATTAGGGCATACTGCAACAGTGCTTGCATATGATATGGCACGGCTGGGCTTTTGGGCAATTGACATCGGTCATGTTGATATTGAATATGAGTGGATGAGAATGGGGGCTAAAGAAAAAAAGGCAGTACCTGATAAATATGTAAATGAAGTGCCAAACGGTAGAATACAAACTGAATTGGATGACCCTGTGTATTTATCACAAATTATAGGGAAAATAGTATGAAAAGAATTATCAGAAGATTTTTCCCTAAAAGATTGTGGAAATGGTGTCGTAAACAAGCAATTCTTCGAGAACATCGAAAGACTAGTAAAGTCTGCAACGTTCTTTTAAAGAGACTTGATAATGGGAGCATTATACATTATCCTTTTACTCCCAAAAAAAAGTTAGAAGGCACACATATTATTTGGCAATATTGGGCACAAGGTTATGAACAGGTACCGGAGCTTGTTCGTATATGCTTGAATTCTGTGGAATATTATAAAGGCAATTATGAAATTATCAGACTCACAGATGCTAATCTAAAAGAGTATGTTGAATTCCCAGATTCTGTCTTCCGCAAACGCGAAAAATTTGGTATGGCTTTTTTCTCAGATTTGTTACGTATGGTTTTGCTTAGTATGTATGGAGGAGTATGGTTGGATGCAACAGTCTTATTAACAGGTACTCTTCCTGATAAACTTGCTATGAATCAATTTTTTATGTTTCAACGGGATGATGCAGAAAGGAATAAAAATTATTGGGAAGGGACTTATGCCTATTATTGGGGATGGTATTCTGGTTTCAAGGTCAGAGTTCTAAATAGTATAATATTTGCTACTCCTCATTGTACGCTTATTTCAGACATGGCCAATATGCTGTATACCTTTTGGTTGGAAGAGGAAGATAAACTATCTTATTTTTTCTTTCAAATATTATTTCATGAATACATATCCTTCTATCCTTCACGAAATTGTGTGATAGAAAGCGATTGTATTCCACACTATATAATGCAAATACTCACAGATAACTATTCACAATTATCTTTAAAAGAAATTCTTGATTTAACCAATATTCATAAATTGACATATAAGATACCTGAAAGCTGTTTGGAGAAGTTGGAAGTTATTCAAAAAACAGCTGCTACATATACTAAGTGATGAATAAACATGCCTATCTGATTATTGCACACACTGATTTCCATCAATTGTTGCAACTGGTGAAGCAATTGGATGATGTGCGTAATGATATATACATACACATAGATAGAAAAGCATCTTTTGATGGTGAGGAAATTCAGACATCAAAGGCGGGTCTATATATTCTTCCACAGCGGCTTGATGCTCGTTGGGGTGATTTTAGTTTAGTGGAAGTGGAATATTTATTATTTGAAGCGGCTTTTAGCCAAGATAATTATAGCTATTATCATTTATTATCAGGTGTAGATTTAGCCATTAGGTCACAGGATGATATCCATCACTATTGTGAACAGCATGCAGGAACTGAGTTTATCGGTTTTGCTCAACAGGCATCATCTCAAGAACTGCATTGGAGAAGCCAGCATTATTTTTTGTTCGCCAAAGATTTTCATTCTACTTCGCTGTGGAAACGGGGACTGCGAGCAGCATTTGTTTATTTGCAAGATTTAGTTCATTACCGTCGCAGTAAATGGGAAGTAAAGAAAGGAGCTCAATGGTGCAGTGTAACATGTGATTTTGTTCGTTATCTGTTGGCACATCGTGTAGAAATATACAAAGCTTTTCATCATACTTATTGTCCGGATGAACTGTTTATACAAACGCTTTGCTGGAATTCTCCATTTAAGGAAAGAATAAATATCAATCAGGATGAATTCGAAGGTTGTAAACGCTATATACCTTGGAAGGATGGTCATTTGTTGCCTATTACTGTTGATGATGTAGAACTTATGATGCAATCAGATAAATGGTTTGCGCGCAAGTTTTCCAGTCAGCAGCCGGAAGTCATAGAGGCTTTACTAAATAAAATCCAATGAAAGTTTCAGTAATCATTCCTATCTATAATGTAGCTGCATACATTGCACGCTGTGTACGTTCTTTGCTTGGACAGACTTTAGATGATGTCGAGTTCATTTTTGTGGATGACTGTTCTTCTGATGACAGTATATTTATATTAGAGGCTGTGATTAAAGAGTTTCCAAAACGCGCAGAAACTATTAAATTGATACGGCATTCTCAAAATATGGGGTTACCGGCTGCTCGTAACAGTGGGCTGGAAATGGCAGAGGGTGAGTATATTTTTCATTGCGACAGCGATGATTATCTGGAACCGGATGCGTTGGAGTCCATGTATAGGGAGGCTAAAGCACAGGATGCAGATATTGTCTGGACAGACTGGTATCTTTCTTTCCAGAAAAATGAAAGGTATATGAAGCAGCCTGATTATCCCTCGCCCTTGGAGGCATTGAAGGGGATGTTGAGCGGGAGCATGAAATACAATGTGTGGAACAAGCTGGTGCGCAGGAGTATTTATACGGAAAACGGCATCCGGTTTCCGGAAGGACATAACATGGGAGAGGACATGACCATGATGCAGCTGTTTGCCTGTGCTCGAACGGTGCGTTACCTGCCCAAGGCGTATTACCACTATGTCCGGCTGAATGCGCATTCGTTCACGCAGACCAGCGACAGCAAGGCGCAAAAAAGGCATTTGGAGGACTTGAGATACAATGTGCAACGCACCATTTCTTTTATAGAAAAACGCTATGGGCAAAAACTGGAAAGGGAAATTGCCTTCTTTAAACTGGAATCCAAATTCCCGTTCCTGATTACAACCGACAGGGCTTCTTTCTGTCGCTGGACCGAGTGGTTCCCTGAAGCCAATGTCTATATCCTGCAAAACAAGAACGTATCGTTCCGTAGCCGCCTGTTGCAGTTCATGGCGGCAAAGGGACAGTTTTGGTATGTGCGGCTTTATTATATGCTGTTGATAAGGCTGGTATATGGAGTCATTTATAAATAATTCTGTCAGTGAATAAAGTCATAGGTTCATTTTTCATATTTGTCCTGACCAGTTTATATCTGTTTCCGTTTGAGCTGAAAGGCATTCCCGGCATAAATACCAAAATGATGCTGGCGGCTGTGGGGCTTTGCGTATATCTGATCCGTTTGGCCAAGGGACAGGGCGGCGGTTTCAACCGGGACACCTTCCTGTTGTCTGTATATGCCGCTGTGTTTTCATTGGTCAGTTTTGCGGCAGTCACGTATAATAGCACACCGGACTATGCGTTCGTATTTTATATCGTTTCCATGTGGGTATGGATCGGGGCTGCCTATCTCGTGATAAATTGCATGAGGGCCGTACACGGTTTCGCTTCCGTTCGTCTGGTCATTTACTACTTGGCTGCGGTTTGTGTGTTCCAGTGTGCCATGGCTTTGTGGATAGACTCGTCGGAAAGCGTGAAGCGGTTGGTAGATACCTATATCGAGCAAGGGCAGAACTTCTTAAACCAAAGAAACGTGGAGCGATTGTATGGAATCGGTGCCAGTTTGGACGTGGCCGGAAGCCGTTTTTCGGCGGTATTGGCAATGCTGGCTTTTCTGCTTGTCCATTTGGAGGGGAATTATGAGAAGACAAGGCTCTTCCTTTATTTGTCGGCTTTCGTGATGATAGCTGTGGTCGGGAATATCATAGCCCGTACCACAACAATTGGGCTGGTGGTCGGTATCCTGTATCTGATATATGGGACACGTCTCTACACTTTTCGTTTGCTTGCGGCACACAAACGCTTGTGGATCACTATGGGCCTCCTTTTGCTGGTTGCCATTCCGCTGTTGTCGTATCTTTACACCAACGATCCGGTCTTTCACAAACACCTGCGTTTCGGCTTTGAAGGTTTCTTCAGCCTGGTAGAGGAAGGCGAATGGACGGTCTCATCCAACGAGCGTTTGCAGACGATGTATGTCTTTCCGGAAAGCCTGAAGACCTGGATTATCGGCGACGGCTATTTCAGCAATCCGCGGGATGTCGATCCCTATTTCACCGGACGCTACATCGGGGGATATTATATGGGAACAGACGTAGGCTATTTGCGTTTCATCTTCTATGCCGGAGTGTTGGGGCTGGCCGCCATGACAAGTGTCATTTGCAAGGCTTTCCAAATAGGCTGGAAGCGTTTCCCCAGGCAAAGAGAGGTGTTCTTGTTGCTCTTGTTGCTCAACCTCATCATTTGGCTGAAAGTCTCTACAGAGCTTTTCGTGGTTTTTGCCCTATTTCTGATGATAGACAAAGAGGAGGACGAGGCTTATGGACAGCGTGTACATCCATATGAAAATCAGGAGATAACGAAATGAAAATCATCTACTGCATAGCCTGCACCTGCCATTCCGGCGGCATGGAGCGTGTGCTGGCCAACAAGGCGAACTACCTGGCGCGGCACGGATATGAGATCGTGGTCGTCACTACAGACCAACGGGGGAAACAACCGTTCTTCCCGTTGGAACCGAGCATCCGCTGCATCGACCTCGGCATCAACTATGACGAGAACAATGGCAAGTCGTTTCTGAACAAGTTGCTGCATTACCCGTTCAAGCAATGCCGCCACAAGAAACGGCTGAAAGCGGTATTAATGGAAGAACGACCGGATGTGACGGTTTCGATGTTCAACAACGATGCCGGTTTCATCCCCGGCATCAAGGACGGGAGCGCAAAGGTGCTGGAAATCCATTTCTCCAAATTCAAACGCTTGCAATATGGACGCAAAGGGTTGTGGAGACTGGCAGACCGATGGCGAAGCAAACAAGACGAGAGAACCGTGAGAAAGTTTGACCGTTTTGTGGTTCTCACGGAAGAGGATAAAGCGTATTGGGGCAACCTGCCCAACATCATGGTAATCCCCAATGCCATCAGCGGCATTCCTGCCGGAACAGCACTGTTGGAGAATAAGAGAGTGATTGCTGTGGGGCGATACACTTATCAGAAAGGATTCGAGCGACTGGTGGATGCCTGGCATCTGTTGGCCTCCCGATTTCCGGACTGGAAATTAGATATCATAGGCGACGGCGAGGAACGTCCGCTGTTGGAACAACGGATACATGCTTACGGACTGGAACGGCAAGTGACCCTGACACGCCCCACCCAAGAAGTAGACAAGGTATATATGGAAGCATCCATACTGGCATCTTCTTCACGTTATGAAGGTTTGCCAATGGTATTGCTGGAGGCCCAATCTTTCGGTCTTCCCATCGTGGCTTTCCAATGCAAATGCGGTCCCAAAGACATCGTGTCTGACGGAATCAACGGTTATCTTGTTCCGGAAAGAGACATCGCCGGCATGACCCAACGGCTCGAAACGCTGATGAAGGACGAGACTTTACGCAAACGTATGGGACTGAAAGCTAAAGAATCAGCCTCGCGTTTCAACGAAGAGACTATCATGAGAAAATGGATGAATATATTTCAAACATTGGCAGGAAGATGAAAACGATTGTGGTTTCGGCTGTGAATATACGCAAGGGAGGGACATTGACCATCCTGCGCAACTGCTTGGAATACCTGTCAAAACTGGCACAAACAGGCAATTACAGAGTAGTGGCCTTGGTACATAAAAAAGAGCTTGCCTATTATCCATGCATTGAATATATTGAGTTGTCATGGACGATAAAAAGCTGGTTTTTACGTATTTGGTGTGAATATGTCACCATGAACAGCATTTCAAAGCAATTATCCCCTGTGTATTTATGGCTTTCATTGCATGATACGACCCCTAATGTCAAAGCCGAACGCAGGGCTGTTTATTGCCACAATCCATTTCCTTTCTATCCATGGAAATGGAAAGATTTGTTCCTTAACTACCACATCGTGTGTTTTGCCTGGTTTACCAAATACATTTATAAGATAAACCTGCATAAGAATTTCCGCATATTGGTACAGCAACAATGGCTGCGGGAGAATTTCATCCGCATGTTCCATTTGCCTAGACAAAAGGTCGTTGTGACGCTGCCAGCAAAAGTTAATCCTGTTCCGCAAACTATGAAGGTTGCCCCAGGCACATCTGTTTATACATTTCTGTACCCGTCATACGGCGACATCCATAAGAACTTTGAATTGCTGTGCCGTGCCGCAGCCTCGCTGGAGAACGAGATGGGGATTGGCAAGTTCAGGGTTATACTAACCCTTTCCGGCAAGGAGAACAAATACACCCGAATGTTGTATAAAAGGTGGGGTAAAACATCCTCGTTGGAGTTTGCGGGGTTTATGGACAAACAACGCTTGTATGATACATACGCAAGGGCGGATTGCCTGGTGTTTCCGTCAAAGGTGGAGACGTGGGGACTGCCTATCAGTGAGTATGCCGAGTCGGGCAAACCGATGTTGCTGGCCGATTTGCCATATACCCATGAAACTGCAGCAGGCAGCAAGCAGACGGCTTTTTTCGCCTTGAATGATGCGGATGGATTGAAAGACTACATGAGGCGGCTAGTTTCCCATGACACGTCTTTCTTGTCGGCTGTCCCCGAGCTGGACATAGAGCCTCCCCAAAGCTCCACATGGGAGGAGCTTTTTGATATTTTGTTACAGTAATGGCACAAGTTGTATCGACAGACAACAATGTTGTAGTTACCAACAGGGAGAAAGCCCTGCTGCTGAAACGCCATGCCTTGCACAGCAAATACAAGAAGGCGGTAGAACTGTACCGCAATACAGGAATGACCATGGCGGAAGTAGCCGAAGCCTGCAAAGTTTCGCTTAGCGGATTCGGCCAGCATTTGAGATTCTATCACAAGGAAATACTTGAACAGAAAAAACAGATGAGGAAAACCGCCAAAGCGGAAAGGAACCAGATATTCGGCGAAATGACCGGTAATGGACGTACTTATAAACCTTCTCCGATGACGGAACAAAAATATGCCGTCGCTTTAGCCTTGTATCGGGATACTACACTGACTATGAAAAAGATTGTGGAACAGACCGGCGTTCCCGAAGGCGGATTCCGTTCTTATCTGCATTTATGGCACAAAGACCTGGTATTGGAACGTTTGGGCATAGATAAAGAAGAAAAAGTCACAGACTTGCGCAGGGAACGGAAACGCATGAAAACCGTGGCGGCAAAATATGAAAAGGCTATTAAGAGCCTGAGGACAAATCCACGTCCCGTATCAGTCGTGGCAACAGAGTTCGGCTTCCATCCTGAAGTGTTCCGGGATTACTTACACAAGCATGAACCGGAACTTGCCCGGCAACAGGGAATGATGAAGACAGCTAACGGCAAAATTGTTTCCCGGCGGAGCGAAGAGAAATATGCTGAAGCGGTACGCTTGTATGGCACTACTACGGAAACCCTGAAATCCATTGCCGCCCGATTGGGACTGACCTACAACAGCGTAGGCGGCTACATCCGGCGCAACTATCCTGAAGTAATGGCACTGCATCAGAACTTGCTGAGAACACGATTTGCCGACAGTTAGTGAGATAAAAATAATTTTACAGAAAAGCATCGAGATTTGCTGTTTTATCCAAGCAAATTGCTATGAACAACCTGAATATGAAAGTTTTGCAATTAGGAAAGTTCTTCCCTATCCGTGGAGGAGTAGAAAAAGTGGCATACGACCTGATGGTCGGCCTGTCGGAGCGGGGTGTACATTGCGACATGATGTGTGCGGCTACCCAAGGCGGAAGCCGGGTCATTCCCATTAACCGGAACGCCCATCTCATCTGCTGCCATACGTGGTTGAAGGCGGCTGCCACCATGATCTCGCCTGCCATGATTTTTACCTTGCGGAAAGTGTGCAGGCAATATGATATCATCCATGTACATCATCCAGACCCGATGGCCTGCCTTGCCCTGTACTTGTCCGGTTATAAAGGCCGGGTCATCGTGCATTGGCATAGCGATATACAGAAACAGAAGATACTGTTGAATTTTTACCGGCCTCTGCAAAACTGGCTGTTAAGACGGGCAGACCTGGTAATAGGAACCACTCCCGTTTACCTGTCAGAATCTCCCTTCCTGCAAAGTGTACAGAAAAAGTCTGTTTGTCTGCCCATCGGCATATCCCCCATGCTTCCGGATGCAAAATCCGTGGAAGCGATCAGGCAAAGATATATGAATAAGAAGATTGTATTTTCCTTAGGTCGCCTGGTGGCCTACAAAGGATTTTGCCATCTGGTAGCCGCAGCCCAATATTTGGGAGATGACTTTGTTGTGCTCATCGGCGGAACGGGTGCTTTGGAAAGCGAGTTGCAACGGGAAATAGACAAACTCGGCTTACATGAGAAAGTGAGGCTGTTGGGGCGTATCAACGATGAAGATCTGCCGGCCTATTACGGGGCATGCGACGTGTTCTGCCTGAGCAGTGTGCAGAAGACAGAGGCTTTCGGCATCGTTCAGATAGAAGCCATGTCATGCGGCAAGCCGGTGGTGGCCACACGGATTCCACAATCTGGAGTGGCCTACGTAAACGCCAATGGCATATCCGGCCTGAATGTGGCTCCCGGCAACGCCCGTGAACTGGCCGATGCTATCCAAAGCATTACCCAGGATGAAACGACTTACAAGCGATATTCCGCAGGAGCCCGGAAGCGGTATGATGAACAGTTCACAAAGAAACGTATGATAGACACCTGTTTAGAGATATATTTAAATAATTAGCCAAATATGAATGTAAATGAGAAGAAAGCAAGAGTAATCTCAGAACCGATGGATTTAGAGTTAATGAAAGCTTGTCATTTCCGCCGTAAAGGGATGTCGCCCATGGCATGCGGCATCAAACGGCTCCTTGATGTGGCAGGGAGTCTGGCCGGGATGATTCTTACATTGCCCTTGTTCCTGATAATCTGCCTGTTCATTAAACGTGAGGATGGCGGGCCGGTCATTTTCAGGCAGGAGCGTATCGGATATGGTGGGAAACCATTCACACTGTACAAATTCCGATCCATGAGCGTAACTTCGGAAGCGGATGGTACCCCGGCTCTATGCCAGAAGAACGACAAGCGGCTGACACGGACAGGGCGTTTCCTGCGTGAACACCATCTGGATGAGCTGCCGCAATTCTGGAACGTATTCAAAGGCGAGATGAGTTTTGTTGGGCCGCGCCCGGAACGCAAGTTCTTCGCAGAACGCATCAAGTCTATCAACCCCGATTATGAACTGCTGTACCAGTTGCGTCCGGGATTGTTTTCCCCCGCCACCTTGTATAACGGTTACACCGACACGATGGAAAAGATGTTGGAACGCCTCCGTATGGATCTGGAGTATCTACGCAACCGCTCCTTATGGCTGGATTTCAAAATTATTTTCCTGACCGTATCTTCCATTATTTCCGGTAAAAAATTCTAATCCATCCATGAAAAATGACAAGATACGCCCCAAGAACGGACTACAGCTCCGGAAAATAGGCGACCGGTATATGATAGTGGATTCCGTTGACGGAGCCACAAACCTGTGCGATGTGTACAGTCTGAACCGGACTGCTGCCAGAATTTGGGAGCACATCGGGGAAAACGCCTCCACTTTTGACGAGCTGGCAGGCTGGCTATGTGACACATACGCCGTAGAAAAAGAAATATTGACCCGTGATTTGGAACGGCTGCTGGTCCAATGGGAAACCGAGGGGCTAATCACACTGATACCGAATGGATAGAAAAAAGACTTCCGAACCTGTACGTGCTGCCTTGCTGGCCTTGCTGCGAGGCGGCCTGTGGGAACAAGATGTGAAACCGCATTCCTGCTTCCCGCTTTCCCGTGACGGCTGGGAAGAAGTGTTTCTGCTATCCAAGCAGCAAACCGTGACAGGGGTTGCCTTTCGCGGACTACACCACTTGCCAGATGGGATGTTGCCTCCGGAATCTCTGCTATTGCGCTGGATGGCCGCCGCAGACGGCATAGAGCGTAAAAACAAGGAGATGAATTTGGCTTTGGACAGCCTCTTGACCCTGTTTGCCCGTCATGGCTTACATCCTATCCTGCAAAAAGGGCAGGGCTTGGCCTCCCTGTACGCGTATCCTCTCCTACGGGAATGTGGTGACATAGACCTTTATTTTGTGGACGAAAAGGAGTTTGAGTCTGCATCCGATAGCATTCAGGCACAAGGTATCCGCCTTGTGCGAAAAGCGGACGGCAGTCTTATGTACTCCTGGCATGGTGTGCCTGTGGAACATCATATCCGCTTGGTTGACCTTTACCATCCGCATCATCGCTACCCAAAAACAGGATCTGCCTGGGGATTCCGGGACACGGTATTGCCGGCTGCTTCCGGCTTGAGAGTGACAGTGCCGACTCCTTCGTTGAACCTGTTGCTGCAATACGCGCATATCCTGAAACATGCCCTCGGACGGGGCATCGGGCTGCGTCAACTGTGCGACCTTGCCCTTTCATGTGACAAATGGCATACAGAAGTACATCCTGCCATCTTGAGAGAAGCCTGTCGGCAGTCCGGTTTGGGTAAATGGGTGCCACTGTTGCATACATTCCTGACCGATTGCCTCGGACTTGCCCCTGACCGGTTGCCTTACCCTGAAGCGGCTCCTGATGCACGACCGCTGCTCGACATCATCTGGAGGGGAGGGAATTTCGGGCAACAGAAGGGCAGCCCATCGGTACAGCCGGTCATGCTCCGTAAGGTACAGACGGCTGATGCATTCCGACGCAACCTCTGTTTTGCACTTCATTATGCGCCTAAAGAAGCCTTCGGGCTTTTTACCAACCTTTTGAAAGGACAAGCCAGATGACTCAAGAACACTGTTTCCGCATTGCGGATTTCCTTCTCCTCGTCCGGATGGCGGACAAGATGGATGCAGATGCCCTGCTGCCAAACTTCCAGACATTCCGGTGCGGGATTCCCAAGGAACAGCAGGCACTGTTCACTTGTGACGTGCTGCCCCTTGACGGTGTGGACTCAACCGTAGCCCACGGAAGCCTGCTGGAAGAAGCAGAAAATGAAATGGGCAGGCTCCGCTTGTACAGCAGACCTGGAGGATACCTGCTGACGTTGGATGACAAAACCGGGCACGAGTGCCACCTCCTGCAAGCGGACAAAGCATTCAACCGTCTCAGAGCCTACATTGGCACGGACCATCCCGGCAAAGCCGGACAAGCACTGTCATCGTTGCTCCGTATCGCCTACTCACAAGCCATCCTATACCACGATGCCGTGGCCGTACATGCATCAGCCGTATATTATGACGGGCATGCCTATCTGTTCATGGGAAAGAGCGGTACCGGGAAAAGTACCCATGCCTCCCTGTGGATGAAACATATCAGCGGCAGCGCATTGCTGAATGATGACAATCCGACCCTGCGCCTTACGGAAAACGGCATCCGTGCCTACGGTACACCGTGGAGTGGAAAGACCCCCTGTTACAAGCCTCTGTCATTCCCCGTTGGAGGCATTGTCCGCCTGCAACAGGCCCCCTACAACCGATTTCACCGCAGGGAATGCATAGATGCGTTTGTTGCCCTTTATCCAGGTTGCTCGTTTCTGCACAAGGATTCCGTCATGCAGAACCGAGTGTGTGATACTTTGGTACGCATCGTACAAGCGGTACCGGTAGGCGTCCTGGAGTGCTTGCCAGACGAGAAGGCCGCCTTTTTGTGCAGGCAGGCACTTACAAGAACAGAACGACTGAAACAATAAAAAAATGTAAATTAATCATATGAGCAAAAAAATCCTTTGGGCAAGCCTGTTGGGCATATTGTTGCTGACTTCCTGCGCTTCACGCAAGAATATCGTGTACCTGCAAGATATGCAGCCAGGCACAAAATACCCATACGACACCCGTTATGAAGCCGTTATCCGCCGTGATGACCGGCTGAGCATTACCGTAAGCAACAAAAACCCGGAACTGGCCATTCCCTTCAACATTTATGGGGGCACGTTCAAAGTCGGAACAGACGGCGACGTGACCGCCGATGCCTCGACCAGAGTGAATGAAAAAGGATACCGGGTAGATGTGGACGGGGACATCGACTTCCCCATCCTCGGCATCCTGCATGTGGAGGGGTTGACTGTAAGCGAAGTGAAAGACCTTATCAAGGAAAAGATAGAGAAAGGCAGCTACATGAAGGATCCTCTCGTTTCCATTGAGTTCCTCAACTTCAAATATACCGTGCTGGGTGCCGTGAACAACAACGGAACCTTCACGGTGGACGGCGACCGCATCACGCTGCTGGAAGCCGTCGCCAATGCCGGAGACTTGACAGACAAGGCGCGGACAGACCGTGTGGCCGTCATCCGCGAAGTGGACGGGGAACGGCAGATGTTCATGCACGACCTGAAGAGCAAGGATATTTTTGAGTCCCCCTGTTTCTATCTCCAGCAGAACGATGTAGTATATGTAGAGCCCAAATACGGCAAGAGAGACCGGGAAGACCGCGGCTGGCAGATTAGTACCACCCTGCTATCCATTGCGTCTGTCATCTGTTCTTTGCTGTGGGTACTCAAATAACCTGAATAAACCCAATAATTATGCAGACTAACCCTTCATCCCGTAAAAACGACACGGGGATCAATCTGGTGGACCTGCTTGCGTACTTTGCCTCCAAATGGAAATGGTTTCTGCTTTCCGTATTGGTGTGCGGAGGTATCGCATGGTATCACTACGCCCGTTCGCCACTTGTGTATTTCCGTTCAGCCACGGTAATCATCAAAGACCCGTCCAACAAGACCTCCACTACCGGACTGGACCGTTTTGATAACATTATTAACAAGGTGAACGTGGCCAACGAGATTCTGCAATTCCGTTCAAAAAAACTGATGCGCGAGGTGCTGCAACGCCTCCATGCCGACATCAGCTACCAACTGGAAGACGGACTGCGCAGCAACGAGCTTTATAACCAATCCCCCGTTCTTCTCAGTTTCCCGGATGCATTGCCGGAACAACATTTCGCCTTCACAGTAACGTTAAAGGACAAGAAGTCCCTGGTGCTGTCTGACTTCACTGGAATCGATGTCAAGTCTGACTTTACCGTTGAGATGTATGACACTGTAACCCTCAGCCGGGGGATGCGCGTGGTGGCCACTCCTACCAATTATTATAACGATTCATGGACAGGAACCCCTATCCGTGTGGCGAAACTGCCGATGGAATCCATGGTAAATTACTATAAAAGCGCGCTGGGTATCCAGCAGGAAGAGGAGGAATCCTCCATCCTGACCCTCGCTCTGAAAGACGGCTCGGCGGCACGAGCGGAAGACATCCTGAACACGCTGATAAACGTGTACAACGAGGAAGCCATCAAAGATAAGAACCAGGTTGCCGTAAACACGGCCGACTTCATCAACGACCGCCTGATTATCATTGAGAACGAGCTTGGCGGCGTGGAATCGGAACTGGAGACATTCAAGCAGCGTAACCAGATTGTGGACATCGCCTCTTCGGCCGGGATGTACATGAGCGAATCGCAGAAGTACAATACGGACGCACTGGAACTGGAGACTCAGCTACGCCTGGCCAATTTCATCAAGGACTACCTGACAGATCCGGCCAAGGAAACTGACCTGATTCCCTCGAATACGGGCATTGGGGACATGAATATAGAAAGCCAGATAAACCTGTACAATACTGCCAAGTTGAAGCGGGATCACCTGATAGACGATAGTAGCGTGAACAACCCTGTGGTACTGGAACTGAACAACTCTCTTCGCGCCATGAAACAGAACATCATCCGTGCGGTGGACAACATGATAGTAAGCCTGAACGTGCAACGGAGTGATGCACAGAGCCGCGAAATGCGGGCACAGAACCGAATAACGTCCATCCCCACCAAAGAGCGGAAAATGCTCTCCATCGAACGGCAGCAGAAAGTGAAGGAAGCCCTATACCTGTTTCTGTTGAACAAGCGCGAGGAAAATGCCCTGTCGCAGGCGATGGCTGACAATAACGCCCGTGTCATCGACGGAGCAGAAGGTAGCAACTCCCCCATTTCTCCCAACCGCAACCGTATTCTGTTGCTTGGATTGCTCGTGGGGCTGGCTATTCCCAGCCTGGCCTGTCTGGGTATCCTGTTCTTGGATACCCGGGTACACAGCCGCAAGGACTTTGAGGATATTGTAAGTGTGCCTTATTTAGGAGAAATACCCCAAGACAAGGAAGCGGGAAAACTGAACGAACAAGAAAGTCCTTTCCTGCTGGCAAAAGAACAAAGGGACAGCACCGTATCGGAAGCCTTCCGCATTCTGCGTACCAACATGGCCTTCATGGCAAGAAAAGACCTTCCCCAACAGGTGATTATCTTCACCTCCTTCAATGAAGGAGCCGGCAAGACATTCATCTCGAAAAACCTGGGAATGAGCCTTGTGCTGGCTAAGAAAAAAGTGATACTGATAGACATGGATATCCGCAGGGGTACCCTGAGTCGGCAGTTCCACCTTAAAAAGATCGGTCTGACCAATTATTTGGCTGATAACACCCTTTTGGCAGAAGACATTATCCAGCACCAAGACGGCTTTGACATCATTGCCGCCGGTGCCATTGCCCCCAATCCGGCGGAACTGCTGATGGATGAACGGCTGGACAATCTGGTAACTGAGCTGCGCAGACGATACGACTATATTGTTGTGGACAGCGTGCCTGTAGGCATTATTGCGGATGCGACCATTTCCAACCGCATTGCCGACCTGACTATCTTTGTGGCACGCGCAGGCCGTCTGGACCGCCGCCAGCTACCCGAAATAGAACAGTTGTATAAAGAAAACAAGTTGCACAACATGGCTCTCGTGCTGAACGGCGCAGACCTGCACCGGCGCTACGGGTATTACGGATATTATGGATATTCATATAAATATGGATATGGAAAGAAAAAGAAATAACAAACTATATTTTTACGACAATGGAAGATTTGATAAAAGAAAAGTATGAGGCTCCCACTACCAAGCGGACAAGGGTAGAGATGGAGAGCGGGATTTGCGTGGCATCGAATGTGGATGTCAATCAAGGTGATGATGTAAACACCAACCGGCATGTAAACATTGATGCACAAGGCTTTGATGATACAAGTTTCGGAGGTGATAATCCCATTACATGGGATGAAATTTAAATAAACTAATCAGACAAACGCTATGAACAAGCAAAAACATTATTTGAATTTAGCAATCCTGCTGATGGCAGGACTGGTCATTGCCGGATGTCAGGAAGATGAGGTTGGAGGCTTTACACCTGCCGCCCCCGGCGATGCCATAGAATTTGCCGTAAACGCCGTAAAGACCCGTACGGCATACGTCTCGGACAACCAGATTGACTGGACGGGAGACGAGAAAATCCGTATCTATTCCGATGTGGCCGATAAGAAAGGCCAATCGGATAATATTCTGACATCAGGAACGGTAGGAGGATGGGCAAACAATGCCCTATATACCGTGACACCGGTCACCGGAGATGGGGAGCACCAGTATCACGGAGAATTTACAGCCACCAACGGAGAATATCTGGCATGGAGTGCACTCAGCGATACACATGAATTCTATGGGATATATCCTGATGAGAGACTGAATATTGAGGGAAGTACCCCCTCAAACGGCTTGTTCCAACTTCAGTTCATCAGCAACCAAGCGTGCAAGGTGACATCGGCGGAAAACGGAAGCTACATCGCCGCGCCAGACATGCTGAACGCCTACATGGTGGCACACAACAGGGTGGTACGCACCGAAAATCATGTCTTGCTGGATTTCGACCCTATCATGACCACGCTAGACATCACCATTCGTGCAGGTGGCTACGAAGTGGCAACGGGAATCATCCAACCGCTCACCGTAACGGGAGTGAGCGTGACTCTCCCCAATGGCCTTGGCGGAAAGGAGTATTTCACCTACAATGCCACCAATATCCAAAATTCCACCGAAGAGGGAGTAAGCCAAGGACAAGGCGAATTGACCGATGAGCTAAAGAACGGACGGTCGGAATCCGTGTTCGTAAGTTTCGTGGATGAAAGCGGAAATCCCATGGAGATACCTCTTTCCGAGGGCGACTCCATCCGTCTGACAGCATTCCTGCCGCCCATACCGGGTGACAAGACCGTAGGAACCCAAATTAGGGTGCATACGGCTGAAAATTTCGACTTTTCCGCCACTCTGAAAAAGCCTCTTCAAGCCCAATACAAAGTGGTGATTCCACTACCGGACGTGAAGCCGGATTCGCCCAAGAATACCAACTGGATTTCGGAACTGGATGGAAACATCTATCTGAGACAACTGTCGATTCCGGGGGCGTATTGCGAAGATACCGAAGATGATCAAGCAAATGCTGCTGCAATAAAAAAAATGCTGGATATGGGAATAAGGGCTTTCGATGTAAGAAAGATAAACTTTTTGCATACATGGACAACACACTATGATGTTTCCGATGCTGTTTGCACAACATTTAAAGAATTCCTAAACCAGAACCCTCAAGAATTCATTATTGTCTATTCTGATCAAAATGTCGGAGACTGTTTTAATGATAAAGACGTGCAGATTCCCATATACAAATTGACACCCGACAACGCAAGTTCAACTACCATCACTGATTTGCAAGGGAAAATAGTTCCTCTCATAGAAAGAATAGTTCCTCTCATAGAAAGAGGAAAATACTTCTGCACATATGATGATCTTGATATTATTAAATCAAAAATCTTCCCTGTTCACGACTGTTCAAGCTCAAATTTCCAACTCGATCCCGAAGGCTGGAACAAATGGGATGAAGACGGAGCGGTTTCGAATTGGGGAGGCCAGAATCTGACAAATTCGTCCGACAAGGGAGCCATTAACGACCCTATCAACCAATATAAAAAGCAACGCGGCTATACGGGCATCGTGACCCTACACGACATTGAGTATTCGGATGATATGGTGAATGTGGTAGACGAACAACTCATCCAAACCATCATCAACTGCAACTTTAAATTCATTCTGGACAGAAAAACAAATTAAAGCAATGATAAAACATTTATTTATTTCAGCCTTGTGCGCAGCAGCATTTACCGGTGCCGCAGCACAGGAACAACACTCAGACACCATACAATCGGTGTATGACACCACCGAAGAAGTGATGTATGACAACGACAAATACAAAGTGGAAACCAACCACTTTTGGGACAACTGGTTTGTCAGTGCAGGCTTTGGCGGAGAAATCATCTTTGGCAACCACGACAAGCAAGTGAAGTTTTTTGACCGTGTGGCACCGGCATTGGACATCGCCGTGGGCAAATGGTTCACACCCGGCATCGGTGTACGCCTGATGTACAGCGGTCTGTCTGTAAAGGGAGCCACCCAAAAAGAAGGACATGGAGAATTCCCCACTCATAGTACAGGGGTGGATGTACCCGGAAAAGGCGGTGACGGCTATTGGCTGATGAAGCAGAAATTCAAGTTCTACAATCTCCACCTCGATGCCCTGTTCAATATGTCGAACATCCTGTGTGGATACAACGAAAAGCGCGTGTACAACTGCACGCCTTACGTCGGACTGGGCTGGGTTCGTGTGTGGGAGTCTCCCCAGAGCATGGAAGTGAGTGCCAATGTGGGCATACTCAACTCGTTCCGCCTGAATGACGCGCTCAACCTGAACCTCGACATACGGGGAGCCTACATGAGCGACCGTTTCGACGGTGAGCTTGGCGGACGTTGGGGCGAAGGTGTGTGGAGTGCCACTGTGGGACTGACCTACCGCTTCAAGGAACGGGGCTGGGGACGCAGCAAGACCATCATCCGCACCCGTGACCGCAAACGTGAGCTGAAGGAGATGCAGGACAAGTTGAACGACATGCAGGCACAACTGGCACAGCGCAAGCGTGATTCCGTCACCGTAGTAAGGACACTTGCAGCTGCTAATTTTGTCATCTTCAAAATTGACACTTGGGACCTGACCAACGAAGCCCGTGTACAGTTGAGTTTGTTTGCCGAAACTATCAAGAAGGCCGACCCAAATGTGGTGTATGTCATTACCGGTTATGCCGATAAGGGCACAGGCAGCGTAGAGCGCAACGTCATCTTGAGCAAGAACCGCGCCCGTGTGGTTTATGAATGCCTGGTCAACGAATTTGGTGTGCCCAAGAAACAACTGCGTGTGGACCACAAGGGAGGCGTGGACAATATGTTCTACAATGACCCGCGCCTGAGCCGTGCGGTGATTACACGAGTGGTGGAAGAATAAGTACAACAAAGAAACTTGGCCGCATGGAATACGGGATGGAACGCATCCTGCCTCCATGCGGCACAAACAGGAATAAAAAAATAAATATTATGGATACGAACAAGAAGAAATGGACAAGCAGACTTTGGAACGTGCTGCTTGGAACGGCATTGCTGGGAAGCATGTTGACTTCATGCGTGGACGATGAATTTCCATCCATGCATGGAACGACTCCCCTCACCCGAAACATTGGAGCTTCCATAGGTTCAGATGATGGACTGGTAGAGCAAAACGATGGATACTGGAAGGCCACCCGTCGGGTTCCGTTGGTAGGGTCTGGAAGAATTGTTGATAACATACGTTCATCAATAGGTGATGTATTTACAATCCCGGACGGATCGGACGCTGTAACAAACCTTAATATTTCAGACACTTATACGGTTCAATCTGTCGTAGAGCTGAATACTGGTGCAAGCTTGATTATGTCTGTACGCGATTTGAACTACGAATATGCCGGCGGTCAAAAAGCCGGATTTGTATGCACTGCTTTAGGTGACGGAATATTGTCATTAAATGTATTGAAAGGTTATTATCTGGAAACTTATCTTCATGGAAAAAGGACCGGTGAATATACCTTTAATAATGACGACGTTAAAAGCCTTGTGGATTTAGGATTGGGTAACATTACCGGAGGAAACTACGATGATAAAACAGAAGGAAACCCGACCAGCATCTTCTGCATAGAGGGTACTTTTGATAAACCTTTTGATGAAATACGCTTGGGTATATCGGGAGTGGATGTGGATTTGGCCGGGAAGTTGCAAATCTATTATGCCTATGTGGGCGACAATGAAATGATTCCGGCCATTAGCAGCAGAACCGATTTTTTTAATGATGGCGTATCTGTGCCTTCTGGTTCTAAATGGACAAGCTGGATAGATGATGGTAGTCGTAACGGGTTAATCGATGACGACCTGACAAATGGTTGTGGTACGTTTCTGGTTGATGCAGGAAATGTAACAGTTGATTTTGGACGGGAGATTGAGGCCGGTTCAGAAGTCGGATTTGTTGTTTCTGGAGGTAGTTTACTGACTGTGGGTGCAGGCGCAACTATTATTGTCCGGACTTATAATGGGGAAGAGGATGATAACCCTGAAAACTATACCGAACAATATACATATACGGAAATATTAAGTTTAGGCTTGCTTGGAGGCGGAAAGACCAAGTACAGCATAAAAACTACTAAACCTTGCCGAAGGGTTTATCTGAGTCTCACCGGACTTCAGGTAAATTTATTCGGCTCTACCGTGATTAATTATGCCTTTGTGCGAGAGCCGGACAAGATAGACGCTTCGTCCTTATTCACTTTATCCGGTGCCACGGTTTATACTCCCAGTTACCGTTTTGCCGATATTCCGGAGAAGGTGGGAAGCGTGAAATTCAAGCTGCTGGAGCCTCCGTATCCGGATGCAAAGTTGGAAGAGAATGAGAACGGAGAATGGGTACTGACTGATATGTTTGTTGCTGGAAACTACAAGGTGCAGGGCACTTTTACCTATACGGATGCAAACGGAGAGCAACATCAAATTGTACGTACCGCCATCATCCGACGTTTGGTGAAGAACCAGGACTATTGTAACAATCACATGACTAATGGAGGTGGTTCAAACCAATATACCGCATACCAACCGGAGAAAGGCTTTGATGGTGTATTAAGCATCGGAGGAACCGGAACGACGGATGACCCATTCGCAACAATCGTGGACGAGGATGAGAACAATTATGTGCAGTTTACGGAAGCTGTAAATGTATCGTTGGGGACCAACACTGCTATTGTCGGTGTAAAATCTTCTCAATCCCTGAATACGGACAAAAAGAATATGCGTGTCGGTTTTGTGATAGACCGTGGGAATACCATTCTTTCAGCGAACGTGCTCAATTTCCTACGTATCAGGCTTCTGAATAATGGTCGAGAAGTAGGAAGCGGCGTAGGAAAGGACAACAGTGGGGTTTCCGTCAGCCTTTTGGGAACGTCAACCACCGGGAAGGCCCGCTTGAGCATTAACACCGATGAAGAATTTGATGCCATCGAACTGTATTTTTCGGGCTTGTTGTCTCTGGATGCAGGTGATGTCCTGAAGGTGTACTACGCTTTTTACGAAGATGCTTCAGTCGATTGTGGCGCACCCGGAGAAGAATGTATGCAGCTGATTACAAATGCCAACTATGGAGCAACGGCCGAAGTGACAAGTTCTGGTCTCGGACTCATTTCCGTATTTGACAATTTCGGCAACATATTGGATGGGGATATGGAAAGTTATGCAACCATATTCCAAGGAGTTTCTGTGTCTGGCACAACATTGTCCGTCAAATTTGACGAGATAAAAGGTGGTCAAGAAATCGGTCTGATTCTGTCTGGAATTACCGGTCTTGCCGATTTAAAGGTAATTGGAATTGAGACCATCAAGGCATGCTATCAAGGAAGTACTGTTGCTGAAGTAACGAATGGTACCGGAATTGGACTAAAAGTGGCAGGAAACGGAGATAAGACATATCTTTCAATCACTCCAGATGCAGATGTAACGATTGACGAACTGCAGTACACTTGGGGGGGGGTAGACCTTTTGGATAATTTAAATATTCATGGCGTATATCTTCGTCCTGATTATGACCGCGATGGCGTGATGGACTGCGTAGATGATGAACTGACCACCAACATTGTCGGTTTGAAACCTACCCCTGCCGACATTTGTGAAGGGAACAGCACCTCGCTGGTGGTAAGCGGAGGCGAAGAGGGTAAAGAATACCAGTTGGCCATACGGGATTATGAATCTTTTGATGAAACATATACCGTGAGGTTAAATTCGTCTTCCGAATTTGAGTTTCTCAAAACAAATGAAAACAGTGAAGTGGTGGTGTACGACCCGATTCCCGACTTAAAGGCCGGCATCTACTATCTGACAGTAGAAAATCCGTCTAATCCGAACTCACCCTACATTAACTGTATAGAATTAACCGTCCATCCGCATGAAACGGAATGGACGGGAACGACATCCACAGACTGGAACACTTGGGACAACTGGACAAACGGAGTGCCTTGGGAGTGTAGCAATGTGTTCATTCCTGCCGGTATCGGACGATATCCCAAATTGAGTGCATCCAGTACGGAGGAATATTGGTGCAATAACATCCATTTTGCTCCTGGTGCTGAATTAATTGGCCAATCTCACCTGCATTATACGCAAGCTTTTGTCGATATGAACTTCAGCCCCGGAGCTTATCATCTGATGTCGGCACCTCTGCAGGCCATGGTGACGGGAGACATGTTTGTAACCCAAAACGTGACAGAATGGGAAAGTTGGAGAGCAACGTCATCCGACAATAAACAGCATCCGAATTACTTTATGCCGATTAATGGGGAGGAACAAGGTCTTGACAAGAAATTTTCTTACTCAGAACAGCGCAATGATCCTTTCATCTACCAGCGGTTCTGGAGCAGCGCAGTAAGGAACGAGACGCTTACCAGAGCCTATAACACTACAGATAACGCCATCACAGAATTTACTGATTGGTCGAGAAGCTTTAATGCAGTTGAAACCAATTATGAAGTGGGACAAGGCTTCGCATTGAAAGCCGGAGATGAAACAAATGCTACTTCTTATCATTTCCACTTCCCGAAGTCATTCAGCATCTATAATTATTATGGAATAAACGGTAATTCATTGAAGGGAAGTTCAATTGCCAGAACGGGACAAATCGGCCGTTTCTGGACTGCGGAGCAGATTAACGAGTTAAAGCTCAAGCGCGAAACAAGCGGAACACTTTATCTTTTCGGAAATCCGTTCATGGCGCACATTAACATCAAGAACTTCCTGGCTAAGAATACCGGTGTTACGTGCGTAAAAATATACCAGAACGGAAAGTATGTTGACATTAACAACAATAATGCAGCGGATGCCGCACAGATTGCACCGATGCAAGCCGTCTTTTTATTAACGGCGACCGCTGGGACACAACTTCCCATCACGCTATCGGAAGATATGCTAGAACAAGGGAAGTCGTCCACCCGGCTTACACGAAGAATGGCGAACCAGGTACGGCTGACAGCCACTTCCAATAGGCATTCGGCATCTTGTGTCGTCGTATCTTCTTCATCGGGCAATGACAAATTCAATAGTCGCGAAGATGTGACTCTTCTGGTCGGCAGCGAAGAAGGATCGGGCGTAGCCGTATATACCATAGCTGACGGGAAAGCCCTTTCCATCCAGCGGATGAAATCCGCCACCCGCATCCCTGTAGGTTTCTATCTGAAGCAGGCCGGTAATGTCAACCTTGCTTTTGATGCTTCAGACGACATTTGGAACAGCTGGAGGCTAAAAGACCAGCAAACTGGCAGAAGCTATCCGCTCAAGGGAAAAATCACTCTTGATAATGTCTCTACCGGTTCGGGACGTTTCTTCTTGGAAAAGGTCCAATAAAAAACGATAGAAATACAAGAAACATTCAGGGGATTGTACCACAGGCTGGTATGCGACATACACGCCTGTACGCAGTGATCCCCACCGTTTGTTTTGTTTGTGCATCCCCCTTCCGGACTAAGTGTAGTAGAGGAAGGGGGATGCTTTTTTCTGTGTCTTACTTGAAACAGTTGGTACGCATGAACCGCAAACCGCCATGCTTGAAGCGAAAGAAATAAATGCAACCATGCCCATGCTGCCAGATGAACTGCTGCTGAACAACGACCTGTTCTTTATCGAGGTGACACGTATGCTGTCACAAGGACGTTCCGTTACTTTACGGGCGAAAGGAAAAAGCATGTATCCTTTCATATCGGGCGGACGGGACACCGTGGAACTAAGGAAGACCGACACTCTGTCGGTCGGTGACATTGTGCTGGCAGAGGTGCCGGAAAGAGGCTATGTGCTGCACCGGATTTACAAGATGGAAGGCGAACAACTCGTATTGATGGGCGATGGCAACCTCCGTGCCACGGAACGATGCCGCAAGGAGGATGTGCTGGGCAAGGTGGTAAGAATCCTGCGTGATGGGCGGTATGTGGAGTCTTCCTCTTTTGCGGAGAGGTTTAAGGCGAGATGTTGGAGGAGACTGCTGCCGCTAAGGAGATACCTGCTGTTCGTATGCCGATTGTGTGCAACCCATAATTAGAAAAGTCGTGTCATCCTTACGAATAAACGAGTGTATAAAATGGCTGTGGGCGGCATCAGACGGCTTCCGGTTATCGGTCGTATGGTGTGCCTTGACCGGAGCGTTGAACGTCAGCGTGTCGTTGTGCTTCGTGTTTATCTGCAAGCACTTGATTGACATTGCCACGGGCATATCCAACGATAGCCTTGGAGCATATATCGGCTGGATGTCAATCTGCCTGACAGCCCAACTGCTCCTGTCCGTCATCCGGAGCCGCTTGACAACCAGGACGGAAGTCAAGTTGCGCAACGGTTTGCATAACAGGCTGTTTGAACATCTGATGAAAAGCCAGTGGAACGGACGGGAGGCATTCCACAGCGGCGACCTGCTCAACAGGATAGAAGCGGACTCGGCTTCTGTGACCGATACCGTATGCCGGACAATCCCCACCGCATTTGTCACAATAGTCCAGTTGGGAGGGGCGTTGTATTTCCTTTCCCGGCTGGATATGCGGCTGACGGGCATCCTGGTATTCATCATGCCGGTCGCCTTATTGTGCAGCAAAAGCTATGTACGGAAGATGCGGCGGATGTCGCGTGAGATTCGTGAGACGGACAGCCGCATACAGAGCCATTTGCAGGAAAACCTGCAGCACCGCATCATTGTCCGCACGTTGGAATACACCCGGCAGACTGTGGAGAAATTAGGCTCCTTGCAAGCCTCGCTGCAAAGGCAAGTGTACCGGCGCACGGACTTCTCGGTATTTTCCCGTTCGATGGTGCAAATCGGATTCATGACAGGCTATGCCGTAGCTTTTCTATGGGGCGTGTTCGGACTGCGTGACGGGACAGTGACATTCGGCATGATGGCAGCTTTTCTGCAACTGGTGTCGCAGGCCCAACGGCCTATGGTGGATTTAAGCCGTCAGATTCCAGCCTTTATCCGGGTGTTTACGGCTACGGAACGGCTGGCAGAACTGACCTCTTTGCCTTTGGAACGGCAGGGGAATCCAATACATTTGGAAGGGAACTTGGGTATCCGCATTTCGCATCTGCATTATACTTATCCCGGCAGCGAACGGGAAGTGCTGGCTGACTTTTCGCATGACTTCCATCCGGGCAGTCTGACGGTCATCGTCGGGGAAACAGGCGTGGGCAAAAGCACCTTGATAAAGCTGATATTGTCGTTGGTTCAACCGAATGAGGGGAAGATATCTATCTATAATGGCCAAGATGTGGTCGAGGTCTCGCCGCAGACACGGTGTAACTTCTCCTACGTGCCGCAAGGCAACACGCTGTTCAGCGGAACTATCCGCGACAACCTGCTGACAGGCAATCCGTATGCCACGGAAGAAACTCTGCGCTCGGCACTCCATACGGCAGTAGCCGATTTCGTGTTTTCCTTGCCGGACGGGCTTGATACGGTATGTGGGGAGCAAGGCATGGGGCTGAGTGAAGGACAAGCGCAGCGTATAGCAATTGCACGAGGGTTGCTGCGACCGGGGAATATCCTGCTGTTGGATGAACCGAGTTCGGCACTGGACGGGGAGACAGAACATGAATTGCTGAAACGGCTGGCGGCGGAAGTAAAAGACAAGACGGTAGTGATGATTACGCATCGGGAGAAGATTGCAGGGCTTTGTTCGGAAGTGGTGAGGATGGAAGAAACAGAATACCAATCTTAATATATAACAGTTATATCGATAGTCAAATCATTTTCATTTCCTGATGGAGAAATTCTGGGTGTTCTACATCAAACATGGGACGAATAACTTCCCTGTGATGTTAGTGTCGAAACAACAATACTTTAAGGGAGGAAGAAGCATCTGCCGCAACCCGACCTTGCAAAAGATGTTCATTATACCCGAATGGGGCTTCCCGGCACGAACGTGCTTTGGGAAGCCCCATTCTTTGTTTGGAGTATGATTGACAGTATGATTTTCAGCTACCAACATAATTAAGCCTAAATCCGAGCAGATTTCTTCTTGCGTATACAAGATGCCATTAAACTTATTATTGGAATTACTGTTCATCGCGGAAGAAATGCAGCAAGAGGTTTACTCTGTTCCTTGTAGTACATATACAAGAATACTCTAAACTTACTTTTTTAACTTCAGCTTGCGTAATCAAGCATGGTTAGAGAATCTTAGTCAATCGGCCAACAAGGACTTCCGATACCCCCACGGAAACCTCACCATCAACAGCTAAAACTTTTTCTTTTGGAAGGCAAAAAATCAAGTTGAAGCCATTACCTTTGTACACTTGACAGGCAGGCTTCCTTGCTCTTGGTAAGACATTATTTTCAATCAAAATGTTACCTGTTTGTTATCCTTGTTTTTGTTATAGGAACTCGCATTTGAAAACCCCTAAATCTTCAGTT
>ULQK01053499.1_pt1 | contig 25891 bp, 15 predicted proteins | sample 1954371 | NCBI WGS metagenome assembly ULQK01 (sample SAMEA4835652, study PRJEB28245) | human gut metagenome | biome: gut microbiome; material: fecal sample | place: Denmark | collected 2008 | reverse complement strand
TATGCTATACTGGTTTTCAAGAATTAAATTTTTCACAAAAATGAGGATTACCATGAAACGCATTGATTTTGAAAACGGAACCGTAACTGAAAATATATTAAGCGCTGCCCTCCCTATGCTTGCAGCCCAGATTTTAAGTCTGCTCTATAACATTGTAGACCGCATTTATATTGGTCGTATCCCGAATATCGGGACCACAGCGCTTGGTGCTGTCGGACTTTGTTTTCCGCTTATTATGATCATCACGGCTTGCAGCAATCTGTTCGGGAGCGGCGGCGCACCGCTTTTTTCGATCAACCGTGGAAAAGGTGATAAAGAACAGGCAAACAGGATCTTAAATACCTCTTTTTCCATGGTATGTGCCAGTGCACTCCTCCTGATGGGAACCGGTCTTCTCTTTGCAAAACCGCTTCTCATTCTTTTTGGTGCCTCAAAAAATGCTCTGACTTTTGCCAGACCTTATATGATGCTGTATCTGCTCGGTACACTTCCATCCATGATTGCTACCGGCATGAACCCTTTTATCAATGCACAGGGTTATTCCACAACCGGGATGTTTTCCGTGGCAATCGGTGCAATCGCAAACATTCTCCTGGATCCGCTCTTTATTTTTACCTTCCATCTGGGCGTAAACGGTGCAGCGGCCGCCACTGTATTGTCACAGATTTTATCTGCACTGTTTGTGTTTCATTTTCTGCGCCGCAAAGCGGAGATCAAAGTCCGCCTGCTTCGAAAAAATGAACTTTCCTCCTGCATTCCTCTCGCGAAAAGTATCATCAGCCTCGGTACATCCGGTTTTATCATGCAGCTCACCAACAGTCTCGTCTCCATCTGCTGCAATCATGTACTCTCCGTCACCGGTGGCGATGTGTACGTCTCTGTCATGACAATTGTCTCAAGTGTCCGCCAGATGGTGGAAACTCCGATCTATGCGATCACGGAAGGTTCCTCCCCAATCATAAGCTACAACTATGGTGCCCTCCGCCCCACGCGCGTCAAAAAAGCCGGCATCACGATGGCTCTTATGGCGCTCGTCTATACCGGCCTCATGTGGAGCGTGATCATTCTCGCCCCGGAATATTTAATTAGTGTTTTCAGTTCGGATACAGCACTGTCAGCAGATGCCGTTCCCGCATTAAAACTGTATTTTGCTGCATTTATCTTTATGGATCTGCAGTATATCGGTCAGACTGTTTTCAAATCTTTAAACAAACGGAAACAGGCGATCTTCTTTTCCCTGCTGCGTAAGGTGTTTATTGTTGTACCGCTGACCTATCTTCTGCCATACACTTTCCACATGGGAACGGACGGCGTATTTCTTGCAGAACCCGTATCAAATGTGATCGGTGGCAGTCTGTGTTTTATCACAATGCTGTTTACGGTTCTGCCGGAGCTGAACCGGATGGAAAATCAGTAAAATATGCTTTCAGCTCCGCCACGATCATTTCCTGACTCTCCCTCGTGTGGATCAGTGCATAATAATGCCTGCCGCCAAATTTTGACCGTCTTTCCTCTTCGCATATTCCCGCTGCAATGCCTTTTTCGGTCACACGTCTGATGCGGGTTTCGTCCTGTTCCTCTTCCTTCAAATAGCCTTTTTGTACGAGCAGATCATTGACAAAAGCAGCCGTCAGCTTTTTGCGGTCTTTTTCCTCACAGAGCGCATTGATCCGGTCGGTCAGTTCCGATACCATGCAGGCGTCAGAAAACGTTACCTGATCTAATTTTTCCGGTGCAATATAAAACGGCTGTTTCTTTTTTCCCGCCGGGGGCTTCGACACAGTTTCTACTACCGCAGCTCCTTCTGTCTTTCCTGTCGTCATATTTCCGGATTCATGCGTCTGCAAAAACATCCGGATGATCTCTGCAAAACTTTCCCCGTAGCTTGCAATCTTCTGTGCACCCATTCCGTATACATCCGCCATCTGTGTTTTATCTGCCGGACATCTGGCACACATATCTTTCAACGTCTTATCAGAACAGATGATAAACGGCGGCACACCCTGTTTTGCAGCAAGTTCTGACCGGCATTTGCGCAGTTTCTCAAACAGCTCCTGCCCTTCTTCCGTTAAATCTGCAAGTTCTGCTGTCTTTTTCTTTGCACGTCCGGTCTCGATATAATTTTCCTCCGCCTCGTCCTCTGTCACAACACAGTTACTGCATTTTTCACAGATGCACGGACTGTGATCCCCAAAATAGTTCAGGATATACTGGCGCAGACACTCATCTGTCTCACAGTAGTGAATCATCTGATTCAGTTTCCGCTGTTCATTTGCCCGGACTGCCGGATCTCCTGCCGTATAACCGCCCTCTGTCGCCTTATAGTCAAGCAGCCGTTTGTTGATCATGATATCCTGTTTGGAAAAGAAAAGCACACACTCCGCTTCCTCCCCGTCGCGCCCGGCTCTTCCCGCCTCCTGGTAATAATATTCAAGGCTTTGCGGCATATTATAATGGAGAACATAACGCACATTGGATTTGTCGATCCCCATTCCAAATGCGTTGGTTGCAACCATCACACGGATCCTGTCATAGGTAAAATCATCCTGACTCTCTTTCCGTTCTTCCAAAGAAAGCCCCGCATGGTACCGCCCTGCCAGAATGCCGTGCTGCAATAAAAGTTCACAGACACTATCCACATTCTTTTTTGTCGCACAGTAGATGATCCCGCTCTCATCCTCATGCCTTTTGACATAATTTAAAATACTGTTGTCCGTCTCTTTTCCACCTTTTCGCTTTACGACACGGAAGAAAAGATTCGACCGGTCAAACCCGGTCACGACAGTCACCGGATTCTGCAGGTGCAGACTTCCCGTGATATCCTGTTTGACGCGCTCGGTCGCTGTCGCCGTAAATGCGCTGACCACAGGGCGTCTCGGCAGTCTTGCAAGAAAATCTGCAATCTCTAAATAGCTTGGTCTGAAATCCTGTCCCCACTGGGAAATACAGTGTGCCTCATCCACTGTCACCATCGAAATGTCTGCCCGGCATGCAAAATCTAAAAAACGCATGGTATTTAACCGCTCCGGCGCGACGTAGATGATCTTGTACTGTCCCTGTGCCGCATACAAAAGCGCCGCCCGGATCTGATTTTCCGTCAGTGAGCTGTTGATGTATGCCGCATGTACGCCTGCCTGGTTCAGTGCCTTGACCTGGTCAGACATCAAGGAGATGAGCGGTGAGATCACGATCGTGATACCGGGCAGCATCAGTGCCGGAACCTGATAACAGAGTGATTTTCCGGCGCCGGTCGGCATGATGCCGAGGACGTCGATGCCATTTAAGATGCCTTCCATCAAGTCCTGCTGACCAGGCCGGAGGGTGTCGTATCCAAAATAGTGTTTGAGTGTCTGATATAAATTCAAAATTTGTTTCTCCTTTTTACATTGCTATCCAGCCAAATGCATTTGCCACGGAACTGATCAGTATGATCAGTGCAAAGACCGGGCACAGATATTTGATCATCACAATAAAAATCTTTTTCCTGCGGAATGTGCTCTCTCCGTGCATGATCTCCTCTTCCATCCGCTTCATCCCGACGATTCTCGATACAAACAGGCTTGTGAGCATTGCCGCAATCGGCATCATCACAGAGTTCGTCAGAAAATCAAAGAAATCCAAAAACTGCATGCCGATAATTTTAATGCCTACTAACGGTCCATATCCCAGTGAAGATAAACTTCCAAGCGCGATCATGATCACTCCGACTAAAACCGTTGCTCTTCTTCTGCTCCATCCCAGCTCATCCTCAAAGGTAGAAACCGCGCTCTCAGTCAATGCGATAGAACTTGTTACTGCTGCAAACAGTACTAGCAGGAAAAATAAGATTCCAACTACTGTCCCAAATCCCATATTCTCAAACACTTTTGGAATCGTAATAAACATCAATGCCGGTCCCGCCTGCAGAGTATCCGGGTCGCCGCCCGAAAATGAGAACACCGCCGGAATGATCATCAGTCCCGCCATAATAGCAATCGCCGTGTCAAACACTTCCACATTTCTTGTGGAATCTTCCAGTGATGTTTCTTTTTTCATATAGGATCCAAAGGTAATGAGGATTCCCATTGCAATCGACAGCGAATAAAACATCTGTCCCATCGCCGCTACCACCGTCATCCAGGAAAAGTTTTTCACATTTGGCACAAGAAAATATTTTACTCCCTCCATGGCGCCCGGTCTTGTCACGGAATACACCGCAATCAGGACGGATAACACGATCAGTATCGGCATCATAAATTTCGATACACGTTCGATTCCGTTTCGCACCCCTGCGTAAATGATCGTCAGAGTGAACAGACAGAACAGGATAAAACAGAGTTCCGTGGATACTCCATCTGAGATAAACTCCGAAAAATATCCGTCTGCCGCCAGCATTTTTCCATTTCCCCTGATATACTCGATCAGGTATTTGATCACCCAGCCGCCGATCACGGAATAATACGGCACGATCAATACCGGGATGATCGCATTGATCCATCCACCGGCTGACAGCCATCCGGCTTTTCCAAATGCCTGAAACGCTCCCACCGGACTTTTCCTTGTCATGCGTCCAAGTGCCGACTCAGCCATGATCATCGTATATCCAAACGTCAGTGCCAGTAAAATATAGATCAGAAGAAAAATCCCTCCACCGTATTTTGCCGCCAGATATGGAAATCTCCAGATATTTCCAAGTCCTACGGACGCACCTGCGGCGGACAGTACATAACCCAGTTTCCCGGAAAAAGAACTTCTTTTGTTGTCGTGTGTGTGTAAATTGCTCATATCTTTTTGTTCACGGTTTGTGAAACAGTCTCCCTTCATTTTTTGTTTTCTTCTCTATTACCGCACCAGCCGGAATGTCTTTTCCACCATGAAAAACATTAACACAATGAAAATCAGCACATAGACCGGCAGCAGTGTGATGGAAATATGATTTGCGATCAGTCCAAAAACCGGCGGCATAAATGTAGAGCCGACATAAGCACTCGCCATCTGGATACCGATGATTGCCTGGGAATTTTTCTCTCCAAAATTTGCCGGTGTTGCGTGAATGATCGATGGGTAGACCGGTGCACATCCAATCCCCATCACGACAAGTCCTGCCAGAGCTGCCGTGTCAGACGGAATCGGCAGAAGTACTGCAGCACAGCCAGCCAGTAAAATAGTTGTGCCAAGCCTGATCATCTTATGATCACCTAATTTTTCCGTCACAAATCCTGCCAAAAATCTTCCGAGCGTGATACCGCTGCAGAACAATGCCGCATATGCCGCCGCACGCTCCGCAGAGATACCTTTTGCACCGACCAGATAACTGCTTGACCAGAGGATCAGTGTAGATTCCAATGCACAGTAAGAGAAAAATCCAAGCAAGAGCTGTGGTACGCCTTTGATCTTCACTGCACCGCGTATTCCAATCACCTCGTGCTGCTCTTCCTGCTGTTCTGCCGTTTTGTTGACTTTCCAGACCGGAAGTGTCACAAACAGAATCATTGTGATCCCCATCTGAAGAAAAGATACCATGCGGTAACCGTTCTGCCAGGATGAGGTGGTCAGTGCATAGCTCATTATGTACGGGCTGATGATTGTTCCCACGCCCCAGAAACAATGCAGCCAGCTCATATGTTTTGATGAATAATGCAATGCAACATAGTTATTGAGTGCCACATCGATAGCTCCTGCGCCAAGTCCATACGGAATCGCCCACAGGCACAACATGTAAAATGCGCTCGACGTCGAAAAACCAAACAAGGCAGCTGCCGTTAACAGGACACTGCATACCGTAACGATCTGTGTTCCAAATTTCTTTGTCAGGCGTTCCGACATTAAACTTGAACAGATCGTCCCTGCAGAGATGATCATTGTGACCAGTCCCGCATAGGACAGCGGCACCGAAAATGCCTCATGCATGATCGGCCATGCCGAACCAAGCAGAGAGTCCGGTAAGCCAAGACTTATAAATGCCATGTAAATTAACAGTAATAATAGTGTGTACATTTTTTGCTCCTTTATTTATCCAATTCGCCGTTTGCCACTTATACAAGTATCTTGACTCGCTTCGCCCGGCAGTCTTATTATATCTTGAAGCAATGCTTCATGATCATGATCTACACGAGCTTCGCCCGGCAGTCTTATTATATCTTGAACGCCATCAAAAATCCACGCAATATTATAGAATATTATCCCATAACATGGTAAAATAAAGTAAAAATATTATTTGTGGAGATCTGATCATAGATGAACTTAAGACAAAATAAAGAAAAAAACGCACAGCAAATGTTGACAGGCGTAATTTTGACATTATTTATCATGCTCCTGCTTTGTACCATATTTACAAATCAGGATGCAGCCTCTGTAAGCAAACTCAAAGCACGTCAGCCTGACAAAATACAATACCTGGATGATGGAATGGTACTGCTTAGTTTTAACATTAACCGCAATGAAAACAGCAGAGGCTCACTTGTATTTTTTACCTCACATCAGCATGTGACCGTTTTTACTAAAAACAACGTAATATACAATTTGGATGATTCCGGTGGAATATGGGGGCATACAACAGGAAATGTCTGGAATTTTGTAAAACTGCCGGCATATACAGAAACAGTCATAGTCAGGCTGAAACCCTGTTATCCGGAAACAGCCGGTCAAATTGAACAATATTATATAGGAACCGGAAATGAAATCTATACAGGCATATTGCGTCAGTCTATGCCCACTTTTATAGCGAGTGTATTTATTCTGTTAGCCGGTTTTTTTATCACGTGTTACTGGGTGTTTATTCACAACAGCAGCCATATAGACGGAACTCTTTTTTATCTGGGGATATTCTCCATATTGCTTGGACTCTGGGCCACCAATGAGACAGATGTTTGTTCTCTGATGCTCCTAAACAGAAGATCATCTGCTTTTGCTGCTTTTATGTTTCTGATGATAATGCCTATCCCATTTTTGATGTTTGTAAAGAGCTTCCTTGAGATCAATGATGATAAAATCTGGAAGATCCTCTGCAATCTGTGTATGCTTCAGACAGTTGTCTGCAGCTTGCTGCACTTTACCGGATTCTATGAGTTTCGAAGAAGTGTCTGGATCACTCACCTTTCCATTTGTATAGTGCTGATTTATCTGATCACAGTTATCATATATAAAATTATAAAAAAACAGGCTGACCAGAGACTGAAAGTCTGCATGGCAGCTCTTGCCTTCGTCGTCATTGCAACTATTGTGGATATTGCCGGTTATTACAAAACAGGAAATAATTCCGGAATTTGGGGAAGATTATCTTTCCTTGTATTTATTATAATCCTCGGTTTAGAGTCCGCAAGACAGGCTGTCGCCAGTTTGAAAAAAGGGCGCAGGATAGAGGAACTCGAACAATTTGCACTGAATGATTCCATGACAGGATTTTACAACAGAAATGCCTATGACTACTTTATATATAATGAAAAGAATATTAAAAATTATATGGTGGTAACGTTTGATCTTAACAATCTCAAGATGTGCAACGACAACTACGGTCACAGTTCGGGGGATGCCTATATCATTCATTCTGCACATATCATAGAAACCACTTTTGATCGGTTTGGCAAATGTTACCGTATCGGAGGCGACGAATTCTGCTGCCTCATCCCGGATGCGGCAGAATTCCAGATAGAACGTTTTATCCAAAAGATGCAGCAGGATATTGCGATACTCAATAATAAAAATATCATTCCAACCGAAGTTGGAATCGCATGCGGATATGCGTTAGCCACACCGGATGATGCCGACATAGAAAAAGTGCGTGAACGTGCAGATGAGATGATGTACCATAACAAGAAAGTGTTAAAGGGACTTATTTAAAAAAGATCCAGCATATTATCCAGATATATCTCCTCTCTGACCTGCAGCTGATACTCAGGTTTTGTCATATAATAGAGCAGAAACTCCAGAATCAGGGCGCTGCCAAGTCCCCTGCCTTCGATTTTAAAATTGGAAAATCCCATCGGCAGATAGCTGTTTTTCATATCATCCACTCCAATAAACCCGGGATTTTCCATTGCCTTCGAAAAACGATAGCCATTCCCTGCATCCGGAGCTGCACAGCGGTGATCCGGGCCATTTTCTCCAAGGTTTTTGCGGCTGACAGCTTCATAACAGATTTTCCTGTCCCCGCAGCCAAACCAGCAGCATTCATTACATAAGAATTCCACTTTGTCTTTCTGTGCCCCTGTCAATGTATTTAATTTATCAAAAACCTTATTCAACCGGAAATCCGGTACGACATAAAGAAACTCTTCCCTGTTTACTTCCCTTACGAACTGCTCAAAATCCGTCAGAACCTTGGTGGTGGATGAAACAAAATAAAATCCCGGATAATTTTTTCTCAGATATTCCAACAACAGATCCGAATAGATAATGACACCATTTCTGACACCCTCACTTTTCTCAAATAAAGTGCAGAGATGATTGCATTTCTTATCCCAAAGATGTTCCTGCCCAAGCAGGGAATTGCTGAATGTAAGCCGCGCTGAGATTCCGTATTCCTGCATCAACGCAAAAACCTCCTGTGGGTCGTGATCCCCGAACGAAGTACGACCTCCACCCCAGATACAATCTGACGGGGCACCATAGACAGAGCCTATCTCACACCAGTCGTAAAAGTATTCTCTGTGTTCCCGGAATAGTGGCAGAAACACACGATATAATTCATAAAACTCAAACAAACCCGGAAGATGGTAGTATGCTGTGTTCTTTTTTAATTGGTCCATATCTGCATTCTCAATCCTCCTCAAATTCTGCAAGTTCTGTCTCCGTCTCAAGCATCCGCTCTAACAGACTCTCCTGGTTCTTTTCCTCTGCGTCAAGTGCATTCTGCAGTTCCATCAGCTTCGGATAGTCACTGGCAAGCTCTGGATCCATGAACTGCATTTTTATTTCTGCAAGTTTTTCCTCGCTCTCCTCTAACATTTTTTCATATTTTTCTAACTGACGCTGCAGTCTCGAACGGATCTTGCCCGGATTATAATATGTTTTTTTGTCAAATACATCCGTTAAAGTCGGCACATCTTTGCCTGTTTTGATACTACTCTGATTCTGATTTTGTTTCTCATTCCCCGCGGGGTTTTGTGTGTAATTTCCTGCCATATGCCGCGCACTCTGTGACATTACCTGCCCTTTTGGGGAAATCCCCATTTCTTTTTGTTTTTCTGCAAGATACTCCTCATAGCTCATGGCATATTGTTTCACACCACTCTCGGAAAACTCCAAAATCCCGGTTGCGATCCTGCTGATAAAATAACGGTCATGTGAGACGAAAAGTACTGTTCCCTCGTACTCTCTTAACATCTGTTCTAACGCCTCTTTTCCAACAATATCCATATGGTTCGTCGGCTCATCTAAGATCAAAAGATTCGGTTTGGTCTGCAGCATTTTACAGAGTGCGAGACGGACTTTTTCTCCGCCGGAAAGCTGTCCCATCTTCTTTTCTACATCTTCTCCGGAAAATAAAAATCCCCCCAGTGCACTGCGGACTTCCTCCCTCATATAGGAAGGATATTCCTCCCAGAAATTTTCAAGCACGGTCTGATCTTCCCGGAAATGCTCCTGCACTGCTTTCTGCTGGTCAAAATAACTCCATTCTACATTTTGTCCAAATGAAAATTCACCACCTAACGCAGGCAGTTCGCCGACTAAGGTTTTCAAAAGTGTGGATTTTCCTTTACCGTTCTCCCCAATGATTGCAAGTCTGTCTTTCTTTTGAAGCAGAAATGAGACTTTACTTAAGACGGTATCGTAACCGATCTCAAGATTTTTGGCATGAATCACATTCGTGTAGCTTTCCATGCGCGGTACATATCTCGCATGAAATGCTTTCGTATCAAAATGTCTCGGCTTTTCGATTTTTACCATGTGTTCGATCGCCATGCGCTTTGAACGTGTCGCCGCCACTTTCGTCGGCGTATTTTTCCATTTTTCGATCCAGTCCGTCAGACGTTTGATCTCCTTTTGCTGCTCCTCATAGTCTTTTTCCTGCTTGATGAGTGCCTCTTCCTTTTGCTTTATAAATGCCGTATAATTGCCGGCATAACGTTTGATCTCATGATATTCGATCTCGTAGGTCACATCGATCACTTTGTCTAAAAACATACGGTCATGTGAAACAATGATGACCGCCTTATCATAAGTCTTTAAATATCCTTCTAACCACTCGATTGTCGGAAGATCCAGATGGTTGGTCGGCTCATCGAGCAGCATGATATCCGGACGTTTTAACAGCAGTTTGATAAATGCCACTTTCGTCTGCTGTCCACCGGAAAAACTTCCGATCGGGCGTTTCAGATCTTCTAACGCAAACCCGAACCGCTGAAACATAGTCTCCATATCCTGCTGCCACGAATATCCCCGCATTGCCTCCATACGGCTTTGTAAGTTGTCATATTCGTGCAAAAGCTGTTTGTCCGCGGAAGTTTTCATCTCATTTTCAAGTTCCCGCATCCGCTTTTCACACGCAAACACCGGCTCAAATACTTTCTTGATTTCCTCTTCCACGGTCACATCTTTTTCCGTAAAATTAACCTGACGCAGGAAACCAATCTCCTGTTTTCCTGCCATCGTAATACCACATTCTTCATCGCTGTCTAAATTATTCATCGAAATATCGCCCGCGATCAGACGCAGCAGCGTGGTCTTTCCACAGCCGTTTCGTCCTACAATGGCGATTTTTTCTTTATCATGCACCTCAAAATTGACATCACGTAAGATCACATCTCCGCCAAACTGCACGAGGGCATGACTGATCTTATATCTCATGTTTATCTCCATTCCTGCGTAAAATCTTACTTTTACACTAACTCCTCTATCTTTGATAGACTACCTACCTTCTAACACCAGCCGAAGTAATTCATTTGCCCAGTACTCCGTCAATTCAAAGTGAGGCACAGGCAGTAGTTATTCTCTGCTATTTCAGGATCATTTTCATCGCCGGTCTTCCCATAGCCCAGCATCACAAAACCAATCAAAAGACCATCATCATACATACATCCCAGACATTTTTTGTTGTAATTTCTTCAAAACGAATCATATTAACCCCCTTTCTTGCGTGTGAAAAAATGTATTTTCACACAAATCTCCATTCTTTCCCCTCACAGCAGCCGAAATACCTGCTCTGCCGTGGCGGCTATATTTTCCATTGCATTTTCTTTTTTCATTGCTTCTTCTAATGTTGTCACGCCTCTTACGATCGGGAAAAATGCATCGATTCCCGCCCGGTTACAGACTTTCGCTTCCGGTGCAACACTCCCTGCAAATGCAATGACTTTCGCATTATATTTTTTTGCCAGCGCAGCAACACCGGCCGGTGCTTTCCCCATGACCGTCTGCGCATCCAGACGTCCTTCTCCGGTCACCACAACATCCGCATTTTTCATTTTTTCTTCCAGACCAGTTGCCTGCAAAATCAGTTCCACACCCGGTATTAATTCTCCCGCAAGATACGAAAGGAATGCATATCCGAGTCCTCCCGCTGCACCAGCGCCCTCACAGTCCGCAAAGTCACAATCCAAACTTTCTTTGGTCACATCCGCATAATGTCTCATTGCTTCATCGACCTGCTCTTTCTGTTCTTCCGTCACACCTTTTTGTGGTCCAAATATGTAAGTTGCACCCTGTTTGCCGCAAAGCGGATTTTTCACATCACAGGCAATCTGAAATTTTGCACCGGAAAGCAGCGGATTTTTATTTTCAGTCCGGATCACCTCAATCTTTGCAAGCGCAGCCGCGCCCTCTCCCACATCATTTCCATCTTCATCAAAGAATTCAAATCCAAGCGCCTTTAACATTCCGATGCCGCCATCGTTGGTTGCACTTCCACCAATTCCAATCATGAAATTTTTACAGCCGCGTTTCAGGGCATCTGCAATCATCTCCCCCACTCCATAGGTAGATGCACGCAATGGATCTTTCTTTGTCACAAGCGTGATTCCTGCGGCAGATGCCATTTCCATGACAGCCATTTTTGTCTCCTCTAAAAAACCGTAATAACACGACACTTTTTCTCCAAGCGGTCCTGCCACGGTAACCGGTATTTTTTCTGCTTCCAAGCCTTCGATCAGTGCATCCACGGTTCCTTCACCGCCATCTGCGAGTGGACTTAACCATACTTCTGCATCTGGTTTTGCTGCCAGAATTCCTTTCTTTACAGCATTTCCAGCCTCCATGGAAGTCATGCTTTCCTTAAATGAATCGATTGCAATTACTACTTTCATATAAATCTCCATTTCTGCGCTGCTTTCAAGCGCATCACAAGTTTGTGCGAAGCACAAATCTTGCGTGTGAAAAATGTTATTTTTCACACTAACCTCCATTCCAGACTATCTTTTCATCCCAAGCTGCCAGAACGCCACCGCGCTTGCTGCCGCCACGTTCAGTGAATCCACACCATGTGTCATCGGAATTTTCACCGTATAGTCACAGTCTGCGATCGTGTGATCTGCCAGTCCGTCACCTTCCGTTCCGAGAACGATTGCTAACTTTTCCTCCGACATCATTTTTTCATCATCTATACTCACGGAGTCATCCCGAAGTGCCATTGCCGCCGTTTTATATCCCAGCTTATGCAGCACATCCATCGCACCGTCCGGCCAGCATGCATTTTTATCAAAATATGTCCACGGTATCTGGAATACTGTTCCCATGCTGACACGGCTTGCTCTCCGGTACAGCGGATCTGCACAGGCTGATGTCAAAAGAACTGCATCCATTCCAAGTGCCGCCGCAGAACGGAAAATTGCTCCGACATTTGTTGGATTTACCACATTTTCCAAAATTGCAACCCGCCTTGCATTTTTGCAGAGTTGCTCCACGGAAGGCAGTGTGGGACGGTACATGGCACAGAGCATGCCGCGTGTCAGCTGATAGCCGGTGATCTTTGCCAGCACCTCGATTTCTGCCACATAAACCGGGATTTCATGCTCATCCTCCCTATAAACCAAAGACTTCTGTGTAAGATCTCGGCTTTGTAACTTTTCGCAGCGCGCAAGGATTTCTTTTGCCTGTGTCTCCACATGTTTTTTTTCCATCAAAAATGACATCGGCACACAGCCGGCATCTAAGGCACGCTCGATCACCTTCGGACTTTCCGCAATGAAAATCCCCGGCTTCGGCTCAAAATAGTGAAAAAGCTGTGCTTCATTTAAATTGTAATAAATCTGCAGCTCCGGGGCATCCAGATCTTTGATTTCTATAATATTTATCATCGTGTTCCTCTTTTCTCTCCTGTATCAGCGCTTGAGCATATGGCAGATAAATTCATTGATTATACCATGTGCAAAATGGCACATGATCAAATTTCAAGCCGGAAAAGAATTCTTCCCTCCTCAAGCTCTCCCCAACAATTTACCGGCGGCTCCTTCGTTTCTTTAAATCCACAATCCGAATGCATTTTTATTGATGATAAATTACTTTTTCCTATAATGCAATCTATCTTTTTTGCGCCTGTGCCTTTCAAAAACTCCGTTACATGACGTATCAGTTTTTTACCATATTCTCTGTTTCTCTGCCCCGGCATCGTCTCAACTGCCTCAAGAAACCATTTCCCCGGCTCTGACTCAACTGCCCTGAGTCCGCATACCCACTGTTTTTCTGCAGTTTCAACAAACACCATCTGCTTTGGATTTTCGATAAACTCCTTTAAAAACGCCGCATATGATGCCTCCATTTCATCACGATTTTTAAATTCCCCCTCCATATCCGCCATGGATTCTGCATATAATAAAAACATTTTTTTTATTACCTGTTCATTTACATTTTCAATCCGTTCTAACATTTTTTATCCTCCTCTTCTGATCGCCAGATTACAAAAACGGTCGGATCACAGCTTTACAGTTCCACGACACGCGTTGCGATTTTCTCCTGAAACCTGATATCATGATCGACAAGGATCATGGTCGGCTGATACCGAAGGATCAGCTGCTCGATCTGCATTCTTGAAAAAACATCAATATAGTTGAGCGGTTCATCCCAGATGTACACATGTGCCGGTGTCATCAGACTCGCGGCAATCAGTACTTTTTTCTTCTGCCCCTCCGAAAACTCTTCGAGTCTTTTCGCAAATTGTACACACTCCATATCAAGCTGGCGCAATAATGTAAAAAATAAACTTTCTTCTAAATTTCTTTCCCTGCAAAAAGCTGGTATCCTGATTAATATATGACACCACCAGATTAGACGCTGTTCGAATTTCTCCGTCTGTCACGAACAATTTTTCATATCTGCTGCCTGATTTCTGCAAAATTGTCTTGATCAGCGTCGATTTTCCACATCCGTTTTCTCCATGTAAAAAGACTCTCTCCCCATGCATCAGTTCGAATGTGAGATTTTTCAATGTATCACTTTCTGCACCTTCATACCGCACCGAAAGTTCCCTGCATGAAATCAGACGTTCCTTATGATAGGAAAGCGGCATAAGTTTTAAACTGACAGGCTGTTCAACATCCTGCAAAAGCCCCTCTTTCTCCTGTATTTCCCTCTCCATCCGGCGTTCATACTGTGTCACACGGCTCTGCACCTCGATCGTCTTTCGGTTTAAAACCAGCACATGATCAATGCAGGCATCTAAAATATCCCTGTCATGCGATACCAGAATAAACCCTTTTTTGCCGCACAGATATTCTTTCACACATTCCCTTGCATGCATATCTAAATGATTTGTCGGCTCATCGATCAGCAGAAAATCATTTTCCACGCAGCAAATTTAAAAAAGTTGTTTTTCCTTTTCCATTTCTCCCGATCAGACCTAACTTCCAGTCCGTATCAATCCCAAAAGATACGTTTTCAAAAACCGTATCAAAACTTCCCTCATAACCATATGTGAGATCTGTTACCTGAATCTATGACATAAAAATCTCCCCATTTCCCTCCCATACAAAAAATCCCATGCTGCCATGGGATTTTTCTTACACCTCACATATTTTATGCTCACATCTGGCAGACAATAGATTGCACATTGTAAGATAAAATCGATTGTCCCGGACAACAAAATGTCCGTTTCCGCCATTTTTTAACACAAAAAAGAGAGGATACAAGAATCAAATCCACTTTGGGCAACATGATATGCAGTACTGCACCTCTGCAATACTGCTGTAACTTCAGATTTACACAACATATCATGCACTTTATTCCTTATACCGGTGCAATATATGCCATGTATCATCCCGAATCAGCAGACAAACGTATGGCATATATGACACACATTCTCTTGCTGACTCTGTTTTCTTTCATGTTTCAAAAGTAAATTATCTCCGCATTGGTTCCTCTCCTTTAGATTTCTATTGCAATAGTAGCACAATGCCATTTTTAATGCAACCAAAAATTTTTACGAAAAATCTTTCGTTACCGGTCACACAATAAATATGCACAGCAGCAATCTCTACTCCACATTTTTTAATGCCTGATCCATCGGTATCCTCTTGATGCGCATAAAATCCAGTATCATGACAAACAGATATCCGATCAGCACAAATGCAAACATTTTCACATATCCGGCTGGCTGGATCACAAATGCAAACCATCCACTGTAACTAAACAAGATCGCCTTCCATGCCAGATTCATAACAAACGCTCCAAGTACAACACTGACCGCATCTTCGATCACAACCATGATCGTTGTGGAAAGCAGATACAGGCTGGCGATTTCTTTATTCTCATATCCAAGAATCTTTGTCATTGAAATTGCATTCTCATTTTTCTCAATGATCAGCTTTGTCAGAAGATAGATCAAAACTGCTGAAAGCAGGATACAAAGTATCTGGAAATAATCCATATAAGATCCCATGGAATGATCTAACTGGTCACACATCTTTGTGATATCACGCTCGGTGATCACCGTTGCAATATCATCTTCCGACAGATCTGTAAGCTCTTCATTTGAAAAATATCCACTGAATGCCTCTTCATCCAGCTCAAATACCATGCGGTAATTTTCAATCGGCATAAATACTGCAATGTTTACGCACTGGTCATAAATTCCGGCTACCGTAAACGTATACTGTTTGTTTTCATATTTTTCATCCAGTGAAACGGTATCCCCGACATTAAGTTCATATTTTTCTGAAAATGATCTGGAAATATAAACTTCATCTTCCTGCAGGGACTGCATACCTTTTATTTCTACATACTTACTATCGTCTGAAATACCGTAAACAGAGACTTCCTCATCTATTACATCGCTTTTTTTCTGCAAAGAACACATACTGAATTTTTCTGCGTCTTTATTGTCCGTCGTCAGTACATTTCCATCTTCATCCTCAAAAGATTTCAGAACATACTGATACTTTGCAAACATCATATTTTTTGCATTTTCTTTGTAATAAGAAAGCGTATCCGGCATTCCCACTGCCATTGCAAGCATCACCATGATAAAGAAAATTCCCACAAACAGAATCAGATAATTTGCCACATTCTGAAACATGATGCGCAGACGGAATCTGTTAAAAAATTTAAAATGTGGCAGCCGCATTGCTTTTTTGCGTTTTGTTTTTTTCAGATCATGCCTCAGAAACTGTAACGGTGTATGCTGCATCATTTTAATAATGACGATCAGATTGACCATAAACATCAGCACAACCGGTATCAGGGTTGTCTTAAAAAATGCATCCGGATTCCAGATCGTCTCATAGGTCGGAAGGCTGTAACTGTTATAATACATGGATACCACAACATCTTTAAATACCGTATAGCCAAGCACATTTCCGACTAATGCGGAAATCAGCGTGACAATGACCGGCATGGACAGATAATGACGTACCAGTTCTCCTTTTGTATAACCGGATGCACGCAGCGTACCGATCGCCTGGGACTCTTTTGTGATCGTATTGCTGATCGTGACAGCAAAAATAAATGCAATAATGACGATCAAAATATCAAGCAGCACACCACCCATCGCCTCATCCGAACCCATGTCATCGGTTGCAAAATTGATCGCCGGATTTGCATATTTCGGCACATAATCTTCAATCTCATTGTCATTTACCACGGTCTGTGTGAGCAACGCCCGCATAAAATCATCCGATTGGTTTTTCTCTTCTTTTTCATCTGACGGCTCATTTTCATACTTCCATGCATAATCGTAATGAATCGTCTTATGTAACTTTGCAAATCCCTCATCTGTTACCATTGCAACGTTAAACTTTAAGGCATCAAACATCAGATCCGTGCTTTTTTCGTGCAGTGTGGAATAGTTGACATATGCAATCAGACCAACGACCTGATATTTTTCTTCTCCGACTGTGATCTCATCGCCGACTTTTATCCCGACATTGTCAGCATGCATACGGTCAATGGCAATTTCATCCTCTTTTTCCGGGAAACTTCCGTCCATCAGGCATGCAAAATTGATATCATCTGTCTTTGCAAAAACACGGACTGTTCCATCCGAAGTTTCGTCGTTGTCATGATCTTCCTCTTCATCCCTGTAAAAATTTTCATACAGATGAACCGGAGTTTCCTTAAAATCAGGATCGTTCAATTCATATTTTTCTTCTGCATCCGCATATTTCTCGTTGATCTCATCTAAAACCTTGTTCCAGGCTTCGTCGTATGCTTTCTCATATGCCTCGTCATGTGCCTCATCAAACGCTTTCTCATACGCCTCATCATGTGCCTTAGGATATGCTTTTTCATATGCTGTATCATAGGCTTTGTTGTACTGCCCGGACTGTTTTGCCTGTGTCACTGCTGTATCAAGCATAACTCCCGCAGTTGTTTCATCAAGTCCCTGCGCCATCAGCATCTGCTTTATCTGTGCATTAAAAGAAACATCAAATTCTGACTGGAACTCTGCATCAAATTTTTCCCTAAATTCTATTTCAAACTTCTCATCAAATTCTTTTTTGAACTTTTCTTCAAATTCACTATCGAACTTTTTATCCAGCTTCTTTTTTGCCTCATCAATGTAATACTGTCTGACATCTGCTTTATCGCCTGTCTTAATTGCATCAAGCAGTGTTTCGTCTGCTTTCTTTTTTAATTCAAAGTGTCCGTCTTCCAGCTTGTATCTGCCAACACCCTCATCAGCCGCTGTCATCATGCTCTCGTTTGCAACATACATGCCGGACACAAAGCCGATCATCAGAATCAGGAACAGACTTACCACAAGATACTTTTTCCAGTCTCCTGTCAGTTCTCTCGGTATTCGTCTGATAAGCGGATTTTTGATTTTTTTCTTTTTCATACTAATCTCCATTCTTGCGCTGTTTTTAAGCGCATCACAAGTTTGTGCGCCAGTACAGCTCCCTACCACTCCAGATCTGCCGCTGAAATTTTATGTTCATTGATATCGTTATGACGCACTGCCCCGTCACGGAGTTTGATGACATGGTCTGCCATATGCCGGATTGCCTCGTTATGTGTAACCATGATAACTGTATTACCATATTTGACATTGACATCCTCAATCAGCTTTAATATTTCCTTGGAGGTATTGTAATCGAGCGCTCCGGTCGGCTCATCACAGAGCAGGATATCCGGATTTTTCACAATGGCACGCCCAATGGAAACCCTCTGCTGCTGTCCGCCGGAAAGCTGGTTCGGCAGTTTATGCCTGTGTTCATAAAGTCCCAGCGTATGTAATAAATCGTCAATATCGAGCGGACTGTCTGATAAATATGCACCAACCTCAATATTTTCTTTGACATTCAGATTTGCGATCAGGTTATACATCTGAAACACATAACCTAAATGCTTTCTGCGGTACTGTGTCAGCTTCTTCTCTCCGAGTTCTTCTAACTTATCGCCGTTGATGGAGATATAACCGAAGTCCGCACTATCGATTCCACCGATAATATTGAGAAGCGTCGACTTTCCGGAACCGGATGGTCCAAGCAGCACACAAAATTCTCCTTTTGCCACGGAAAAATTCATTCCCCGAAGTACTTCCTGTCGGGTCTCCCCGCTTCCAAACCCTTTTTTCAGATCAACAATTTCCAAAAATTTTCTTTCTTCTTCTGACATATGTTCCCCTTTCCCATTACAGAATTGTTCTTATATCCTTATCTATTCTGAATTGTGTTAAAGTCTTTTCTTACTTTTGTTAGTGTTGTCTAACTTTTGCTTGTATTATATCACAGCTTTTCCAGATTACAAGCAAAAAGACGATTCCTTTTGTCAGAATCGTCTTTTTGCCTTATATAATGTCTTTACTGTCTGTTAAACTGTAAATATTGTTCTATTTGTCTGACAGATTTTCCTGTTATATCTGCCATTTTCTCTATGGAATAACCATGCTGCTTCATATTGTAAATCATTTCTGCTAGAGTTTCTTCTCTGCCGATTTTGATTCCTTCACTTTTTCCAATCTCGATCCCATCACTTTTACCAGCTTCATATTCTGCCTTTCGGAGCTTCTTTTCTTCCCACTCTTTATCATACTCTAATATACTTACCATCTTTACCTCCGAGCGATTCTTCCGCAAGAAATCGACTAAGATTCCTTCTTTGATGCATTCCGTGATTACCCTTTCAACTGCATCATTCAGATTCAGTTCTGATGCATATTTTCGGACTCTCGCAACATAAATGGCATATTCCTTCAATGTCTGACACTGTTCCATCAGGTCTTTGTTGTGTCCTTCGTTCACATTCAGCATCAGAACTTTTAACTCTAAATCCGGCTCTCCAGCCAGATGCTCATATGCCTCAGACAAACGCAGTTCGACACGGTCGTCCACTGCATCCGTTCCATTATAAAACACCATAAACTTCGGTGCCGGAATCTTCTGCAGCTTTGACGAATATAGTGACTTATCATTCAGATACTGCTGATACTCGATTCCAATATAGATCAGATCCCGCAATGGTATATTTGGATTGATCGTCGACTGATGTTCATAGAGATAAATATTCGTCTCTAACATAAATGCCAGGTCATTTTTCATTCCCATATAGATTGCGTTTTCCAACGTGACGATCTTAAGGGCTTCCGCATTCTGATAATGGCTTCCGGTCACTGCGTTGTACAGGGATAAGAGATTCTCTTTCTCTGAGAACAGCATGCGGAATACAGTGTCTTTGTACTGACGGTTGGCTGTCGGTATCTTTTCTGATACCTGTGTGCTCTTCTTCATATTCGGTTCCTCCTGTGTGCAGGAGGCTCATCCAGATCTCCTGCTTTTCATTTTTGTGGATAAAAAGCATAGATTTCTGAAATGTTTTTTGAATTTTAGACGGATATATACATCCTGATAGTCATACAGACAGAATTGCCGGATTCGTAATTATAGCACCGGATAGATGTCTGCATCGTAGAAATATGCTTTGAGTTATTTTATCATACGTCATCCTTAGTATGCAACCAATTTGAAATTTCTTGTGCAGGTTGTACAAAAACAAAGTTACTGTTCACAGGTTACCCTGCGGACTGTAACTTCGCAGCCCCATGTAAAGTTTTGCTTCGCAAAAGGGGCTGCTCACCCCCACATCACGTTCATACGCACCTGAACAGTAAAGTAAGTGTTCAGGTGCCGAGCGAACAGTAACAAAACAAGCTGCTATTTTTAAAGAAAGACAGTGTCCGGCTGAATATCAATCCGGACACTGTCTTCCCTGTCATTTTCTGACAGTTACACACTTTAAATTTTTCTATTTACTGACCTTAACTTTTTTCATGGATGAATATTTTCCATACACTTTTTTGCCCTTGGAATCCATTTTATAAGCCCGGATGCGCACATAGTATATCTTTCCTTTTTTCAGTTTACTTATGGTATAGGATGTCTTCGCCGTGTTTTTCTTTGTGACCGCCTTTTTGAATTTTTTATCCGTACTGTAAGAAATCTCGTAACCTTTTGCGCCGGATACTTTCTTATATTTCAGTAAGATCTGTTTACTCTTGCTGTTTTTCGCAGACGTAAGAGAAGCCTTCGCCACTTTTACTTTTGTCCACTTTGCATACAAAATGTAATCGGATTTTGCGCTGCTGCTGATACTTGTGATCTTCTTTTTAAATTTTGCATCCGTATACCAGCCTGCAAATGCGTATCCTTTGCGGGACGGGTTTTTCAGTGTTACTTTCTTTCCATAATAAGTTGACGGATTCGAGGCATTGTTTTTACCTTTATTCAGTTTGTAGGTAATTTTATATGGTACTGTAACCGTACAGGATGCCTGATAACTACTATTTTCAGACGAAGTCACCGTGATCTTCGTTCTGCCCGGTGCCTTTGCTGTCACACTGCCGTTGGCATCCACGGTGGCAATCTTTGTATTTGCCGATTTCCAGACTACCTTTTTGTTGGACGCATAAGATGGGGATACAGTTGCATTTAAGGTAAGCTTCTCTCCTCTTTTTACCTCTGCTGATGTCCGGTCTAAAGTTATTCCTGTTACTTTCGCCTTTCCGGTGACAGTCACATAGCAGACTGCATATTCATCACTGCCGTCCGTTGCCGCCGCCCGGATTTTTGCTTCACCCTCCGATTTTGCAGTGACAAGTCCGCTTGCAGAAACCTCTGCCACTTTCGTATCAGAAGAAGTATATTTGAGTTTCTTATTTGTTGCATCCGAAGGTGAAATATATGGTTTCAACTGATAGGTTTCACCAGCTTTTAATTCAATCTCATCCTCATCAAATTCGATCCAGTCTATCAGCTGCGGTACGGTTATCTTACAGGCAGCTTTTACATTTCCAGCCGTTACCGTAATGACTGCTGTTCCAACACCACAGATCTCCACATATCCGGTATCCGAAACAGTAGCAACCTCTTCATTGGAACTTGTCCATACCACTGCACCTGTGAAATTCAAAGGTGCGATCGTCGCTGTCAGTTGGAAATCATCATAGCGCTCCGTCGTTTTTTCTGTAATATCCAGACTGACTGAGATTGCATGAATATCCTGTGTGACGTACTTGATTCCTTTTCCGCTTGCATAGGTCTCGGCATAACAGTCGGACGGACCGTACATCGTCATTTTCTTTGGATAAGAAAATGCATTTGATGCGATCGAAGTTGTGTTGCGCGGGACTGTGATCTGCGTCAGCTTCGTGCAGTTGACAAAGGCACTGTCACCGATCGTGGTCACATTGTAAGGAAGCCCGATGGATGGCAGAACTGTGCAGCCGTAGAATGTCTGGCTCTCAATTTTCTTTAACTTGCTGCCTAATGTAATGTCGGCCAGAGCTTCACAGCCATAAAATGCAGAACTTCCAATGGATGAAACGGTATCCGGCACCACTGCCTTTTTCATGGCTTTACAGTTTTTAAATGCGTTGGTTTCTATTTTTTCCACCCCGGACGGAAGGATTGCTTCCGGTAAAGATTCACAGCCGGAAAATGCGGAATTTCCGATTGTGGTCAGGGTGGATGGGAAGTTGATGGCGGTTAACTTTTTGCAGCCGGAAAAAGTATCTGATGGTATCTCTTTTAAACTTTTTGGCAAATGCACTTCTGTCAGGCTTGTACAGTTTTCAAAAATACTGTTTCCGATAAAATTAATAGTATCTGGCATAACAACTTTTTTCAACGATGTACAACCATAAAACCCATAATTTTCGATCTTCGTTAATTTATTTGAATATTTAACTTCCTCTAACTTAGTACAACCGCTAAATGAACTATTTTCTACTACTGTTACAGTATCAGGTATATTTATTTTTTCCAATCCTGTACACTTTTCAAATAGATAACATGGTATTTTTGTTATTCCACTCTCAAAGATTACTGTTTTCAATCCTATACAATCTCCAAATGGTCCATAATCAGATAATGTGCTTCCACACCACTCTAAACTCTTTGGGATTTCAATCTTCGTTATTTTTTCACAACTACCAAATGCCCTCCCTCCCATGTGCTCTAAATTCTTTGACAACGTCACATTTGATAAATTGCTACAGCCATCAAATGCATATCTGCCTATCTCCGTTACACTATCCGGTAAATATATGCTTGTAAGCTTTTTACAGTCCTCAAATGCAGAATCATCTATTGTTGTAACACTATCTGGTATATTCACATTTACCAAATTACTACAATTGCTAAATGCACTGTTTTCTATTACCGTTACCGTATTTGGTATATAAACCGTCGCCAAATTACTGCATTTGTAAAATGCATAATTCCCTATTGCTGTTACTGTATCTGGTATACTAATTTCCTCCAATCCAGTACATTTTTCAAACAAACTACCAGATATCTTTGTTATTCCTTTCTCAAATATTACTGTTTTTAATCCTGAGCAATCTGCAAATGGTCCATAATCAGCTGAACTGCCACACTCTTCCAAACTTTTCGGTATTTCAATCTTTGTTATTTTTGTACAATCTTCAAATGCTCCCCATCCCATATATTTCAAATTCTTTGATAAAATTACATCAACAAGATTGCTACAACCCTCAAATGCAACAGCTTCTATTTTTGTTACATTATCTGGTATATGAACCCTTGATAAATTAACACATTCACTAAACGCGCTATCTCCTATTACCGTTACTGTATCTGGTATATTAATTTCTTCCAATCCAATACAATTTTCAAATAAATTACTAGCTATCTTTGTTGTTCCATTCTCAAATATTACTGTTTTCAACCCCGAACACTCTGCAAACGGTCCACCATAATTTGAACCACCACATTGCTCTAAACTTTTCGGAATCTCAATCTTGGTTACTTTTATACAATCTCCAAATGCTCCCCACCCCATATATTTCAAATTCTTTGACAAAGTTATATTAACAAGATTGCTGCATCCTCGAAATGCTACCTCTTCAATTTCTGTCACGCTATCCGGTATCATCACCGTTCGCAAATCCGTCCGGTTCTGAAATGCCCTATCTCCGATTGCAACAACCTCATGCCCGTCAATCTCATCCGGAATATAAAGTGCCGTCGCATTTCCACTATATCCTGTGATCGTAGCCCTGTTTGCATCGTCGAGTGTATAGGTATAAATCGGTACGATCGCACCGCCGGCACCTGCTCCCGCATCAAAATAGCTTCCTACGCCCGCCGGATTGAAATACCTCGAACCTGGAGATGTCCAATAACTTGTCCAGCCTCCCTGTGCGGCAAATTCTTTTCCACGCGTGCATGATGTCCGAAGTACACCGTCCTCAATATGATAGTACACGCGCACCGGACTGTTATTCTTTCCCCAGATCTCTATACTTTTGCTAAAGGTCTTTGATGCAATACCAACTCCGATCTTTGCACTTGCCCCCACCGATGCATACAGATATGCAGCCTGTGACGCGCAGTATGTCGGTGTTCCGGAACTGTACCTTACGTATTTGATGTTCATACGTGCACCGGTTTTTGCATAAATATCTCCGCTGACAATTCCGAGCGTTGCTTTTGCAGAGAGTACAATACCTGTGGTCAGATCTGCTTCTGCTGAAAAGGAAAATCCTTTTTTATGACTGTTTCCAACTATACGGAATCCGTCCGAATACGCAAATCCGGCTTCAAATTCCTTTTCCACGGTAAGCGTTGCTTCCCCGGAAAGATTATATTCCATTGCCAGTGTCAACATACCAACACCGCCGAGCGGCACTGCCCCTAACGTCAGTGTGTGGTTAATATCTTTAAATGCATCCCCTTTTACATTGCAGGAGTATTCCATATCTCCGCTGACTGAAAAATAATAGTCATTATTATTCAGACTGTAATTTACTTTCATGTTTGAAATCACAACACTTACTGTCGCTGTGACATCATCTGAGACGGAAATCGTTTTATCTGCACGCAGGGTATTGTTTTTATAGGATATCCCCCTTGTCATACCTTCTGTGACTGTAACACCATTTGCCACATATGTTTCTTCATCTGCCGGAATAAATTCCGTCATATCAACATCCAGTTCGCCCTGCTGGTCAACATTTAAAACCGCGCCATCATCCGCATCTGAGGTTGTAATATATGTTGTAGTTCCGTCTGTCCGTACACTTTCTGCCTTATATGCCATGACAATATCGTTAACATACACGGCAAATGTTGTTCCCTGTTTGATCGTAACCGGACAGTTTTCGATCATAACTATTCCATCCACATCAATAGATACGGCTGTTCCCTTTGGTACAACAACTACTCCGGACGCAAATGTACAGGTATTTTCTTTTCCGGTCTCTATCTGCGCATCTGCCAAAACCTTTTTTGCATCCGCGATCATTGCATCATGCTCTTCCGTGGTAAGTGACTGTTCCGGGAAAAATTTCCCGGCAGCAACCGTAACCCATCCTCTGTCGATTGCGATCTGTGCTGCTTCCTTATATGTAACATCTGCTGTATCCTGATAAGTATAACTGTCTGTTTCCGGCACAAAGCCAAGCATCGTATTCATGGTCTGCGCTGCAAATTCACGCGTCACTGCATCTTCCGGTCGAAATTCTTCTCCTGCCTCAAGATCGATCATTCCGAACTCGCATGCCACCATCACATCACGATAAAACGAATCATCCGTTGATATGTCACTGTAATAATTATCCGGATAATTATCCTCATCTACCGTAAGATCAAATAATGTTACCAGTTCCTGTACCCAGTCGATACGGCTGATCTCATCACCTGATAATGCCCTTTTTAAAATCTCCTCTGTACTCTCCGTTTCTTCCGTAACGTTCTCTGTTTCAGCCTGTTCTGGCTCTTCTGTGACATTCTTTGTTTCAGTCTCCTCTGTTTCTTCTGTAACAACCTTCGTTTCTGGCTCTTCTGTCTCTTCCGTGACGATCGTCGTCTCTGGCTCTTCTGTCTCTTCCGTGACAATTTCCGTCCCGGCCGCCCCGGACTCTTCCTCTGCCAGACGTCCGGCATTATGATCTTCTTCATCTGCCTGGTCTGTTTCTTTTTTCTCTGTCACTGCTGACTTTTCATCATCCTGTTCTACAGTCTGTGTTTCCACAGTCCCTTTCTCTTTAAAACTGTTTTCTTCCTGTGTCTGCTGTGCATTCCCT
>ULQK01072075.1_pt1 | contig 27306 bp, 25 predicted proteins | sample 1954371 | NCBI WGS metagenome assembly ULQK01 (sample SAMEA4835652, study PRJEB28245) | human gut metagenome | biome: gut microbiome; material: fecal sample | place: Denmark | collected 2008 | reverse complement strand
CTTATAAATAAAGTTAAATTATAGTGTTGCGGAATTAAGGCGGATTATACATTCTTAATCTGAACCTGTCCGTTAGTTGAATGCCGTCTCTAAATAACTGGTATATTGGATGCGAATTCATCAGCAATTCAAATTCATTTCTTTTGACGTTCTCAACTGTACATCTGTCTTTCCAGTTCCTTGAAAATACAGACTTGCATGTTGAATGTACATATGATTCTCCTCTAAATAATGCTTTGCTAAATCCTATATTTGGCTTCAACGAATACCTTCCACTCATCAATCTTGTGACAACAAAACAGTCTCGCCTTTGCACCAAGCGCTCCAAAGGGTTCAAATGCAAAACAGGCTGCTGTGCCAAAGCATAATTCAAATTATCTACCAACTCGTCAAGAGTTGGTAGATTGTTGTATTCTGCATTATAAATCATACCTTTAATAGTCTTGCAAGTTTCTTAAACTTTGGACTTCAAACTCGTCTCTAAAGGCTATTATTTGGGCAGTTGCAGATAACAATAATTCTTTCTTAAAAGAAGAACCACCTAAGTCTAACTTTTTTATTGCTTCCTTTATGTCTGCAAAATTCCATAGAATATAACTATTGTACGGTTCTGCTTCCTCAAAACTATTCTTCATGTTTATTATTAAGCGGCTGAAGTCCTTTTTGAATTTATTCTTTTCCTCTTCTGGTGCTACTAACACTTGGTAAACAAGGGTATAATACTCTATCAAGAGCTTGTCAAAATACTTCTCTTGTTTTTCTCCTTTCAATACCTTAAAAGCATCCTCTCTATATGTCACGATCTTTTCCTTAGCATAGTTCTGCATGTTTTTATAGTCTTTCATAAGTTGCAAGTCCAACAATTCCATTTTTGTTATTTTGCAATAGATTGGACTTAATTCCTTGTTCATTGGAAGTGTTTTATCGGATTTGTTCTCCAACATTCCACTTTCAATGTCACGTATTAACTCATCACATTTGCAGATGGCTTTTTCATATTGCTTAGTTTCATAAAGCATATCGAAAATACCATTGTATGCTCTTGTACACTTTCTTATATAATAATCACGATCTTGTTTAAGAGCAATCTTTTCGTGGCATTTGTTGCTGAACATTTTTCTAATCAACTTGATGACCTGCGAATATTCTATTATCGCATTTTCTTCGTATGTGATAGTTTTGTTTGCTCTCTTGATGTGCTTATAACAAACAGCCAAAGAAAAATGCATCTCTATTAGTTCTTCCATGGTTGCCTTTTTTCTACATTCGCTCTCATAAAGTTTAAAGAACTCCAATGCAGCCTCATAGTTTCCATTAATCATGTCATCGAAACCTCGTGTATAAGCACTAATTTCCAACTTTCTATATGGAATAGTTTTACGATTAGCATGGGCAAATCCAATGCTATCATTAAAAATTGTATCTTCGGAAACATTAAAGAATGCTTCCATCGCAAGCAGAATGCATTCTTTCTTATCAGCGTCTATTCGTATTATTTCTATTCCGTGATCTTTTACAATGAATTTCTCCATTCCAAAAACAAAGACACTATCTTGTCTTATGATTCGGTTGTTGCGTGAAGAAGGTTCCCAAATACAGAATCTGGTATCAACATCTGAACAGATATTCGTTTCTCTATAAGTCTGCGCCAACAAACTTTCTACAGGTTGTGACTCGTCTTTTATATAGGATAAGCAGTCATTTACAATTATATCATGCATCACGTCATAACAATAGACAAATCCATCAGCATCTGTATCAGCATTGCATGCAAACCATAAAGCTGTAAGGACATTCTTGCTAAAATCAACTAAACAAGTTGCACCGCCATTATGCTGTATATCTGCTAAGATGTCAAGATCACTCATTTCCTCTTGATATTTATCAGGAAAATGTCTTTTTGCTGTCTTTATCATGTCGCGCAGGATGTTGACATAATTTGCTCTTATATAAGGCTTTGTCTCTGGTTTGTTATTATCGTAACTATCCAATCGGACAGACAAACCAGAACGTATAGTATCATTTTCTACTTGCTTATTTTCTGGAAAATTTATTCCTGTTTTTGATTGGTAAGGATAGAATTTACTAATACCCCTAAAAATGAATTGAGGGTATTTGTAATATTTCAACTGTTTGGATGTCACAGTTTTTACTTCATGCAAGAAACTGATAACGTACTCAACTCCTTTAAGTAAATTCTCATGATTCATGATGAATTTACCTTTGTCTTTCGTTTTTTCCATAATAGTTTAATCTTAAGTTTTTATAAATAGCGACTAAGCCCCCCAACCGAAAAGTAGTTCAAAAAATGGGAGAGGGAGCCGTTCGCCATATATTGCTATTCTTTGTTTGTTTCCATTGCAAGGACGAACAAGTACCTGCCAAACTCATCGGTTAGTTGTATTTTGTCATTACCAAGCATCAGTCCGTTCAAGTTATACCCACCACGTTGAGTGACAGGTAGTTTGTATATCTCGGCATACTCTCTAGCTATGTCCATAACCTTCAGGTTCTTCTTTGTCCAAGTCTTTCCTAAATTTGTCGTCAGGTTATTCACCTCCACAAACCAAGGCCAACGGTCATTTGGTATATTGGTATGTTTGGGAGAACTCGTTACTTTGAAAACCGAGATGATTTTTCTTACACCAATAGCGTAGGTAATGAGTATATCTCCAACACGCACAGCTTTTGGCAATCTATTCGCAAAATGTTGTTTTTGAAACTTTTCAGAGTAGTCGCCATCAAAAATTTTGTGATTGTTAGAACCAATAGGCTTGATGAAGAATCTTGTTCCGTTTGGTATTTGAGGTAGTCTGAGTATGTCATCTATCTGTATCTCTTGATGTTTCACTTTCTTCCATCCTTCTTCACGAGTCTTGTCCGCTCTTTTCTTTATCAGCTCCAACTTATCACTTGTCAGTTCAATATCTGCATCGACAAGCAACTGTTTTTCCATACAGCCAATGGCTTTGGCATCTTCAACTATACATCCCCATTCATGATTTTGCCTTAATCCATGTTGTGTAAGATTGGCAGACGTTATGATGGCAGCAAATGGAGCATCATTATTCTTGAATATATACACCTTGCCATGCAACATATTGTCAATGCGTATCTTCCAATCAATACCATGCTCTTTCATCGCTTTGCGAAAAGACAAGAAGGAATCTATCTTTTCAACAACCTCATCGTTTTTCATAGTAGTGATGAATGTGATTTTTCTAGTAGCGTCCTCCTTTGATACGTTGTAAACAAAACATTCAAAGTTTGGAAAGCAGAAAGGACTTGCTATCACCAATTCGTCTGCTTGCTTGCATAAATCAAGTAAGCAGTCATAATGATTGTGACAAGAAGAGTTCTCTATGATTTGCATGATGTTATACCCTTCAAATTCAACTCCTTTTATTATGAATTCTCCAGAAAAAGTGCCAAACTCTGAATATCGGCTCACTCAATGCCTCGGCAGGATAATATCTCAGAAGACGAGCGTCACGATATAGGCGAAGGAGGTTATGCCCCAAAACGTGATGTTTGTCATAATGTCCAAAATTGCCTCCGTTCAAGATGTCATCAAGAAGCATTTGCCCTCTCTTTGCATCCATCGGTGCAATCATATTATCCTCTGTCAATCCCATCACTTTATGTAACACATACATCATGGCTCCAGCAAACTTCCACAATCCAAGATACTTTAACTCATGTTCTAAGGCTATAGAATTCTTTACTCTTCGTTCTTCACTCTTCACTAAGACAAAGTAATAGTCAACGACTTGTCTCAATCCTACACCCTCATAGAAATAATGATGATAGAGGTGATAGAGCTGATACACAATATTGAAGGAATGTGTTGGAACAGCTACAAAACCTGCATCATTAGGCAATGCCACCATGTTGTTACATTGCTCATCAACATTCTGCTTCAACCATCTTTGCAATCTCCGATTATACACGAAGTTTGCCATAAAGCCAGGAGTAGAATGTAGCTCCACGGTAATGCCGTTGACAGTAAGACCTATATGATTGAAACTCTCATCATCTACATGTCCATTGGCGTTTTCGGCAAGCGAGTGGGCAAGAGAACGAATCTCATCACGCCCAGCATTCACCCATACATCCACATCACCAGGTATTCTTATCAACGGATTAGGATACATCACCGCATAGCCTTGTCCCTTCAAAATACAACAGCTATATCCCATATCTTTCACCTTATTATATATAGCTACCGTAGCCTCATTCAGAACATTGTTGCGTTGCATGATTTTCTGGTTAATTCCAAACCAACGCATCAGCAATTCCAAATTCGGTGCAGCATCCTTAAGTAGTTTTTGGATGCCATCAAAGACTACTCCGACAAGCGTCTGCTTCTTGGCAAATTCATAAAACGCCGCCCAGTCAAGGTCTTTTAGAGCAGAACCGTCAAGAAACTCCTTGCCATCGTAAACGCCCAAGGAAAATTGAATAAAGCGGAAGTAAATATCCGTCACGCTACCTTTCAATTCAACATTCATCATTTCTCTTTCAGCATATTCCAAAGGAACAGCGCATTGCCAATAATATATCGTCTCCACATACGCTTCGGTTCCTTCAGCAGACGATATAGCCATTCCAAGCCATTACGCTGCCACCACATAGGAGCACGTTCTACAGTACCGGCGAAGAAATCAAACACAGCTCCGATTGTTCCAACATGACAGTGAATATTCAACTCACTCCAATGCGAATAAGTCCACTTCTCCTGCTTCGGTGCCGTCATGCCAATCCACAGCAAGTCAGGATCAGCCGCATTGATAGCCTCAATGATAGCCTTATTGTCCTCATCAGAGAACTCAGGTTTATAAGGAGGCGAGTATGTCACCACCTTCAGATGAGGATAAACCTCAGCCGCCCGCTTCACAATCAGGTCAAGCACACGTTGCGAGCTACCCATAAACATGACTTTTTTAAGCGAAGAACGAAGAGTGAAGAGTATAGAATCCTCTTGCCCATCCTTTGAGGAAGTTATGCTGTTGGATTCTTCACTCTTCGTTCTTAACTCTTCACTCTCTCTTTCGAGCTTATCCATCTCGAAAGAGAACAAGTCCCATCCCGCAATACGTTCCTTGGGTTGGCTCTTCGCCTTAATCCACTTGCAAGCCTTCACGATGCTCACCCCATCAGGAATAAGCACATCACCATTCGTCAGCGCCTCAGCAAACAGTTTGTCCTTGCGAGCCGTATTATACGAATGGGCATTAATCGTATTAATGAGCAATTTGCCCTCTGGCAGCGAGGCGAGCTCCACCTTACTGCCAAGTATATCTAAATCTTTAATTCTAAACATCATCATATTATATCAAATTCTCCAATTTCAAAATACTTACTGTGTTATCCAGAAAACTCGACATATAAGAGTTTTCTTTGTGATCAATAACCCATGCATATATCTCTTTCATTATTTCCAACCCCAGCTGCTTTTCTTCGGAGTTACCTATATAATAATAAGAGGTGGCTATCAGTTGTTTTGCCTTATTGATGTCCACCTCAGAAAGCGGATAGTCTTTGTTATACAAGCTCTCATAAATACTCAATGCTTCTTTTGCCGTGTCTATTGGATTATGCCCTTCTATAGTGTGGTTCTCTTTGCACCATTCCAATTGCGCAGCACCGATATTAACAAGAGTCTCGCCGATAACTCGTTTGTTTTCTTTATGAGGCATATACTCATAGATAAATCTACGAGAATCCAAAGCTTTCTGATAGTCTGAGATAGCATCATTCCATCTCTTCAATTTATAATACAAGAAGCCTCTATTGTGATAACCTTGTGAGGCACTTGTCATTCCTTCAATAGGATTGTAGCCTTCTATAATTTCGGCGTAATGCAAAAGTTTCTCCAATAGCCCAAAAGCAAGCGGCAAAAAAGTTCCTTTCTTTGATTCATTCATATAGTCCATTCTGTCAATGATAAAAGCCGAAATGATGTTCGGCAAATAGCAGAAACAGTAAACATAATGATAATCCTTGGGTGTTATCGTCAAATGTTCTCTGCATTGATTAAATATAAGCACTGCATGAGAAATGACATCCTGCATCCCATCATCCCAACGTTCTGGAATGGCTCGTAACTGTGCTGCATAAAAATCGGAACTTTGCAACAAACGTACATTTATTGGGTCATTCCATTCATTGATATCATGTCCCATCTGCAGAATTACATCCCATGCATCTTCATTTCTCTCCAAATCTATGAACACATGTGCAATGCTCGTATATACCTTGATGATAAACCTATGACTTGAAATCGAATGGTCATCAATCTGTTTCAGATTGGCGAGAACTGTCTTGTATAATTGCAGTTCAGTAGGGTCTTCATTGCGCATAAGGGCATTGGCAAAGTTGAATCGACAAGTCTCTATAAATTCCGATGAGATATTACGTTTATCAGCCCAGTTAAAAGCTATATGGAAGAATTCATCTTCATCATAGTCTCCGCCATATTGGTCGTATGTAGCTTGCAATAGCTGCATGATGTCCTGCATACGCTCATCAGAAATTGTCACTCCTTTGGCAATAATCCTCTTTAATAGTCTGTAAATCGTTTTTGCGACTGATTTTATTTCATCCACATGAATATTTCCAACCGACACGAGATAATTCAAGCGAGCGACGAGTGCTCCTATAGTGGATAGCCAACTGTCGAATATCTGCTCTTTCTTCTTATGCAATATAGACAGGCTCTTTTCCTGTATATCAATAGAATTGTTTATTGATTCCAAGTTCAATGGTTGGCTCTCGTCTATATCCGTCTCAATATTACTTGTTTGTAACGAAGCAAATTTTAGAGTGAGAATTTCATTGACATATCTCAACAAAGTGTCCATTTCGTTATTCAAGACAACTTTCTCATTTCTACTCTTTGCATCTTTCTTATGAATCAGACTTTCAAGTTGTTTTCTCACGCAGTCCAATCTCTGACATTGTTTGAGCGCCTCAACATCTTGAAATAAGCTCTTGACAGCCGCTATCATATGGCCTGCAAAAGTGACACAACCTTCAGAATAAGCAAAGCCCGAAAAATCATCAAAGACTATCATATTTCCCTTTCTCTTACGATAGAGGTAGAGAAACAGATTTGTTTTGACATCATTCATGGTACCATACTCAATGGTGAACACGCCAAAATTGGCTAAAGCATTGCTTATTTTTTTACTATTATTCAAGAGGAGAGATCCTTTCTCCAAATAAATAGCTACAGGCAACTTGCCCTTATCACCAGCAGATGCCTTTATTGCAGTTACAATTTCCTCTTCTTCATGCAAGTTACAATGCCCATGAGTCAATGCCACATAATAGTCAGATTGCGGTATCATTCTCCTTTGATGTTTTTCCATCAATATACATCGGGAGATATTATCACCTTCAAGAGCATCATTCACCGAGCGTACCATATTACCAAATTCAACACTTCGTTTGGGGGCATCAGCACATATAGTAGCATATATTTGGTCTGTGGAAAGAGATGAATTAGCCGACACAACATTGTCACATTCATTCTTAGCGATATAATTCTCTATAACAGTCATCACTTCCGAGCATACATGGTCAACATCGCTACATTTTATGGCAACAATCGATTCCTTTGTAAGGAAGTCACTTACAAGGTTTACTCCATCATCAGCAGGAAGAGTAAACACATGTAGATTTTCAGAATTATTACGCTTGGCGAGCACGATTTCCTCTTGTGTATATTTTCCGCATCTGTTTTTGAACAGCCCAATTACAATTTGGCTTTCATTAACAAGATACTCGTCATACTCTGTTTGAGTTCTTACTCCCAAAAACTCTGGTCGATAGTCCTCCCATACCATCAACTGTAGCCTTACACCTTTTGCTCGCCACTCGTCATCGGCTTGTCGAATTTTATCACCGATAATCATTCGCTCATAAGCCAACTCACAAGAAGAGGCTAAAAAAATCTTTATTGTATTCATGCACATAGGGCTTTATTCATTGCCGCATTTTTAACTATGATATCAATCCCTTGGCACACCGAGCCAAGTAAGTATAGGATAAACGATATGTTCCAAAATCCAAGTCATCATTGCGTAATTTAACATTTAACACTTAACATTTAACATTGTCAGATAGTATCTCCACCATTCTTTTCTCAAAAACTTCCAAAGTAAACTCACGTTCAAACTTCTCTCGTCCTGCCGAACCCATTTTATGGCGCAAGTCGGTATCACGAATAAACATTTCTATTTTATCAGCCAATGCCACAGCATCATGTTTCGGCACAAGATAGCCCGTCTTACCGTCATCCACAATTCCAGATATTCCCCCTTCTGTCGTCGAGATGCAAGGCAAGCCATGTTCCATAGCCTCCAACAATACCAAGGGGAAGCATTCGTTATGATAGAAAGTCGGGAAGACGAACATATTAACTGAGCGGAAAAACTCCTCCTTGTCCTTGCCATATTTCCTGCCATGATAAATAGCCATCCCTTCCAAGCCTCGTTTGGCAACCTCGCTTTCAAACATAACAGCATCCATTTCCACAGTCTCACCGCCCACAAAGTCACATACAAACGAGCATCCCTTACCTTTCAGTATCTGCAAAGCATCAAGCAAGACCAGAACGCCCTTGCTCACCAAAAGATTGGAAAGGAATAAGATATGAGGAATAAGAGTTTGAGTAGTTGATGAGGGGATAGAATGAGAATCAAGCTCAGAAGAACAAGGGATGCCATTGGCGCAAATAAAAACACTCTTCCTATCTACATATTTCTTCACGTCCACATACAGACATTCCGAAAGCAATATCACCTTGACATCCTTGAAGAATCGTTTATACAGGATATTATCAAACCATCGGTCTTGATGCGTAGCCACTCCTTTGTTATGATAATGTACCACGACCTTACAGCCCAAGTGCTTCAGCATCTGAACCACAACAAAATCCTTATAGAAAGCACCACCAAAGGCATTCGGAGTAACATACACCAATTGAGGTTTGACCACCTTCACCTCATGCCGTATTTTCTTCAAGAGTTTGAAGAAATCCAAGAGCTTCCTCATCCCCACCTTCCCAATATCCTGCAAGTTCTTGGCAGTAGTCAGGTTGATATAATGACACTCAAACTCCCCATTAATCAACTTGCTATCATGGATATACTGCCCCACCATAGCAGCCCCATGCACAGGCGGCGGCATGTGCATGATAAAAAGTATCTTTGGTTTCATGACAACGCCTCCTTTGAAAATGTATCATTATAAAATCGCCAAATAGGGAAACGCTTGATATTCTCTACATCTTCTTTTGTACACGATGAAAACCATTTGTCAAATTCGTTTTTATCCTCTAAGAGTAACGATGCCCCCACCTTCATTGTAGGATCAACCTGCTTATCAAGCAGAATATCATGAAGTCCTACGTTTTCTTTGTCGCCAAGTTTGTCTAATCGCTTCAATATCTGACAATGATTGATATAATGCATTATCTTTAAAGGCTCCGACTTCTCTGTTTCCATCAACCAACAACTTAAGCTCTCCGCATTTTTGATTAACTCGTCCTTACGCAAGGCCTCAGTTTCGCTTAGTTTGTCATAACCCTCCAACATATACAGCAAATCTAAATTGGCCATTTCCAATATATGAGGATTCTTGTCTATCAGTTTTTCATATGACTCTATCAGCTTCTCAAATGGAATATTGTCACATTTCAACCATAGATTTTCATTTTGCAGATATGAGAATGGACTTACTGGGTATTTTTTACCATCATTAAACTGGTATCGTATAGAAATCTTGCCATCAAAGAAATCACCAAAGCGAGAGTTACCTTTGTCATCAACACCTTCCCACAACAGAATATTTAAATTTCCTATATCAACCAATATAAGAGTATTCGTCTGGTGACCAATATTTACAGGCATTCCTGTATCAGCAGAATAAAGAATAGCATTAAAATTAACATTTTGCTTTTCAGTAACTGCCATTAAATCCAAAGGCTTGATTACATAGAAACGGTCAAGTACATTTTTCAATTGTTTCCATCCATCTAATCTACATTTCAATTCTTTTACCAAATCTTGGTCATTAATTTTCAAGTGTAACGGAAATTCACCAATCGTCAAGCATCCTGATTTGTTCAACGCGAGAACAAATTCAGCGTCCCTTATACTTTCGTCAAGAGTTTTCTGTGTAGTTTTAAATGAAGCCTTTATGTCAAGTTCCTTGCTGTTAAGAAGAAAAGAGAACGTCAAAATGTTGCCAATGGAAATCACCAATCTACCTTCTTTAACGTCATTCTGATATTCTTTAAAGAAAACCCTGCCGTCAACAACAACATCTTTCTTTACCACACTTTGAAACGACACTGATTCTATTTCTTCTGCTATTGGAATCTCTATTTCTAATTCCTTGTCTATTTGTGCATACATATAGGAATTGTGAGACGATAGATATCCCATCATTTCAACAGTAGTCATTTGGGCAGAAGGAACGATAAAAGAAAAGTTCTTTATGTTTCTCTTCTTCATATCCTCAAAGGTGAATGGCTTATTTTTTGCAAAGCTAACTTGTTTTTTAGCATTAGCCCAGAAAATCTTTACTACATCCTCAAATTCTTCAAGAGTAGCAGGCATAGATTTCATTGCAACACTCACCGTGCTCTGTTTGTCCTTTCCTTTCAAGATATTCTTGATAGTTTCGGGCAATAAATTTCGATAGAACAATAAAGTTTCTTTCCCTTTGTTTTTCTCTTGGCACACAATATAGATGGTAGGGTCATTCAAATATGCCTTTAAGTCATCAATAGAGATGTTATACCTATACTTCTTCCGCTTAAATTTATCTACCTCTTGTCCTTTCAGTTGGACAGGGACTCTGCCCAGAAATGAATCTTTAGCCTTATTGGGCTTAGCATACAAGTACAGACCTCCATCCCAAAAGGGTTCTTTGTCATTCTCACTTACATGCTGAGATATAACTTCACTGCCCTGTATATAATTCTTAAATGCTAAAATAGCACCTTCCTCTATATCTTTTGAAGTCATCTTTGTCATTTGTAATTATCTATATATAAATAGTCAATTATTATCTAAAAAGTTTCTCGCCATATTTCTTCAACTCCAATACTCCATAAATGGTGTATAGCATAAGAAGCATACAAACAATCGTAAATGAAGAAACAAGAGAAGGAGCTAAAGAAAATTGCAACAACAAAAGCAATAAAGGTATCATGCATAACACGATGCAAATCAGCATTATATTTGTATTTACCCTCGTTTTTGTTATCCAATTGTCATAGATAAATCCATCATTTTCTCGTTTTTGGCAAACATCCACATAAAAATCTCCAGAAAGCTTTGCCAACAATGTTTCATCTATCTCGTAATTTTCATATTTAGGCGAGAGTTGACTTAACATCAGTCTTATCTCCTCATAATTATTCAAATTATTGGTATTTCTTGTACATATAGCACTTCGAACCTCTTCATATCTATCATAATAGAACCAAATATTATTTATATCCAAGTATAACTTATGCAATTTTATTCCTTTTAAAACAGGCATATCATAACCACTCATTATGCACCGATGACTCCACTGTTTCATCACATTCACTAAATTCAAAAAGGTTTGATATGTACGATTATCCGTTCCTGCTCTTTCAAACTTCAACAAGAAACATGTTTTTCCTATAATTTTGACATATATAGTCATCTGCCTATATAAAGGAATCATATAAGCGTAATATCTTTTGTTTACTTCTTCTTCGATGTGATTATTCTCTATGAGAAACAAAATGAAACACCCTGTAAGAAGTGAACACAATACTGTAATATAATCACTTGTTACTAAATCCATTTTTGTTTTTCAGAATTGCCACAATACCTTCATACTCTCTTCTCGCACAGGTCTCCGTATTAAAACTTTTTTCTATTTCAATAGATTTCTGCCCCATAGCCTTCAAATCATGGTAATGAAAATAAGCAAGAGTATTAACCAAACTCTCTTGTTTATAGGTATCAAAGGTGATACCATTCTCTCCTTCATGAATTAGTTCCACATGGCAACCATTATAGACACTGGTTGCCACGGGCAAACCGCAAGCCATGGCCTCTGGTATCACCAAACTCCAATTATCCTCTATCGTTGGTAGAATATACACATCGGCAATGGCATAATACTTATAAATCTCGTCGTAGGGAACGCCACCTTCTAAATGAATGGAAGGAGCTAAACCATACATAGATTTACATTCATCATACTGTTCTCCATCTCCAACAACTACCAAACTATCATTGGGATAAGTCTCTATATGCTTCATCCATGCTGCCAATAATGGCAAAATTCCCTTGCGCCCTATCAACTTACCTGTAAAGAGATACAAAACACCCTGTGAATTCATTTTGTATTTATCTTTAAAAACCTTTTTCTCATTCTCAGGGAATGCAGCAATTGCCTTTCTAAAACCATCGCTATCTGCACTCATGCCTCCAATATGAATCTTTTCTGAAGCCACACCAATACTCTCTAAATACTTTTTAGTCTCAGATCCGTTCACAAGATATCCTTTTATCAACTTATCTTGAATCTTTCTTATCCAAGTCTTCAATTTAGAGTTATTACGTTCAGTGTATAAGGTTCTCTCATATCCCATAAACACAGGAACATGATACAACAATCCATATAATTGCACCCAAGGAGTCCATTGGAAGAAGCCTTCAGTAATAAGAACATCAGGCTTCACTTTAGCAATTCTTTTCCACAATCCAAATGGCAAAGGTATCTGCTTGCCACCCTCTGAGAATCCATGAAAAGAACGAGTCTTGACATCAAACATCGGTTCGTCATCGTAGGGATGGGCATTTTCTCCAAGTTCTTCTTTTATTCTGTCAAGCAGTTTCAGATGTCCATGAGTATAACGCTTTGTAGAATAAATGACATGGAAATTTCCCTTGAACAAACGGTTCAATTCCACATAAAACGGCAAACGATATTCCCAAAATGAGGGATTACAATATAATACTTTCATATGAATACTCTTATCATTGATTGGCTTCATCTTGCCAACTATTTTTAATCATTTCTATCAGTTTTTCCGATTTTCCACTGACAACTTTCCTTACGAACATCTTTTCAGAGCTGACGATTGTCTCATAATCATTCTCGTCATAGCTCCATATACAATCCTCATAATTTAAATAATGTAAAGGTGTAACACCTTGGAATGTTAATTTATCCACAAGTATCGCCTTCTTTCGAAACCCAGAATTCATAACCAAGGTAGGCACACACAACTCATCGGGAGCATATACGGTCTTAAAATAGTTTACAACAGCCTTCTCCTGTAGTTGACCTTGCAAATTTTCTGCACATGACCGAGTGACGCTTATCCATTGTGAACCAAAATATATCGTCAACAACTTTCCCTGATATTTAAAATATGGCTTGCGTCTAACTCCAAGATACTTTAAAAATAACATTGCCCCCCCAATAAGACCTCGCCTCAACAATGACTTATGAGGCAAAGGAACATCACGAAAGAAATGATAATACTTGATTTTGCGCAACTGATAATCAAACTTGCAGTCCGAGATATTATAACCACATACAAATTCCTTATCTTTGTTATTTTCAAAGAAAGCAACAATCCTTTTCGGACTCCATACTGGGAAATCCAAGCCAGACAACAAAATGAACCTGTCATATTTCTTTTCTGAAGCCAAAGACTCAGACAGCAGAGACTTAAAACATTCCACCTGAGAAAAGCCTGCCCAAGCCACATAATGACGTTTTTTCAAGACAACAACACGAGAATGCTCCTTTACAAAGGTATTCAACTTCATCCAAAACTCAGAATCCGTAGTTTTCTTGTCTATATGTATAAAGACATCGCCAGAAAGGAGCAAAGCATCACAAAGACAGATAAGACGTTCTATATCTGTATGAGCCTCAATAAGATATGCAATATTAATCATAACTAACGATTACCTGTTGTAAATAAATACACTTTTGGAAAATAAAATCTAAATAACTTTCCTATTTCTATTAATAAAGCTATTACAAACATCGGTACTAATAAGAATGTCAGTAAGGCGACGGTTCCATTGCCATAAAAATAGTGAGCTAAAATTAGTTTCACAAATTTCACGCAATAGAAATGGGTTACATAAATAAAAAAAGCATAACAAGAAATTTGCTTTATTCTTATGCAAAACTTTATAGGTATCAAATCTATTCCATACCATAAAGCCAATACACCTAAAACAACTATGGCTTTGTGAAGCCACTCGTTTGACCACAAATCGCAAAACAAACAACATATTTGCCAAAGGAATAATAAAGCCCATATAATCCACTTTTTGTCAATCCGATAATCAAGTACTTTGTATTTGCTTAAGATTCCACCAATAATAAAAAACAAAACCCCTTCGCTTGAAAACACTTTACCATCAACAGGCATCCATTTAGTAAGCAAAAAAGATACAAATAGTCCTAACAGTACTCTCATACGATTATCAAACAACCATTGATACAATGGGACTAACAGCATATAAAGCATGAGATCTCTAACATACCATAAAGGTCCATTGAAGTCACTAATGAAAAAATGTTTCACAAAAGAGTGTAATTCATGCGGAACGGCAGAACACTTGTAAAGAAGTAAAACAAATAATCCTGCAACATTCCAACAGACAAATGGAACAAATAAAGTTCTTGTTTTTTTTCTCATCATAGAAAAATATATTGTCCATGAGCTATATTCCTTCCCTAAAAAGAAAAAACCAGAAATTATAAAAAACAAAGGAACTGCCATTTCTGTCAACCCCGAAATCCAATGTGTAATAAACATTACATCTTGATTGTTACATATATTAGCTCCATAAAAAGCATGAATTACAAAAGAATGCCTATAAACGACAAAAACGGTCGCTAAAAAAGAGCATATTCTTAACTTGTCACTTAACTGTTCAGATATCATATTATTTGCTATATAATTTATACATATCACCTAATGGTAAACGAAAAGCCGTACAACTCTATTCCAAATAAATAGGCGAATTTTATCCAATACGCACGCTATCACAAAGAATAAAACTATCCAAAGAAGCGAAACAATAACAGGCATATTAACATTTGTTTGGATATAATTCAATACATCATAATATATATCTGAGCCTTCCCATGAATGCATCAGCAAACCAGCAAAAGCAGAAGTCGAAAAAAATAGAATAGCACTCGCTATCTTTTCATTTTTTATCTCAAAAGACTTACAGAACAAAAACAAATATGCTGTTTGCAAAATTTGCAAAGGAGAAATATAGCTATAGATATCCTTGTTGATGCCAAAATATTGAGTTAAACAATTTGCACAAACACAAAAGAAGCCAATACCCAAGAAAATACACATATTCAACGTTGCATTCCAATGAAAACATTTTAATGTTGTTTTTCGGAGATACGCTCCCAGCAAATAATATCCAAGAAAACTTGTTGTAGCCATACCTTCTCTAAACTCACTTAATTTCATTATCCATCCATAAAAAGTTTGGAAACAGAAAAATGCCAACACCATCCATAATAGTTCTTTCGCTGAAGATTTCTCGACAAAAGCATTTATTATTGGAGCCAACATATATAATCCAAGATAAGCTGAGAAAAACCAGTTCACTCCCCACATGCTACAGAATATATTTTTAAACAATTTGGACCATACTAAATCATGCATACCTAAAAACAATGTTATTAAGTATATGAAGCCCCCCCAGAATGCTATTTGAAATAGATAATTTGCAAAACTTCTCCATTTCCAATGTATTCCAAAATAGCCAGAAATGATAACAAACGATGGAACGCACACAAAACTCCAGCTTTTTGACTCCGCAATTCCTATAGCTTTCCAAAGATCTGTATGAACCATTTCTTGGGTTACATTTCCATAATATGGAATAACATAATGTCCAAATAGGACTAATAACATTGCTATTATACGCAATACTTCTATATTTACCTATCTTTTCTTGTTATCTGCCATAATTATTTTATTTGAGGATTCCTAACATAAATAGTCGTGTGAATTTGTATCTTTTCAAAATGTTCATTGTTAGCATACATAAGAAAGTGATGAACAATGACAACGATATGCAAATCAATAGGTACAACATCATAGACCAATCTTTTAAATGAAAATCTAACGATTTAGGTACGAGTAATACGAAGTAATAGTGAATGAGATATATCCCCATTGTGTTCATACCTATACGCACAATTAATTTTGACTGTTTGGATAAATACTTTTCCCTAATTCGCAAAGCTAATGGGGGGGTAAACCTCTTCTGAATGCAATATCTATCAAACAAATAGCCACATACGAAGAAAATATAAAAATAAGAAGAATAGCCGATTCTCATTATGCGCCCAGCCCAACAATCTCCTGGTATTTGATATAGTAAGAAAATAGATAACAATAATAACAAAGGGTAATATCGTAGGTTTATTCTCATCAGATTTGAAATGCAGCGCAAAATACAGAACAACAGCAGAAATTCAAATAAAGTAGGTAAATACCAATAGATAAATCCTCCATCCAAGAACATCGTTATGTGGTCGCCCTTGATTACGCACCACAAAATCATCCAAACAACAAAAGGGACAAGCAACTGTCGTGATTTTCTTATGACAAAAGTCTTTATATGCTTATTATCAGCCGCTTCAACGGCTTTTCTTGCAAAAAGTCCACTCAAAAACAAGAAAAGAGGCATATGGAAAGAATATATTACATCCGCCAACCATTTACCTGATATAGGGAAACGCATTTGGCACACATGTCCCATGATAACAAGCAAAATAGCCAAACCTTTCAATATGTCAATCCATACGATTCGTTTCATCTATCATTTCCTCCATCTTATTAATCATAGCAACATCTCTTTTTTTCTGATACAGTCTATTCTTAATTCTTTCTATAAAATTCCTTGGCCGAAAGCTATTTTTCCAATAAGCCCAAAAGATACCTTTTCTACTAACTCTTCTGAGGAAGGAAGGCGTTATCTCTGATAAGTCCATATTAAATATTTTGTTGGGAACAATTACTATAGGCTTATCTAATTCAATATTCTCCTCTATTTCCATTGGGCGCTTCAGAAAATGAATATAGACATACTCTTCCTTATCTATCGTATTTTCATTATTCACATAATACCGCCACAAAATTCCTCTATTCCACACAAAGCAATGAGCCTTGTTCATCCACTCCCTTCCAGGCTCACTTAGTACGAAATGCCATTTCAGTCTTGGTTTAAAATCAGCAATATGCAATCTATAAATGGAATATCCGTTATGCTGTAAAATTTTAGGAAATGCATCTTCGTCAAAGAAAAGAAGTTCGGAATGTCTAAACGCTATCTTAAAGGCATCTTTATAACGATAAAGCGTTCTTACTTCTTTTGTGTTAGGAACAAATGACAGATGTCCATAAGCTCCTATTTTATATTTAGCTTCAACCTTGGGCATGTTTGCACTTAACCGTCCAAATAGCATGTCATTATCACAAAATCCCCACGCATCGAAACCACTCAATTCCTCTTTAAATATTTCTCCAAAAGCAGGACGGAAATTACATAATCTATATGGCGCATCTAAAGCTATCTTAAAATCATACAGACTTTGTATTCTCTCACGCATTTGTTCGAACGATCTGTATATCACTTTCACATTATGTGGATAATCAAAAGTTCGAGTATCATCTGTGAAAATAATCCAGTTAATATCTGTATTATAACGACATGACTCTAACCACAAAGGAAACAAAGTATCAAAATGTCCAAAATATGGAAGTATCAGAGCTATTCTCATTGCAAATGAAATTTATGTAATAAAACACCCTTGTTAATTTTTAAATATTGATAAAGCTGATAAGATACAGCAAAAGGATACCATACCCATATTCCCATTTTTGAGATTTTCGCAATCAATGGGTATGATTTATCTGGAAATAAGTATTTCAAGTTATGGTAAGCTCCCCCATAATCACCTCCAGAGATTTTTGCTCGCGAAATTCCGCAAACGACACCATTCAGTTGACCTTTAATAACATCTATTTGGCTCTTCGTCAATCTGTTTGCAAGTCTGGAAAACCATATGCTAAAATTAGGAATATTTTGAAAACGCATTACATATTTATTCCAACCTTGTTGAGCTGTGATAGAACCTCCATCGCTAACGAATAGAATTTCAGGAATAAATCCCATTTTTCCATAAGAGGATACAAGAAGCCAAAATTCTGTATCTTCACAAATTCGCATATCTACACGTTGTCCACCAGATGCCTTAACAATATCTGTTCTTAGTAATATGCTTCCTGTACACACATGGTTGTAATTAGCCCAAAAAAGATAAAAATCATCCAAAACAATTGGAGCTTTAATGGCATCTTCTTTATTTGACAAAAAAGAAGGAACGACACATGATTTGTCACACCCATAGATTCTATGCTCTTGTCCTACAGTAACCCCGACACATTCCTCATGATTCTCCAAGAAAGTATAAGTTTTCTGAAGAAATCCATCTTTCCAATAGTCGTCCCCATCAATATAAGCAATATATTTTCCTGAAGCCAACTCTACGCCCTTATTGCGAGCAGCAGCAGGACCGGCATTGTTCTGCTTGTAAAAAACTATGTTTTCTATCTTTGCCCTTTTTTTAATGATTTCTTCTGTTTTGTCTTGACTTCCATCATCTACAATAACAACTTCTATTTGAAAATTGCCTGATTGCAAGAAAATAGAATTCAAACATCGTTCTATTAATAGCTCTGCATTATAGACCGGTATCACAACTGAAATATCCACATTTACCATACTTATAAAACTTTAGTGTCATTTGAAGAAATGGCGACAAACAGGTAAGTTACCGCCATTTTGAAAAGGATGTCATTTGCTTGTTGAGAGATGTTCATAGTTTAAATGTCTATTATATGAAAATGTCAATACAACCAAGGCTATATAAATGACTGTAATAGAACAAGCCTTTCCTGACAAGAAGCCAAAAGAATATCCATTCAGCAATCCGCAAGCCAATGCACAAAAGACCCCTGTGACCCCTGGTTTTAATCTGTTCACCAGTGTACTACACAATGATGACATAAAATTAAATGCAGCAAAAATACAACCTACAATTCCAAGGCTACCATATATACCAACATAAGAATTATGGGCATCAGGTGTATCTATCTGTCCTGTTGCTGTCGCAGCACGCTCAATACAAGCAAATCCCCACCCAAAGATTGGTTTTTGTGAAGCGAGGTCCAGCATAGCTTCCCATAATATATCACGACCTGTAGCCGACTCTATGTTTTCTTGATCTTTGCCAGCCATAACTATGTTTATGACAGAATCTATTTCTGTTGGATTAAAATAGAGATAACCAAAACATGCGAATAATACAATAGACCAAAATATTTTACCCGAAATAATACAAGCACAAGCAATACCAAAAATTGCAGAAACATTAGCACCTGCACTTGTACTTGTTGCCAAAATTACAAAAGATAAAACTATACATGATTTCAGAAATGCATTACGTTTCTTATTTTTTAATCTTTTAGACAACAATTCACCAACACAATAAGACAAGCATAGTGCTGCAGACGATGCAACAGGTAAATAATGTATGAACAATGCATTTATGACTAAAAGTCGATATCCCATAGCCTCAAACAACATGATAGCTACTACAGTCAATAGGAACATTTTCTCCAACTTATAAAAATTATTACTTTCAGAAAAAAGCCATACAAATAGGATAATTAGAACAATATTTTGTAAAGATAAGAAAAAAGCGAACATGGGATTAAATGCCCATAGTGTACTTAATATAGCATATACATAAAGTAGCAGACAGGTTTTTACAGGGATGTTGGTCTTATGAAAACTTATATTTAATATGTTTTTATTATAAACAAACAATTGTTGAGACATTCCGAACAAAGTAACGACCTGAATGCCCTTGGCTAATCCTCCGCCATCGGCGGGCATGAAGTCTATTCGATACATCCAAACAGCAAACAAGATGAAAAGCCATTTATATTTAGACTTCATTATTCCCCAAAAGGAACTCCACAAGCTCTTTAATAATCTTACCATATTTTCAAACTTTCTTAATCACTTTCGCAGGCACTCCACCCACAACACAATTATCTTCCACATCTTTCACTACGACTGCATTTGCAGCGACAACCACATTGTTGCCGACATGAACATTACCCAGTATCTTCGCTCCAGCATAAACTGTCACATTATCACCAAGGGTTGGGCAATCGTCATCGTTGGTGTATCCTATTGTAACACCCTGATTTACCCAACAGTTCTTGCCAATTCTTCTTGGAGCTATAATCGTACCATATCCATGCTGTACTATCAATCCACCACCAATCTCTGCCGTTGATGAAATATCCAACAACGGCAACGGACGTGCAAACAAGGACAAAAACTTAGCATAGAAATGATGGCGATATGCCACACGAGCATAGAAGATGTTACGCACCATCACATAGAAGGTTAGCAACTCACAGAATCTAAAGAATGTAATATGTTGTCTTTTGCAGCGTTCCACATTTTTTTTCAATACAAATTGTGAAATATTTCTCGCCAAGTCATCTGCCATGTCTTCATGATTCTTGGCTTTCCTGAAAAACACCCAATGCAACACAAAGCGCCAACAAGTCAGCAGTACAAAAATCTTCTTCATCTATCTTTTCTTGAAAAATCTTTTATCTAACCAATTCATTACCCATTTTTCCAAAGTACAAATCCTAATATAGTCAATCATACTGCAAGAGAAATAGACAATTAAAATACTCACGATGGCATAAGCCCAATAAAAAGAAACTGCATAATGCCCCGCACAATCAAACACATCACGCCATAGCCATAGTCGTATAGCACTGTTTTGAGAATGAATGAGCAATATACCAAAAGTTGTTGAACCAATAATGTTTATAAACTTGCAATATTTTATTCTTAGATTCTTGAAAAACATAAACGATGCAACAGAAGTGAGCAAAGCCATAGGTGCATTCGAGTCAACGACCAAACGAAATGGAGATATGAAACGTCCCATGAAATGACTAAGTTCAATAATACCGAACACAGATGCCACATCTATGACTATACATACAGTTAACATACCCCCCAGAATCTTGCAGAAGCATTTTTCCATATATGATTTGGATATATCCGAATGTAAGCTGCTATAATATAAATCACACTGAACCAACATATTGGGTTTACATTTATTGAGAACCATTGTTCTGGCAAGAAATCAACGACAGTGAACACAAAAACACTATAAGCTATCAATAGCCTGTGCAGTCTCTCATCCATTCCCTTTATCAAAATATTGAGAAAGGGGATAAAGAGCCACCAAGCCAAAAAAGCATCGGTGAAATTGTCGCTTATAATATTTCTGAAGGGTAAAAGGAGTAGAAACCAATCAGCAAGAGACATATTCTCTCTTCCCACCAAAGTAAAGATTCCATTGATGGCAAAAGCATAAAAGATAACCTGAAGATATAGTTTCAAAAATTTTCTTATGGTAATGTGCGACTGGCACATAAAATATCCAGTTATCATCAGAAAACAATTGATACCAATCTTACCCCACATATTGATGAGATAATAGAAATTGGAAGGAGCGGTTAATTGATTTTCATGAACTATTTGTTTCAATTCCGTCTGGAGTCCATAATGACAACTAACAATCGACAGCATGACGACGCACCTATACAACTCTATATTTGATTGTCTTGGCTTAGAGATAACACTTTTCATACAATGACATATTTATACAATTCCAAAATATTTTGCAACATTAAACTCTATCCTATGTTTTATACCTTGACAAGATTCGACGAAGAACAAGAGCATCTTTTTTAAATGACAATTATACTGCATCGTTTTCAAAAGTATCGAGTTGGAGATGTCAAGCCTCCGATTTTGCAATATCCGTTCTTTCAACTCTGCGAGGTATTCTTTCTTGTTTGTATATACATCCCTCAGCAAAAAGAATATGTATTTTTGAACCGCAACATCCTTATCCCTATCAGAAATGTTAAATTTCTCAGAAAAGAAATCTATCATTTTAAGACATGAAACATAGAAATTGATAATGTTGCTATAGTTCTTTGAATGGGTTGCCGATTCTCCCAACACATGATAACAGGCGCAACTTTCTGGAATCAAATGAAATGTACCCTTGGTTGCGAGTGCCATCCACTTTGTTGTATCACCCATAAGTAACCCTGACTCCAAGGAAGATAAACCTGCTTCATAACATTCTCGCAAAGCGTCAAAACGCACACATGCAGTCAAGGTTGTCACAGAATATTTTCCTTGCAACAACAATGGCAACAATCTTTTTCCGAAATTTCGTTGAATTAGGTTAAAGTTCTTTTGGCGTTTCCACTTTGAATGATTAACCTTTCCTGTCTGGACATCCTCCACATCCATATCCGTATGCACCAAGACACATTCTGGATGGCTTTCAAGATAGTCCACCTGCTTTTGCAATTTCAAAGAATCTATCCAACAGTCATCTCCCTCGCAAAAAGCCACATATTTTCCAGAAACCCTTGGAAACTGATATGTCTTCCATATTCCTACCTTTTTTGAATACTGGTTCTCTTTCTGTATGATAGGCTTGAATATATCTGGATATTTTTGAGTATATTCAATGATTATTGATGCAGAATTATCGGTTGACGCATCATCGTGAATCAGCACTTCAAAAGGAAAGTTGGTCTTTTGGGAGACAAAGCCATCTAAGCAAAGACGCAAATATGGCTCGTGATTATACACGTCACATATTATACTTACCAAAACTTTATTTTTCATAATCACTTGCTTTACCCCAAAGTTGTGCAAACGGTTCTGTCTTCATCTCTTGATAAAAATCTTTCATTGCTTCGATGTAAGAATATTGAGGCTCATAACCAAGTTCTCGTCTCGTCTTGGATATGTCGAAATGAGCTTCCAATGCATTCGGCATATCTGGACGATAAGATATTGATGATTTTTTGCCTTCTGGTGAAAACACCGCCACGATTCCTTTTATTTGTTCATCCAAAGATACAGGTTGCTTTCCGCCCACATTATATATTCCACCTACGCATTCACTCTCAATGGCTTTACGAACACATTGCGTAAAATCTTTCACATACACAATCTCTTTGTGTCGTGAAGGATCGCCCCAGATTTCTATTGGCTCGGATTTCATAGCTTTGTCCATCAATATTCTAAATGGCATTTTCTGACGCTTGTAATGACAGAAGTGATAAGGGTTGGGGTGATATTCGTAAATGGTGAAGAACCGCAATACATACCAAGAAATTCCGTAAGTTGCAGCATAATGTTCTATCAAATCGACCGCAGCATTCTTGGCAATGGTATAAACGGAATGGTCGCCAGTCAAAGGAAACTCACGAGGCATGTCAGCCTCTATCGCCACCTCTGTATTATGATATTTATAAAGGTCGAATGGAGTTTGTGGAAACACTATCTTTTTTGCACCAACCTGTATCATATAGTCCAGGACATTCAATGTGCCAAGCACAATAGAATTGAGTAACTTCGATGGTTGATAATCGTACCTTGAAGGCAACTCTCCTGCAAAATGAGCCACGGCATAAACATCATGTTGCGGCAACATCTTAAAAGAATTACGGTCATTGATGTCTAATGAAACATACCTTATGTCATGAGCTGCGAAAAATCCGTTGTCAGACTTCCTGTGACCTGTAGCAACAACATCATAGCCATGTTCTTTCAGGTCTATGGCGATATAAGCACCCAAATTACCGGTTGCTCCAAATACAACAATTGTTTTCATAGCTTATCTCTCTATAAAATACTTGATTTCAATATGTTCGTTAAATTCCACAGGCTCAGGAATTACTTTTCCATTGAAACAAGCCAAATGGGCATTCACAAAATCATAGCCAGTCTTACAAGAGAAAGCGATACCTGCAGAGAATCTTGGATTTATGTCAATTAGATAGAAATTATTACCGTTATTGATAAATTCCATATTGACAACACCACAGATTCCAAGTTTTTCCCCGATGTACTTAACCAACCTCTCTAATTTTTCGTCTTGGAAAATTCTAACAGTTGTGCCTGCTCCATTCTTGGTACGTAGCAATTCCTCACGAGGTACACAGAAAGATTTGCCATCTTTCGGATTGCGCACATAGTCAACAGTGCAGACCCTGCCTTCTATCTTTTCTTGAAATATATAAGATGAGACATTCTTTATTCCATCTAATTGGCTTTTGTCATGCAAAAAGCATAGTCCCTCACTGCTGCGTCCGCCTCGTGGCTTCGCCACACAAGGAAATTTCAGTTTTGAAAGATTGTCTTCTAAGGTAAAGGTTGGTATCGACGGCACATTGGCATCTTCCTTAAAAGTCTCAAACAATGCATATTTATTGCGTGCCACTTTCAATGTTTCTTCAGGTGACATGCAAATGGTTATACCTTCATTGATGAATTTATCTCTATTGGCACGCAATACATCTATCTCCAAATCTGTCAATGGAAAGATATAATCCACGTTGTTGTCTTTTGCCAACTGTATCAAAAATGGTACATACTCATCGGTGTTTGCATAAGGCGCTTGTTGAAAGACATCACACAACGAAGCTTCATAATGCCATTCCTTAGGATAAATATCACACCCTATTACTTTATGTCCAGTCTCATGCAGTTTGTTTATTGCGCATAAGGCAGACATGGATCCTATGGCTGTTAATAATACGTTCATTTTTTTAGATTTTTGATTTTTGCAAGAACTCTTCCGTAGTCCATTTATCACGAACTACCTTGATTTTACCTTCATTAATTGAATACACTGTCGGGAACCAAGATAGAAAAAGGGGTGAGAAAGTCAATGTATAAGCACCTACTTTGTCAAATCTCACGATATCGCCAACTTGAAGCATCGGCTCATTTTCGATACTGAAAAAAGTGTCATATTCCAAACATGTATAGCCCACTAATATTTGCGGTTTGCTATATATGAGGGCTTCCTTTGACTTATACAAGAAATAGAAATAACTTTTGGCTCGCTTGTGCATCAATGGGTCAATATGATTTCTGCTTCCATTTAGCACCACGAAATGCGAACGTGCGGTATCTTTGACATCCTCCACCTTGGCATAATAGCTAAAGCACCCAGACAATAGACTTACGCCTGGTTCTATTATCAATTTCAACTTGCTTGGAGAATATCCTTTTTCGGAAAGCCTTTGAGCGATAGACGAAATATAGTCATGCCATTGCGGTTTGTTGGGAACTTCACCATAGAACCCACCTCCTACATCCAAATATTCAATGACTCTCAAATCAAACAGATGAACGATTTCGTCAAACTTATCCACAATATAGCGATAAACATTCAAGGAGCGTAAGTTTGTGGAAATGTGCAAATGCAGACCTGCAATTTTGACATTATTGATAGACTGTAACATTCTGATGGCACTTTCCAATTCACCTGTTTCTTGACTAAAGCCGAAACGGCTACCGTTTAGCCCTGCCGTAGAAGCATTAGGAAAGATGTCCTCTATATCGTTGTTTACCCTTAAACCGACCTTGATAATTTTAGATGGATTACATTTGGCATATTGCTCTATCAGATATAATTCATTTTTTGAATCGATATTCAGATAGCAATCTTGTGACAATATCTTTTCTATCCAACTTTTATGTTTTATAGGACCATTACATACAATTTTACCCCCCCCAGACCGTCCGAAAACCTTGATTTTCTGCTGTTTATCACTGTTTTGAGGGCATATAAAGCCCTCTAAGCTAGTCTGTGGACCAGCTCTAAAATTTCGATTTCTAATAAAATTCATAATTGATGTGCTCAAATCGAGCGAAAATAAGTGATAGGAGGTCTAAAAATTAAGTTGTGGGGACCTCCTTCTTCCCCTTATGCCATCTTTGCGATCAATTGTGGAACGCCAAGCATAGAGATGGCTCTACGCATGTTATAGGAGAGGCAGATGAGGGCCATTTCGGCCTCCACCTTAACCTTCGTTTTCAATAAAAAATAATACGCCCCTAAGGTTCTCTTCATCGTTCCAAAAGGATGTTCTGAGAGACACATTCTTTGCGCCATCTTCTTCTTGTCTAAATGAAGTTTGTATGTCACAATCTTGTGTTCTTTAACTTCTCGTTTCATCTTAGTCTTAGGAGGTTCCTGGTCTTCCTGATGATTACTGGAGTCTACCTTGTAATTCTGAGCTTTCATCACGAGAGTATCCTTGTTGAAGTCTGCTTCTTTAAATGCTGCTTTAGTACACTTATGCGAGCATTTTTTGCAAGCCAACTTATTGCAATAACGAATACGGCCATCCTTCTTTAATGACTTCTGACGTAATATAGAGCCCTGCGGACAATACACTAGATTCTTAGCAGCATCTCTAACAAAGTAGCCTTGCAGCGCAAGCTGTTTGAGTTCCTCATCAGACATTTCCTTTATATTACTTGATGCCGTACATTCGTAGGATTTACGAACACCAATTTGGGGAGAGTCAAGGATGCCTGCATAGGCTGTCGGTATTTTGCCAGCCTTAAGGCAAGTTTCGAGATTCTCGGGCTTTTTGCTGTTTAGCATATCATCTGTTACGGTAGCTTCTACATATTCAAACTCTACTTCAGCAACATCATCGTCATCTCGCTGTATTACATTAGGGATGATTCCTGCAGCCAAAGCGTTTGCCATGTCTTTTGGATCTTGATAACCCTTGTCGGCAACAACTTCTACTATTTCATGTTCCAAATCATTCTTGGCCTCAGTCAGTGTTTCCGTAATTTCGCCATGATCAGTAGGATTGGTGGTAACATTGTAGGTGGCTATCAGATGACTGTCTGCCTCGACGGCTGTCTGTACATTATAGCCAACGTTAAAACCGTCATTGAACTTCATCAACTTAGAATCAGGATCTGTGAGTGAAAGTTGTTTCTCTCCACTTTCCTCCAGTTGATTACGATATTCTTTGTAATCCGCCTGACGATTCTGAACCACCTCCAGATTAAGCTCGGTTTCATCCCTGCCAAACTTACGTTCATCATCGAAGTCGTTCTTTTCCAAATCCTCCAAGTACTGACGTTCATGCGCTTCAAGACGGGCAATACGATCATCAAGCTTATTGAGAGTAAAGTTGTTATCCTTTGAATTTACAGCCTTGAACTTACTACCATCAATAGATAAGTAACTCAAGTTTCGGATTTAGAATGAGTTCATAAAAAAGTT
>ULQK01015741.1_pt1 | contig 27369 bp, 27 predicted proteins | sample 1954371 | NCBI WGS metagenome assembly ULQK01 (sample SAMEA4835652, study PRJEB28245) | human gut metagenome | biome: gut microbiome; material: fecal sample | place: Denmark | collected 2008 | reverse complement strand
CCCTCCCGGTCATTCAGGATCGATATCAACTCGTTCAGTACCGAGGCGTTTATGGTGTATTCCTCTTTTTTCCTTTCGGTAAGGCTCACCATCTCGCCGGCCTTGTCATACCGGTAATCCTCAAAGAATGTTCGGGCGGCATCATCTATTTTAAGCCTGTCTTTCATGCACTGCTCTTTGATTAGCTCCACCGGATCACCATACTTTTGCTCAAAGCGGATCCGGTAACGTTCAGGTAGGGAGGAATAGACATATAAAGCGATGTTTCCTCCACCGCCTCCACGAGAAATAACATCAACACGTTTCCTGTATTGCAAGGACTTCAATGTTCCGGGTTTTATTACCGGATCATTTCCTGATGTTAATTCATCGTAAGTTGCACATACTGTTTTTCCAAAATACTCCATACCTTTTTAAACTTTGTCCCCGGAGGCGGAGTCGAACCACCTCAAAAGACCGTCCGGGATTTTTCTTACCTTTGCAAAATCAAATCGTTATCATCATGGAAACATCATTTTGTATCACTTTTTACATTGATCAGGAGATTGCCCAGCCTGACAACGTTCGCACAGCGTTTGCAAATCAGCTAAGGAGATTGAACCTGAGATACAGAAGTAAGCCTTATTATCCCGAATCCGGATGGTTAACCCCCGCGTTTGGAGTTCCGGTGGAGTTGAGTTTCTATACGTCAATTCCAAAAGGCCGGCCAAGCGGAAGTAAGGCTCTTCATCAAGCTCTAAAAAACGCCGTGAACGAGATTGAGAGGGAACATAAGGAGGTTGTAAAGACAGCCATAGAGAGGGCGTGTCATCCATCTCGTTGACGATTTCGGGGCATCTTGCGGAGTACAAGGTTCTTTCCGCATCAAGCAGATCTTCAAACGATTTTCTGATAGTGTCATCTTCTTTAACGTGAAATACTCTTTTCATGATTAATCCTCCTTTATATTTAATGGTACTTTTTTAATCAGGCGGGCGGCATTGGCAAAATTCAAGACTACCACTATAATAGCCCATATCGGACTATCATCAGTTATACATAAAAAGCATAAACTTAGGCAGAAATACCACACGTAAAACTTTTGCCTCGCAGTCAAAGAGAAATACTCCCTGAACTCATCTCCAAAGAGAAGTAACAACACCTCTTTCATACCGCCTCCTTTTGATCTCCGATTTCAACACCTCCACGTTCAAGGGCTACCTTACGGATAAGCCTCGCCTTGCTGCTGTTACTGCGATAAACCAGTGCCTCCCAAACGGCTTTGCTCGTGACTTTAAAATCCTTTGAGATTTTCTTGATCTCACCACGATCTACTACTATTCGCTTTCTCATATCACATTGTTTTTAAAAGTTATTCATTGTCATATCAGCCGTTTTCACTACCTTTACAGCCGGTAATATTAATACGGTGATGCAAATATATAGGATAATTATCACAATATAAAGCAAAATCGTGATTATTTTCACAGAAAGAATAAAATTATGATTGAACGAATTAGCCAATTTATACAAAATCAAGGGATTAGCGTTAGATCTTTTGAACAGTCAATATCTGCGAGCGATGGCATGATTAGGCGAGCCATAAATAATAAAACAGATATTCAAAGCAAATGGCTTTCCGTTATTGCGGATAATTATCCTCACCTCAATTTAGAATGGCTAATAACAGGGCGAGGCTCTATGCTAAAGGAAACCCCACAGCCGCTATCACTCCCGACTATTAATTATGAATATAAGGGAGCACCTTACTACAATGTAGATTTTATCGGTGGATTTGATCTCGTTTTAAATGATCAAACAATTAATCCGGATTACTATATAAATTTTGAGCCTTACAATAAACCCGGTGTTGTGTGGTGTAATATTACAGGTCATTCTATGGAACCCGAATTAAGCAACGGAGACTATATCGCCCTCAAAGAAATGACCGATCCCGTCCAATATCTCCCCTATGGAGAAATATATGCCATCGTGACAGAAAGCTATCGGACTGTTAAACGAATAGGAAAAGCAGACCAAAAAGATTTTATTCGCTTAATCCCCACCAATAAAAGCCCGGAATACAGTCCGCAAGACATTCCTATTTCCATGATACAGAAAGTATACGCAGTATTAGGAAGTATGCACAGATTGTTCTAAATAAAAGAGACACACGCACGTTTTCAACACAAATAAAACAGAAATTGCCAGATACCTTTTTATAAATCAGCATATTACTCTATTATATATGCTGATTTGCATTATTCTTTATATGGTATTTTCCCCCCTTGAATAATACATAAAGCCATAAAAACGGGTAGTAAAATGGTAACTTGTATAATTCAACCCATCTTAATTTTGCTTAAATTGCATATCCAAACGCATACCCAATCAACACATTTCGTTTTTTTCTTGACAAATTTGCATACCCAAACGCATATCCTACTGCATATCCAATCCTCAAAAAACGAAATATTCCCGTTAAAATCGCCACTCTCCTCCCCCATCCCTATTTTCGCTATTTTGAGCACTAAATTTCAACTATTCAAAAGTAGGAAGCCAATCTATCTATAAAGCACAAAAAGGGCTGCAAAACGCCTAAATAAAGCATTTCGCAGCCCATGTACCGCATTTCACCTACCCTACTCTACTCCGTTTATCACATCTCCATTGCCATGTAAAGTTGACGGGCGTTCAAACCGTTCAAAGTAAAGTCCAAAGTAAAGCCAAAGTAAAGCAGAGTAAACTTTTCGTTTTTTCTCTCTCCCCTCTCCTATTCGTACATAACTATTTGTATATCAAAACTATTACCGTTTATGCGGAATAACTCAATTTATCGCATTTCGTTTTATCCCCCTTACAGGAATATATTTCCGTCATTTTCCGGTCTTGCGGAGAAACAACGACAGAGGGAAGCGCCTGGGCAGTACCCTCACTGCCATGTGAAGACATCAGACAGATTTTCGTTTCCGGAAGTGCCAGACGGGCTAACCGGTAAGCCCCTTTCGTATAAGGAGTAATCGAACTGTAAATTCCGAGTTTGAATTCGGGATGTCCAGCTCCGCCCTGATTCAGCTGTTTGATAGCCTTCGAAATAATCCCAATCTGCATGTACAGGGTATTCAGGTCGGACTGCTTGTCCTGGATCGGAGCAGTTACAGCAGAGTCTGTTGCGACCGGCTTTTCAAAAAAACGGTTCAAGGTCGCCTCAGTCTCTTTCCTTGTACACCCGGCTCCCCATCCTCCGGTTTCTTCGGTTATCAGTTCAAGCGCATCAATGTCCGGATACGTTTTCAACAGATCATTCACCGTAGCGACAGTCTGCTCGACCGTTGTCACCCGGGGTTCAAACGAAAACTGGACATAAAGTCCCCGGCTTTTGGCGTGATCAATCAGTGCCTTCATCCATGACAAGGCAAATTTACTGTTGGCCTGCGGATTGTCCTTCAGCCGTTCAGCCTCGGGAATACAGAACAGGGAATCATTATCCTTGATCTTCTCTTGCAGAAAAGCATTGTCGTACATCACATGCTTGTTTCCATAGAAATAATTTCCGGCCAGAGACAGACTGTCTCCAAAATAAGTTTCATACCATTGCCCCGGATAACTGTGGATCGTCAGCTTATTAAAACGCATGCGCACCAGCCGGTCAATATACTCCTTGGCATCCTCCAGGGTATAAGAAGAGATGTCCATCGGAAAATTGACATGCTGGCGGATTCCTCGCCACCTGATGTCCGGTTTTATCAAGGTGTCAAAAGGTTCCGTCATGGCCTTCGCCCAATGTTCAGGGACGGAGGTCCCCGTCAGGTCAAACAGATAGCCCATCTTTTCCAGATAAGTATAGACGGCATGTGTTACCCCCATCGCATCTCCTGCACGGAAGATGACCTTACCTTTTCCGTCACAGGAAAAGCCGAATTCACCCTCCGGCAAACTGTCAGTTACTTCAAACTCAAATACTTTCTCCCGATTACCGGCATCCGACACATATTTCTTCAAATCAGAGACTGCAAGCTCCAGTACTTTTGACTCTCCGCCCATTGAACCATAATCAAACTGAGGAGCGGAAGTACATCCCCATAGACAAAATATACCCGACAGACACCCGGTTAACATTTTATTTCTCATAGCGAATAATTTTGATGCCGCAATTTATGGAATTTTCTCCAGACAGCAAAAGAAAAACTTGCTACTTTTGCAGACCGAATAAAATTATAAACTGATGATTCTTATGAGCCAGCATATCCCTTCCGATAAACGGGCAGAAATCTGCCTGCAATATTTGCGACAGATCGCTATCAACAACAACCGCGAATGGTTTCACGAGCACCGCGACCTCTACGACGAGGCACGGGCTGCTTTCGAAAGCATGGTACACGACCTGATCGTGCGCATTGCCGCATTCGACCCGTCCGTGCAATATCTGACGGTGGCCGACTGCACCTACCGGTTCTACCGCGACACCCGCTTTTCTCCCGACAAGTCTCCCTACAAACGCCATTTCGGAGCCTACATCAATGCCCGGGGCAAGAAGTCCAACCATGGCGGATACTACATGCACCTGGAACCGGAAGGCTGTCTGGTAGCCGGAGGAGCCTACTGCCTGCCGTCGGACGTCCTGCGTGCCGTACGCCAGAGCATCTGCGAACAACCGGAAACTTTCCACCGCATCGTGGGCAGCGATCCGTTCCACAGCCTGTTTCCCGTATTGGGAGAAACACGGGTGAAAACCATCCCCAAGGGATTTCCCAAGGACTTCCCCTACCCTGAATACATCCGCTGCAAGGATTACTCCTGCTGCCACCCTGTCCCGGAGGGCTTTTTCACGGCTCCCGACTGGCTGGAACGCACAGCCGGAATGTTTGAGATCATGAAGCCCTTCCTCGACTTTGTCAATGCAACCATTGATGAGTTCTGAGACGGCCTCATTACCGCAAAGACCGCATAATTCCCGCACAACGACCGCACGATGCAGCCTGATCGACCGCATAATTGCTGCGTAACGAATGCATAATGCAGCCCGATTGACCGCATAAATTCCGCGCTGTAATCAAACGGTCCGCACGGTACACCTGTTCGGGTGCATCATGCGGACCGGTAATTTTCCTCTGAATAATCTTTACTTTCTGCAGAGTTCCGAGAGATAAAAACTATGGAAACGCTCACGGATCTCATCGCGTACGCGGCGGAACTCAGCCTCGATAAACTCGGGCGTTCCTGTGGCATGCGAAGGGTCATCGAAACCGATATGCAGGCGCTTGCCTACCTTCCCCGTAAACGCCGGACAGCTCTCGTTGGCTCCCCCGCACACGGTAATGACATAATCCCACGCCTGATCCAGATAGGTACGGACACTGACCGGAGTATGGCTGCTGATGTCGATCCCTGCTTCCTTCATCACTTCCACGGCCTTGGGATTGACCTGTGCGGCCGGTTCCGTTCCGCCGGAATACACCTCCAGCGAGGCGTCAAACGATTGCAGGAAACCATGAGCCATCTGGCTGCGGCAACTGTTTCCCGTGCAAAGTATCAAAATTTTCATAACGCTATAAGTCTTGTAAAGGGTTATAATATAAAATTGAACAGATAGCCCGACAGGATGATGAAAAAGGCTACCGTACCGAAAAAGATCCCGATAAGACGCCAGGTCATCACCTTCTTGAGCAATGTGGCTTCGGGCAGTGACAGTCCCACCACCGCCATCATAAAGGCGATTGCCGTACCCATCGGAATCCCTTTGGCTACAAACACCTCGATGACGGGCACGATACCGGCTGCATTGGCATACATCGGTACGGCCAGGAGAACCGACAGGGGAACGGCCAGCCAGTTGTCCTTCGACATGTACTGCTCAAAAAATCCTTCGGGCACAAAGCCGTGCATGAAGGCTCCGATGCCGATACCGATCAGAATATACACCAGTACGCCGCGGACAATCCGCCAGGCATCACGGACAATGGCAGGCAGCCGGCGGATAAAGGTGGTGTGATCTTTCTCCCACTCATCTGCCTGAGCCGACGAGTGTGCCTGAATCTGTTTCACCCAGTCGCTGAGATAAGGGGCCAGCCTCATCCGTCCCAGCACGAAACCGCCGATCACTCCCAGCAGGATGCCGCTGACGACATAGATAAGAGTCACTTTCAGTCCGAACGATCCGAGAAACATGGCCACCGCCACTTCGTTGACCAGCGGCGAGGTGATCAGAAAGGCAAAGGTCACTCCCAGGGGAATCCCTCCTTTCACAAACCCGATGAACAGCGGAATGGACGAGCAGGAGCAGAACGGGGTGATGGCTCCGAACAGAGCCGCCAGCAGATACTGCAACCCGTACATCCGGTGCGTAACCAGATAGTTGCGCAACCGTTCGATCGGAAAATAGGCATTGACAATGCCCATCAGTACACTGATAAAGAACAACAGGATCAGAATCTTGACCGTGTCGTAGAAGAAAAAGTTCACAGCCGTGCCCAGGGAAGTTCCGGCACTCAGCCCGAAAATCCCATAGACCAGCCAGTCTGCAAAATCTTGTATCATGTCACTACCTGCGTTTTCAGATTCCCAGAAGTTTCTTCACGTCACTTTCCGTGGGCACCTGTCCCTTCATCTTCACCACTTCATCATTTCCATCAGATCGTCCACCTTGGTCAGTTTCACGTCCAGGTTGTTTTCCCTGATCACTTTCTCAATCACCTGATAGGTTGTCTTGCATCTGCTGCACACTGAAAGCCAGTAACCAGGCAACGGCAAGCACCGGTATCGCCGTGGCTACGGCAAATACGGCCGGCAACAGATAACCGGCTGTCACGGAAGCCGACAGAGGGATCAGCATACCGAAATAGAACACACCGCTTGTGGGACAGAAAGCCAGGGCAAACAGAACCCCTATCAGCAAGGCTCCCCAGCCCCCTCTCTTCGCCAGTCCTTCCGCATTACCGCTGAACCCGAACTGGGGCAGGTTCAGTCTGTCGCCCACGAGCATGAACAGCCCGATGACCAGGAACAGCGGTCCCAATGCCAGTTCACCCCATGTACCGACCACCTTCTGGATACCGAACATACTGGATCCCTCTTTCAGGATCAGGATCAGCACTACACCAAGCAGGCATCTCCTCCCGCGCAAGTGCTTCCGCCGGCACAGGTATTTCCGCCGGCACAGGCACATACCCGATCTTCAGATCCGGATTTTTCCTTTCCACCGCTTCCACAAGAAACCAGAAGCAGGCAGACCAGTCCTAAAAACCATACATTCTTCATACGTTTATCTATATTTTATGATTAATAATTCACCTTATTAGTAATTCGCCAAACTACGAACATACAGCATAAAAAAGGGGCTTAACGGCAGCACCCTTCTTTCTTGCAGAGAGGCTGACCGAAGAAATCAGCAAACATCCGTCTGGCGATTTCCCAGTTCTCTCTATTAATGCAGTATTTCACTTTCGGAGCTTCAATCTCCCCCTGAATCAGTCCGGCATCCTTCAGCTCTTTCAGATGCTGCGAAACGGTAGCCTTGGCTATGGGCAGTTCCTCGTGGATATCGCCGAAGAAACAACTTTCCTGACGGGCCAGAAACTGAAGGATAGCCATACGCGCCGGATGTCCCATTGCCTTGGCAAAGCGGGCCATCCGCTCCTGCTCTTCCGAATACTTCTTTTGGATCATCTTTCTTTTCTCTTTTCGTTTGTTGTTCGCAAAACGACGAATAATATTTCTGACTGCAAAAGAAATCTCGCCGAAACTGAGTTTATTAATTATTATTTGTACTTTTGTTCGGTTAGTCAAATACACATACAGCATCAAAAAGAAATGATCATGAAGAAAAATCTGCTTTTACTGCCAACTCTGGCAATGGCATTGTTCTGTGCCTGCACAGAAAACGTGAACCAACAGGAAAGTACCTATCCACAGCCCTGCATGGAAGGAAACAGCGGAAACTGGGTTTACAACACCCAGATCAGCGATGAATTTGAAGCCCCCTTCGATACGGCCAAATGGTACGACCACAACCCGACCTGGCTGGGCAGACAGCCGTCGCTGTTCCGTAAGGAAAACGTGCGTGTGGAAAACGGACAGCTGATCCTGACCGGAAAGCGCGAGAATGTGGCCGATGCTCCGGAAGGCTACCATACCTTTACTACGGCTGCGGTACAAAGCAAGAAAAAGGTACTCTACGGCTTCTTTGAAATCAAATGCAAGCCGATGAACTCTGCCCTGTCGAGTGCATTCTGGCTGTACACCCAGGATTCCATCAAACAGGAAGAAATTGACATTTTTGAGATCTGCGGACGCAACGATGCGGCTCCGTCTTATGAAAAAATTTATTTCGCTACTTCGCATTACATCCTCAAGAAACAGAACCTGCAGATCAGTGACCACGTGGAACACCTGACAGAAGGCCGCTGGGCTGACCAGTGGATCACAGCCGGACTGAAATGGACACGTGATGAACTGGTATGGTACGTCAACGGAAAAGAAATACGCCACCGGAAAAACGATTTCTGGCATTCACCCGAAACCATCAATTTCGACAGCGAAGCCTTCCCGAGCTGGTGGGGACTGCCTTCCGACCAGGACAACGGAGGAGAATTCCAGATCGAGTATTTCCGCTACTGGACCGAAAAAGGCCAGCCGTCACTGCAGACCGTTTACATCAATGACATGAAAGAATAACTTTAATAAAGATTATATATGAAATACCTGATCGTATCCGATATCCACGGATCCCTGCCTGCTCTGGAAAAAGTGCTGGCTTTCTACCGCGAACAACAGTGTGACCTGCTCTGCATTCTGGGCGATATCCTGAACTACGGACCGCGCAACGGTCTTCCCGAAGGACTCGACCCGAAAGGCATTGCCGAACGGCTGAACGCAATGGCCGGAGAAATCGTTGCCATACGCGGCAACTGCGACTCGGAAGTGGACCAGATGCTGCTGGACTTCCCGATCCTTTCCGACTATACGCTCGTGGTAGACAACGGCAAACGTCTCTTCCTGACCCACGGACACATTTACAACGAAGAAAAACGTCCCAAGGCTGTCACCGACTGCTTTTTCTACGGACATACGCATCTCTGGAAACTGGAACGTCAGGCAGACGGCGTGGTCTGCAATACGGGTTCGGTGACCTTCCCCAAGGGAGGAAACGTACCGACCTTTGCCACTTACGAAAACGGAACCGTCACGATGTACCGTCTTGACGGTGAACCGCTGGCCAGTCTCACGCTGAATAAATAAAAACCACAAAGGGTACCGGTTACAACCGGTACCCTACTTTCAGCATCAGATCGTATGTGGAATAGTCCACGTCATCATAATATCTGTAATTCGTCTTCCGGTTAAAGAAACGGTTGGAAAGAACAACACTCCACTGCTTCCCGAACTGGTAAGCCAGCTGGACGGAAGCGACCGTCAGTCGCGCATTGCTTCTGTCTCCCTGTACATTCAGCGCATTCGGATCGTCTACCGTACTCCAGTCCAGATCCGGATCATACCCCTTCCAGGTAAATATATGATAATTCTCCAGATTCAGCAGCAGAGCAAACCGCCTGTTGCAGATCCATCCTACTCCTCCCTTGATGCTGTATCCGCTTCCCAGGTTATAATCCCTCTTGCCCAGCTTCATGTAGTCTGAAAGACTGGCTCCCAATGCCACTCCGTTGGCATACAGTTCTCCAAAGAACATGGTCTTCTTTCCCGGTTCCGGATTCTTGTAATAGATGGTGCCCAGGCCAACAGCAGCAGCTTCCGAGATACGGTAAGGCGCAACAAGCCGGTCATTCTTCTCATTGATATCCGAGTTGTAATAATCAAAATGCTGGAAGACTCCCATCATCAGTGAACGGTTTTTCCGCTGCCATACATTCTTTCCCCACAAGGCACCGATGGCATTCACCTGACTGATAAGCGGCTGGTTGATCACATCCAGTCCCATTTTGAAACGGAACCATTCATAGGGTGTATAATGTTCATCATCAAAAGGATTTCCGTAATTCAGGGCCATGTCCACATGCAGACTGGAAGATCCCTTCCTGGACTTCTCCTCATCGGCCAGAAAACGGGGACCGAGACTGACTACAAAATTGACCGGAACGTTCGAATAGCTGCGCCCCTTATAACTTCGCCGTTTCCAGGCCTCCCCCGTGATCAGCCGGTTAATGGCCCGCATCGGCGAGATAATTCCAGCAAGCAGTTCCCGCCCGGCACGTTCCCATCCGCTGGTACGGTTGTCAATGAACAGATCGGACAGCCGGAAAGTTATCTCTCCCAGTGCAACCCCTCCGAAAGTAGTGGCCAGCATGTCATTGGGAGACGGTGCCTCTGTTTCCATGAAAAATTCCCACATCAGGCTTCCGCCGGCTGCATAGGGAATGGACTGCCAGAAATTCAGTCCGTTGCTGCGTGCGGCATTAAAATACAGTCCGCCATGATAAGGATGGGAAAACAAATTGGTGGCAAACTGATCACTGTCCCACATCAGTCCGCGTCTGAAATTGTTCCTGATCGTTTTCCCGTTGATCCGGGCCCAGCTTTCATTGACGATAAAGCGGTCGAATGCCCAGACAGCCAGGTTGGTCCCAATCACCTCACCCGCCGCCCGCAATGGTTTCGGCTTCCAGATTGTAACGGAATCACTGACATAATAACGGGATTCCACCTGAGGCAGATACTCCTGAGCGTAACTGTTTCTGAAGGAAAAAACAGCAAGGAGCAGAAGCAGTAAATATCTGATTTTCATGTATCGGCAGTTTGTTTTTCACAAATATCCGGAAAAATTCCGTCATTTCAAAGGTCAAAACCTCTAAAAAAGAGGCCACCCGCAAATGCGAGTGACCTCCCTCAACCAAAAAAATGTTTATTGTATAAAATAAGCACCCCTATATCACATAGAGGAAAGATTCGCTTCACAGCGAATATAAGGTAAGTCAAATAGATATAAAAAAAGGCCGTTTCCACTTCCATAGCTAAAAAACAGAGACAGACAAGACCAAAGCTATTTCCATCAGAAACGACCTCATTGCAAAAGTAAGCAATCCCTTATAAAGTCGCAATATTTTTTTGACAAAGAATGGATAAAACAGACCAAATCAATGACTATCCGGTCAAATTTATAAACTAAGCGGTCGTTTTTCACTACCAAACAAAAAATAGCCGCTCCGGTACCCAATCATCAGCATCCGGCTTAAAGCTGATAAAACCGATCCATCATTTCCTTCCTGTACTTCTTGGAAACCAGCAGTTCATCACATCCGTCGAAGGGCGGATACATGATACAGCGGTTGTCCTGAACCATCACCAGATAATTCATGTTCACGATATATGACTGGTGTACCTGCACAAACGACTTGTCATAAATACAGAGCTGTTCGGCCGTCGTATTCCGCTTCAGAGGCAGGAAAGTTCCGTCCGACAATGCTACTTCCCACAGCTTCCGCCCCGACAGATAACGGAAATAACCGATCTCCGAAGCATGCAGGAAACGCAGATCACCCGTAGGAGTCACCATCATAAACGGTTTTTCAGCCGTTGGCACCGGCATTTGTACCTTGACCGCCTCCACCTCTTTTCCCCGTTCTTCCAGACGCCGGATCACAAGTTCCAGTTCCTGCGAATCCACCGGCTTCAGCAGAAAATCGAAGGCATAAGCACGGAAGGCGTCAATCATATATTTGTTATAGGCTGTATAGAACACGACCTCCATGTTCACTCCCAGTTTCTTCCGGGCACGAGTAACCAGTTCCATGCCCAGCATATCGGGCAGTTCCACATCCTGAAACACCAGGTCAGGGCGCACCTTCTCGATCAGTTTCAGCCCTGCCGCTCCATTGTGTGCCACCCCTTCCACCACAATCTGTCCGTATGGCTTCAAGGCCAGACAGAGATTGTCGATGGCACTCTCTTCGTCATCTATAATTACTGTTCGATAAATCTTATTCATAGTGTTATTTGGTTAATCGGTAAGAATAATGCAAAGGAATGGTGAAACGCACTTCACATCCTGTTTCTCCGTCTTCCACCGGCACATTGCTGATGGTCATGACAATAGACTGCCGGTTGTATGAATTGAGCAGCTGAATGGTCTGGGTAATCACCTTCATTCCGGTTCCCGTTCCCCGGTTCACACTCTGCCGGCGGTAGCCTCCTCCGTTGTCGCACACCGTGGCTACGACTCTCTCTCCTTCCTGCATCACCCTGATCCACAGTCTGCGTTTGCCTTCCTTCAGGCGGAGAGCATGCTTGATGGCATTCTCCACCGGAATCTGAAGCAGCATGGAAGGCACACGTACCACATTCAGATCGACATCACCCGTTGAGACTTCAAACCGGAACTCCTCTCCCAGCGACTTCTGCTCCAGACTGACGTACGTATGAACAAAATCCAGTTCATCAGCCAGAGTCACAGCCAGACTGTCTGTCAGTTCCAGGTTACGCCGCATCAGCTTGATCAGTCCCATCAGGTTCGTGTTGTCCGGGTTTTCCTTCCGTTCGCTCACTTCCCGGTTGAGCACATTAAAGATGAAATGCGGCGAAATCCGGTTACGGATATTCTCCAGACGCAGGGAAGTAATGGCCGTCTGCAGTTTCCAGCGTTCCTTGTCGATCTTTCTCCGGCGATACAGATACAGAGCCAGTGCAGCCGTACCCAGCAGCAAAATGCAGCCCACAAGTCCATAAAGCCACTGATGCAGATGGAGCAGCTGGTTTTCCTTCTGCTGAATGGAAATTTCCTTCTGTATCAGCGTACTGTCCTGACGGTATTTCAGTGCAATCTCCGCGGCACGCATCTTCACACGCTCACTGCGGATCGAGTCATCAATCCGTTTGTTCTCCTGCAAATAATGGTAAGCCTTCTTGAAATCCCCGCTTTCTTCATAAAAATGTTGCAGATAGCGGTTCCGTACATTCACCATGTTGGGTTCCACATAATCGGGCTTCACGGCATTTTTCAGGCGCATCCGTGCCAGTGGCAGGTTCTTCTGCTTCAGAGCCAGTTCAATCAGCTGCGTATCAATGTAATACAAGGCAGTCTGATTATTCACCCGGCGGAAAAAGTCATAACAGCGGCTCGGATAATAGGCAGAAGAGTCCGTCTGGTTCATCAGCAGAAAGACCTCACCCATATTGATCATGGTCAGATTCCGTTCAAACTCCATGTCAGGATATTTCCGGGTCAGCGCCAGCGAACGGCGGAAATACCCCAGTGCCGTCGGATAATCCTGACGGAAATAATACGAGTTGCCCCGGTTGTTCAGATACACATGCTTCTCATACGGACGCATCTGGTCAAACGAACGCTCGGCCAGATTGAAATAATAGTCACAACGGTCAAAGTTACGCAGCTCCATGTTCACCTGAGCCAGTCCGTAATAAACCGGGAAACGGTCTTTTTCAGCTACCTGAAGCGAATCAAACATAGACAGCGTACGTCTGTACCAGAAAGATCCGAGGTCAAAACGGCCGCCGCGTACATAGGCATCAGCCAGATTGATGCAGATATAAGGAAGCTTCTCACGCTCTCCGGCAGCCAGTCCACAGGCGTAGGCTTTCTCAAAAGCCTTTGCCGACAAATCCATTTCCGACTTCCGTCCGTACAGGTTTCCCTCCATATTATAAATCTGGCAATACAATCCCTGGATGGCAGCATTGTCGTCGCTGCGGTCGCAATATGCCCGCACACGGTCCATCAATGGTACCATCGAATCAAATGCAGCCGTATAAAACAGCGCTTTCGCCTTCAGCAGCATGTTCCGGTAATAACTCATGCTGTCCGGAGCCGAAGCCAGTGCACTGTCCAGCCTGTTGTATATTCCGGCAGGATCTTTTGTCAGAGAATCCTCCATTTTCCGCATGAATGCCTCATAAACTCCCAAATTCCTGCCCTTCCTGTCTTGTCCGGCCCTGGAACATCCGACTATCCCCGCCAGGACAGTCAGTAATATAATCCAGCCGGACCAATGGCGATATTTCATCTTCACATTTTTAGGTTTCCGCACAAAAATATATATTTTCAGCAGATAAGCCAAAAAAAATCTCTTACCTTTGAAGCCATAAACCAAGCTTCTTGAAGAATCAAGAGAAATAAAACAATAAATCTGATGAAAATACTTTCGAATGACAAAATTACGGTCCAGATCACAGACCACGGAGCAGAGCTGGCCAGCATCATGGCCAACGGAAATGAATATTTATGGCAAGGCGACATACGCTTCTGGGGACGCCGCTCACCCGTGTTGTTCCCCATCGTCGGACGGTTATGGAACAACCAGTACCACCATGAGGGGGAAACCTACGAACTGGGACAGCACGGATTCGCACGCGACTGTGAGTTCCAGCTGACCTACGAGGAAGAAAATTCTCTGGTATTCAGTCTGGAGAGCAACGAAGATACCCTGAAACTCTATCCCTTCCCCTTCATCCTGCAAATCGGATACCGCCTGCGGGACAACCGTCTTCAGGTGATCTGGAATGTGGAAAATACCGGCGACCGCGAAATGCATTTCCAGATCGGAGGCCATCCGGCTTTCTACTACCGCGACCTCGATCTGAACACCAAGCAGCGGGGATTCCTCGACTTCGGACAGAAGCACCTCCTGCTTCATTACCTCACTCCGGCAGAAAAGGGCTGCGTGAAGCCTGAACATCAGGAGCTCCGCCTGCCCGACGGCATCATGGAACTCACCAGTGACAGCTTCGGATGCGACACCTATATCTTCGACAACAGCCAGCTCCGGAAAATGACTTTGCTCGACCGCAACCGGAAGCCTTACCTCAGCCTGGAGTTCAACACGCCTCTCGCTGCTGTCTGGTCGCCCAGTGCCGTCCACCCCGACGTGCCTTTCGTATGCCTGGAACCGTGGTACGGACGCTGCGACACCGTAGGCTACCGCGGCGAACTGAAAGACCGTGAATGGATCCAGCATCTGGCTCCCGGAAAGAGCTTCACCGGCGGCTATACCATCGTGCTGGAGGATTTATAATCCGTCCTGACCGGCGCAACAGGCCCGGATACAATGATCCCTCTGTTCCCATACTGACACTTACAGCATCAGAACCGGAACAGAGGGATTATTTTTAACCCAGTACGCTTCCCAGATAGAGGAAGAACATACCGATCAGAACCAGAAGCAGGTCAATAGCCTTGCTCCGCAGATTCTTCTCGCGGAAAATCATCGCACCGAACAGGAAAGACACGATCACGCTTCCCCGGCGTACCATCGACACAATGGAAATCATGGACCCGTCCATGCTCAGGGCATAGAAATAGACAAAGTCCGCTGCCGACAGAAACACGGAAATCAGCGGAATGCACCAGTTCCAGTGGAAAGGCGTACTCGTCTTGCGTTTGGGCCACCACAGGAACATCAGCACCCCGCCCATCAGGAAAAACTGATAGATGTTATACCACGACTGGATCACCATGTTGTTAAACTGCTTCATCAGGTACTTGTCGTACAGCCCGCTTGCCGCACCCAGCACCGCCGCCAGCACAATAAAGGCAATCCATTTGTTGTGGGTGAAATCAATCCCCTCCTTCTTGCCCGAACGGCTCAGCAGGAAAAACGATCCGATGGCCAGCAGCACACCGATCCACTGATACACGTTCAGCCGCTCGCCGAAAATCAGCAAGGCTCCCACCAGCGTCATCACCGGACGGGTGGCATTGATCGGCCCCACAATGGTCAGCGGCAGATGCTTCATGCCGAAATAGCCGAACGTCCACGACGACAGCACGATCAGCGACTTCACCAGAATAAACTTGTGCACCTCCCAGCCCGCATCAGGCACATAAAACAGGGTATGCTGCAACCATTCCGGACGGAAATGAGAAATCAGGATAAACGGCAGGAAGATCAGACTCGAAAACAGGGTGTTCAGTCCCAGCACGGGAAGCACCGCATTGCCTGCCAGCGATTTTTTCTTGAATACATCATAAAAGCCCAGCAACGCCGCTGAGCAGAAAGCCAGTAATAACCACATAAATTTGTCTCGTTGAATAACCGGCCGCAAAGGTACGACAAAATCCCCAAAGATTTTGCACAAGTCGCAAACTCTCTCTACCTTTGATCAAAAATACACAGCAAGATGAACGAACAGGTGATCCAGAAACTGAAGATACTGACCGAATCGGCCAAATACGACGTTTCCTGCGCTTCCAGCGGAACCGTGCGCCGGAACAGCCGCAAAGACGGTCTCGGCAACACCGTGGGAGGATGGGGCATCTGCCACAGTTTCTCCGAAGACGGACGCTGCATTTCCCTGCTCAAGATCATGCTCACCAACTATTGCATCTACGACTGTGCCTATTGCATCAACCGTGTCAGCAACGACATTCCCCGGGCCACTCTCTCGGTCTCCGAACTCGTGGATCTCACCATCGAATTCTACCGCCGCAACTACATCGAAGGACTCTTCCTCAGCTCCGGTGTGGTACGCAATCCCGACTACACCATGGAACGTCTGGTACGCGTGGCCAAAGACCTGCGCGAGGTACACCGCTTCAACGGATATATCCACCTCAAGAGCATTCCCGGAGCCAGCGAGGAACTGGTGCGCCAGGCCGGACGCTATGCCGACCGCCTCAGTGTCAATCTGGAAATCCCTACGGAAAAGAATCTCAAGCTGCTGGCCCCCGAGAAAGACCACCAGAGCGTCTACAAGCCGATGCTGTACATCCAGCAGGGCGCCCTTGAAAGTGCCGAGGAACGGAAGAAACACCGCCATGCCCCCCGCTTTGCCCCCGCCGGACAAAGCACCCAGATGATCGTGGGCGCCACTTCCGAAACCGACCGCGACATCCTCAACGTGTCGTCGGCCCTCTACCAGCGCCCCACCATGAAGCGTGTCTACTACTCCGGATACATCTCCGTCAACACCTACGACAAGCGGCTGCCTGCCCTGAAACAGCCGCCCCTGGTGCGCGAGAACCGCCTCTATCAGGCCGACTGGCTCCTGCGCTTCTATCAGTTCCGGGTGGATGAACTCGTGGACGATGCCTCCCCCGACCTCGATCTGGAAGTCGATCCCAAGCTGGCCTGGGCCCTCCGTCATCCGGAATTCTTTCCCGTCAACATCCTGACGGCCGACTACGAAGCCCTGCTGCGCGTCCCCGGCATCGGAGTGCGCTCGGCACGGCTTATTGTCCTTTCGCGCCGCTTCTCCCGCATCGGCCTCTACGACCTCAAGCGCATGGGAGCCGTGGTCAAGAAAGCCCGCTATTTCATCACCTGCCACGAACTGCCCGACAAGACCATCCTCGATCTCGGACCCGCAGGCGTACGCAAGCTGCTCCTTCCCCGTCCGGCCCGTAAGACCGACGACCGTCAGCTGAGTTTCGATTTCCAGGATTAACCCCTAACCCGTCCGCCCATGACCGTCTTCCTCTACGACCATACCTTCGAAGGGCTGCTCACCGCCCTGTTCGATGCCTACGCCCGCAAGACCTTTCCCGAAGCCCTGCTCACCGCCGGCGAGCCCCTTCCCCTGTTCTGCGACGAGGTACATACCGTCGTGACCGATCCCGAAAAGTCCGAACGCGTCTGGAAAGCTCTCCGCAAGAAACTCTCCGCCGCCGGGCTTGCTTCCGTCACCGGCTGCTGGCTCTCCGAATTGCCCGAAGCCCCCATGCTGCTGATGCGCTACCTCCGCAAGGTATTCGACTCTCCCCGGAACATCGAAACCCACTATGCCGATCCCGATGTCCTGGCCGTCTGGCAGCTCGGCCGCAAAGTCAGCGGCGAACGCATGCGCGTCCTCCAGTTCATGCGCTTCCAGAAAACCGCCGACGGCACCTACTTCGGCATCATGGAACCCCTCTACAACGTGCTCTCGCTTACGGTACGCCATTTCCGCGACCGCTTTGCCGACCAGCCCTGGATCATCTACGATGCCCGCCGGCGCTTCGGCTACTATTACGACCGCACCGAAGTCAGCGAGATCACCTTCAGCGATCCCGCCCAGCAGCCCCTTACCGACGGCATCCTCCGCGAAGACCAGCTCGATGAAAAAGAAAAGCTCTTCCAGGATCTCTGGAAGAGCTATTTCAAAACGGTATGTATCAGGGAACGCCTGAACCCCGTCAAGCACCGCAAGGATATGCCGGTGCGTTATTGGAAATACCTGACCGAAAAACGCTAGAGGAACAGATCATCCGGATAACTCACGTCCGTGAGATACAGTGCATGTCCCGGCACCGACGTACCGGCACTGCAGCGGTTCTTCTCCTCGATCACCCGGCGGAACCCGTCCACGGTCAGCTTGCCGCGGCCCACCTCCACCAGTGTTCCTACCACAGCCCGCACCATGTTGCGCAGGAAACGGTCAGCCCGGATGGTAAACACCCATTCCCCGTCCCCCGTCTGCTCCCAGCGGGCCAGCATGATCCGGCAGTTGTTCGTCTTCACGTCCGTATGTAGCTTGCTGAAGCTCGTGAAGTCCGTATAGTCAAACAGCGTCTGTGCCGCCTCGTTCATCCGTTCGAAATCCAGCGGCTGGAAGATGCGCCACGAATACCCCCTGCGGAACGGATCCTTCCGCGTGTGGATATAATATTTGTACGTGCGCGAAGTTGCATCAAAGCGCGCGTGCGCCTCCGGTTTCACCCGCCGCACCCCGTACACCGCAATGTCCGGCGGCAGCAGCCGGTTCAGCTTGTCCGTCACCACCTCCCCGTCCAGTTCCGTGTCAAAGTCAAAGTGAGCCACCATCAGCCGCGCATGCACACCGGCATCCGTACGTCCGGCCCCCACCACTTCAATCTCCCGGCGCAGGAAGGTAGAAAGCGCCTTCATCAGCGTTTCCTGTACACTCGCTCCGTTCGGCTGGATCTGCCAGCCGTGGTAATTCGTTCCGTCGAACGACAAATAGATGAAATACCGGAACATACTCAACGCGCCGTTATGTGGAAACAACCCTGTTTCAGTTCATACTTCACATAGCAGCGGTCCGCCTTCCGCAAGTCACGCAGCACCTCCGACAACACCAGCTTCAGCGTGTCGGCACTCACGTCCTGCATCGGCCGTCCGTCCGGATCCTCCACCTTCTCAAACCGTTTCCAGCTGATATCAAAAGTCGTTCCGTAGAAATGACACGAGTTCATCGACGCATTCCCGTTGGTTCTCCGCAGACGCTTCACATCCTCCTTCGTACGGGTCACCGACGTCACGATCACCCGGTTCGGATTCAGCCCCTTGCAGGCCAGTGAATCCAGGAAATTCGCCCCGATGGTGTCCAGCAGCTCACTCGCCTTCGGCACCAGATACGGAATAGAGTGCGTCAGCGAATCCATTCCGTACAGTTCACACGGACCGATCTCGTCCAGCCGGTCTCCCAGATTCCGGGCTTCTTCCCGCGAAGCAATCGGCCGGATACCAATTGCCTTAGCCGACTTCAGCTGCACGTCGTTCAGATCCCCGAACGAACGTCTGTAACTCACCACTCCGCGGATATTGCGCGGCTCGTTCATTTTCATCGACATATCCTTTTTCTCGCCACAGCCCGCCAGCACACTTCCGGCAGTCAGGGCAAGCACACAACATACCTCCCAAAAACCTCTTTTCATGCTTATTCAGTTTGCTCGTCTAATTTTCATTTACTCATTTTCAGCAGGCAAAGATAGCGAGAACTTACGAAAAGATCAAATAAAACGGAACATGCTGTGACCTCCGGCTGTGAGCAGAAAGAATCAGTAAGCATTTTTCTCACCATGAACGGCATTCGCCACGGTCTTGTAGATGATATACAGGTCCAGACCGAAACTCCAGTGTTCGATGTACCAGATATCCCCGCGGATACGTCCCTCCATGTCCTTCAGTTCCTTGGTCTCCCCACGGTAGCCCGTCACCTGGCTCCAGCCCGTGATACCCGGCTTCACAAAGTGACGCACCATATACTTGTTGATCAGCTTCGAATACTCCTCCGTATGCTTCAGCATGTGCGGACGCGGTCCCACCACGCTCATGTCACCCTTCAGCACGTTGATAAACTGCGGCAACTCGTCGATGCTCGTCTTGCGCATGATGTTTCCCCACTTCGTCTTCCGCGGGTCATCCTTCGTAGCCTGCACCTTGTCCGCATCCGCATTCACCTTCATGCTCCGGAACTTGTAGCAGTAAAACTCCTTGTCGTTCAGTCCGTTCCGTTTCTGTTTGAAGAAGATCGGACCCGGCATGGTAATCTTCGTGATGATGGTCACAATGATCAGGATCGGGATAAACAGCGTACACAGGAAACACAGCGAGAACACGATGTCGAAAGTCCGTTTCAGTATCTTGTTCCCCAGACGGCTCAGCGGATCCTGCCGCAGACTCAGGTACGGCACATTCCCCATCATATTGAAATACATGCGGTTCTGCAGGTAGTTATGCACGTTCGGCACACTGTAGAAATGCACCAGGTTATTCTCGCAGTAATCAATGATCGGCGTGATCACCTCCCGGTCCTTCGACGGCAGACAGCAGAACAGGAAATGCGTATTCCCGTGCTTCTTCAGATAATCCGTCACCTCCTGCGGCTTGCCCAGATACGGACACTCCTGCGGGAAATGCCCGTTCGGTTCAAAATCAAAATACCCCAGCACACGGTATCCTGCCCAGCTTTGCGACGTCAGTTCCTGATACAGCTCCCGGTTGTTGTCCGTACTGCCCACCAGCACCACATACCGCAGGTTACCGCCCTTCGTACGGTACGCCTTGATCAGCATACGCAGGCCCAGCCGGAACACCGACACACAGACCAGTACCGCCAGCAGATACGCCAGAAACAGCTTCGACCAGGCATCCATATATCCTCCCAGTTGCAGGATTCCCCCGCCCAGGATTGCAAAGAACACCACATTCTTGGTCACACGGGTCAGCACCTCATACGCGAACACCTTCCGTCGGTAAAGAATTACCCCCGTATGCATCGCACACAGCAGGTAACACAACATCAGCGTTGCCACAATCTGGAACTCCGATGCCTGGAGTGTCTTCTCCCAGGCCGTATCCTGTGCCCAATGATAAAATCTGTGAAACAGTCCGCCTACGATACAGGTATCACAGGCAATGACAAATGCGTTAACAAGCCGGTTATACGACTCTGCAATTCCTCTTTTCATGACCTAGTGCTTTTCAATATGTTTTTTTACAAAAAATTTGGTTACTTCATTTTCCCTCTTCCCCGGGAACTTCATGCGTTTCAGCTCCCCATTACGCTCCTGATCTCACGCATCTGAGAAGCAATATATCCCGTGTCAGTAGCGTTTCAGCTCCAACTTAGCATAATCCGATTCCAATACCAGCGCCTTGCCGTCCGCCTTCACGATGCGGAACGTCGTTTCCATCGCTCCGATACCGAAAGGCTTCAGCTGCTCCAGCGTGGCATCCTTCTTGCTGTCACTCGTTGCGGCACGCACCTTAAACTCACTCATCACCGCCTCCCGGCCCTCGTCCGTATAGCCGAAGCGACCGATGAAATCCCCGTACCCCTGCGTACCCTGCCGTTCCGCAATTTCCACCACGTAGCGCGTGATCCCGTAGAAAATCCGTTCCGGCTCATGCACAGCTCCGTCCTCCTTCGTCGTGAAGCGTTCCAGTTTCCAGAACCCTTCCACGCTGCTGTCCACCGGCTGCTTGGCACATCCCGGCATCAGCAGACAGGCCAGTATCAGGCCCAGCACCAGCAATGCAGACACCAGTGTCGCCTTCGTCTTTCCGCTTAATTGTATTATTTTCATAAACCCTTTTATTATTTTCAATCATTTCAACATTCATTTCCGGCTCCCGTCCGGCATTCCTCCGTCGGAGACCAGTCACCGTTTCCGGTGTCCTAGCGTTTCAGCAGTTCCCCCGTCTTGCGGATGCAGAACGTACCTCCCGCCGTATTTCCCGGCAGATAATTTCCTCGATCCAGTCCCAGAGCCGCCGAGAAACTCCATCCCGCCAGCTGCTTCGGACGGTATGTCACCTCCCAGAGCGATCCGAACTGCTTGCGCGGCTTGTCCAGCGGTGCCGAATAAGTTCCCCAGTGACGGGCAAACGACACCAGCACCCTCCAGTTCCATTCCTCCGACGGATCTCCCGTCATTCCCAGGTGATTCGCCCGGACACGGTTACTCTTGAACATATTGCTGCCGTCCGTATTATATGCCGGTCCCGGCAGGAACGGATGTCCCAGTCCCAGACCCGCATGCTGCCAGCCCAGATACTCTCCGTTCGTATAATAATTGTCGCCACCGCTCATCTGCACATCCTGAAACGAACCAGCGATGCCGTCATACAAGATCGGCCCCGTCTGATCCTTGGTATTCAGTCCTTCCCACAGCACCCGCGTCACCCAGCGGTTCTCCGGCAAGGTCACCTCCAGTCCCAGATGCCCGTCCTTCCAGCGGCCATACTGCCAGAACATCTGCGAGTGATCCTCGAAATAATGCTCCAGATACGCCCGGAACTTCCAGTCCTTCAGATAATACGACAAGGCAAAGTTCCAGCTCCCGCAATGATTTCCCTGTACATTCTGCAGCGTACTGGCCTGCTTCGGGATCAGCACCTTCATGAAATCCTTCAGACCGTTCGGCTTGTCCTTCACAAACGTCAGGCTGCCGTCCTCATTCTTCCGGTATACCGTTCCGCCGAACTGCGCCGCCGTCAGCAGCCCGAATTCAAACTCCACCGGCAGTTTCTCCCGGTTACCCAGGCGCAACATCAGCGACTTCGAGTGATACAGCACATTCTTCAGCACCGTCTTTCCCGGTGCCGCAAACTCCTCCTGCCAGCCATTGTCCGTAAACATACCGTAAGCGATATGCCCCTTCAGCGACAGCCAGTTGCCCGTGAATCCCAGCGGCAGATACTCCCGGATCTCCCCCCGCACCTGCGGCACGGGACGCGCGTTCATACCTTCCACCATCATGCCGCTGCTGAGCCGTTCATCCTTGTCCAGCGGAAAATTTCCCCGCTCCTTGCTTCCGATACTCAGCGTCAGCATCTTCCACGACACATCCGCATACGCCTGCTGCACCACGAACCTGGCCCGGTCCGGCACTGCCCCGTTGTTCAGCGTACCCGCCAGATCCAGTCCGGCTCCCACTCTCCAGTTCCGTTTCAGCGGCTGGTCATAAGTCACCCCCGCCCGGAGCCATCCGCTGTTCGGCCGTTCCGACGCCAGCCCGTAACGGTTGGACGTCATCCACATCGGCGCATACTCCCCGGCAGACACGTTCACATCCGCCTCCACCCGGTAGCCCAACGATGCTTCCGTTTGGGCAAATGAAGGCAAGGCCACTGCCAGAACTGGCAGCAGCGCCCACTTTTTCCCCAAAATCATTGATTAGTTTTTATGTTTCACATTGTCCTATCAAACAGGAATCCGATCTATTTGCTGATGTATTAAATCAAGTCCCGAATCCTTATCCGATAAAAAAGGCATCTCAGTAAAGATACGATTCATAAATTCATAAATAGAAGAAGCACCTCTACCCAATTCTTTCCGATAATCAATAATAGCCTTATATGACTGTTTTTTATCAGAAATTCCCTCTACAATTTCCCTTTCCTTTTTATTTACTATTTCAGTGGCTATATCACTGACAGCCCTTAACATATATCCGGCAAGTGAATGCCCTTGAAGCAATTTCCAATAATCTTTTTCCATATACCCTTTAATAGCCAACTCCCTTTTCAAAGACTGTATATCTTCCTGATAGCAAACTGCCAGATCTCCGTATTTATCATTCATATACTTCATCCAGCTATCAGCTTCCAGTGCAAAATTATCTCTGGAAAACTTAAAAGCAGCTATATCAGACCTGAATCCATGAATAGTCAACCGTTCTTGTTCATCTTTTGTCAGTGCACCAACTGCCCTTTTCCGTTCCCCCACTATTATAAGCAACAAATAGGGAGCTATCGTTTCTGAAAATTCAACCATTCTTTTTTCAAAATCAAAAGAAGGGATTTCTCTCACACCTTGATAAATATACTCCTTAACAATATCCGGATACAATTTGTGATTCTCCATCGCATAATAAATCGTATGCAACACACACGGATCACTGTTTATACGTGCAGAATATGAATGATAACCGTTAACCAGTCCATCATAATCGATATCAACGGCAACAACTTTGGAAGGTCCCAGGTCTCCCACATCTTCCATCAAGGCTTTTTTTCCTTTTCTGTCTATCTCACCACTGCTATTTCCCCCTTGTGGAAGCTTCAAAGTATGTACATCTATTTTTGCATATTTGTCTTGAGCATATTCCAATACCTTTTTCCAGAAAAACACATCCTCATCTCCCTCTACCAGGACAAGCAGATCTTTCTTTTCTGTCCACGGACGGAAATAACGGCTCAATCCGATCTCTGTCGAGGTATTGGCATCACTCAATCTGGTCATTTCAGCAAATCCTCCATATTAACGACCATTTTTTCCCAGCCTTCATAAATAATGGAAGGCGAATGAGTTGAAATGATCAACTGCCCGTTAGGATTTAATTTACGTACAGTTCTGATTAGCATCCGCTGCCAGTCAATGTGCAAAGATATTTCCGGCTCATCCCAAAAAGAAATAAACTCCAGTTCTCTCTCTGCCAGAACAAAAATCATAAGAATAAGCAGCTGTTTTTCTCCAGACGACAATTCATTGGGAGTAATAACAGTCCCATCTTCCAGCTTAAACTGTAATCCCTCTTCCGATTCAAAGATTGTCTTCCTGGTAGCCTTGAACATATCATTCATCAGATCCAGAAATTCCGATTTCTTCTGATAGTATTGTGGAAGTTTATCCAGCTGATTCTGCTTAATTGCATTCTCCACTTCCTGTGAAACACTGTTCACATATTTATAATAAACCTCCAACAACCGCTCCACAGACCAGTCAAGTTCCGACCGTATTCTGTCACTTCTGGTAATAATATATTTCTGATAATCTTCAAGACTGGGCATATTTGCATCAAAAGTAGAAATAACCCCTAATCTGACTTGAGATCTAAACTCCTTAAAAGCAATTTCGGCCCCATCCTTCTTATACAAACATTGCATCTCACCATCAGGAAGTGCCTTTTTGTACTCAATTGAATATCCTTCGGAGAAAATCAAATCAGCCTGCCCGATCTTCTTCAGGCACTTAGCTTCCGTCCGATTAGTCATCAAGTGGCTGATTACATCTATCAATGTTGTCTTTCCGGCACCATTGATACCAGACAATATATTAACTGATTCATTCAGATACCAGTCCAGACTATATTTATTCCAAAATCCGATAATATGAACTTCCTTTAGCAGCATATCTTTTTTCTTATCAGGAACAAATATACTAAATATCGAGAAAGAACAAGCTTTTTGCACATCTTTTTATGAAGCAAATTGCTGTCTGTAAATGTTACCCACCCTGTCCTGCATTACTCCGTGCAGTCCGGGCTTCCGATTTCGCAGCCTCATATTCCCTGTTATACCCGTCGGCCTCTCTCCTCAAATCCTCAGCCTCCCGGTATTTTTCCGCGATTTCCCGGCGATAATACCCGTCGCTGTCTCCGGTCAGTTCAATCTGATTCTTCAGATCCTCAGCTTCCCTTTCCCGTGCACGCGCTTCTCTGATCGCATCATCACGCAGATCCTTCTTCTCAGCCGCTTCCTCTTCATATTCCTCCGCTTTCCTCAGCCAATACTCATTCATATCCTCCTTCTCCTTCCGGCGATCCTGTTCCGCACTGTCATCATCCCGGCGGCTTTCCGGTTCCTCGTCATCCGGCAGTCTGTCCTCCTCGTTGTCCCGATCCTCGTCCTCACTTTCCGGATCTTCCTCCTCGTCCGGGTAGTCACTCACTCCGGCCGGATAACTGTTCCCCCGTGACGAAGCCCCATACACCTGTTCTGCATACGTAAGCACCGGTGCTCTCTGTCCAGAAGCGCTTCCCACAGCCTTTCCAGTCCCCTCATCGGGAAACATCAGCATACTCAGTCCTCCCAGCAGAAACAGTGCTACCAGGATCCACATTCCATGGTAGAAATCCATCAGCGCCAGTCCATAGACATACATCACCGGCAGTCCCACAAGCCAGCGCACCAGAGGCCCCTTTATGCTCTGCAGGACAGCCACCACAGCCCCCATCAGGAAAACATTTACCAGTACCATAAGGAGCCGTTCCCAGATAGAGTCAGCCCCCGTCATACCCGTCGAAAGACAAAGATTCCGGCAGGCTATCTTTTCATACCAGGGCAGCTTCCCGAACAGATTCTCCGAGTGCCCTCCCTCGTAATACTGAATATCCTGAACGATGCGGAAATCATTCGTCACCACCCTTACCCCATGGAAACGCTCTCCGTTGCCCACGGCTATCAGATGCGGAAATTCATACACATGCGCCACGCCCCCAAAACCTTCAGGAGTCACCCATTGCGACATGCCCGTCACATAATCTCCAGCTACGGCCAGCAGCGCATCCAGCTCCTTGTCCATGCAGGCCTCCAGCTTTTCCTTGCTGACATTATAGGTATAATGACCGTTCAGTTCGTCAAGATCCTTCACCACCGGTTCCAGTCCCCCTTCCGGCACCAGAAACTGATACCCCTTAGGCCCCCTCACCAGCGTACTGTGATCCACCTTGCAGAGCACCTCCACCTCCGTCTTCAGCGGCGGATTATACCCCTCGTTATTCAGTTCCTTCACGGTATACGACTTTCCCTGCGAAACCAGTCTCGGCGGTTCCGACTCACTCAACAGGGCATACACCACATGCCCTACAATGGCCAGAGAAAGCAACAGGCAAATAAGATTTCCGGTTTTCATGGTATATTCAGAATGAAGTTTCACATTGTCATTGGCAGATACCGCCCGTTCACCAGCGACAGCAGCTGTCCGCGCTGCAGCTTCCCGTCCGGATGCCGGCAGCCCACGTGCATCCATTGCGGCAGTCCCTGATCATTTTCGTTTTCCGAAATCAGCTGATCAAAAGCCCGCCCCTTCAGAAACTCCCGGCAGAAGGCCTTGAATTCCCTCATCCGTCCGTTCAGCGGAATCAGATCGAACGCATAGCCATACCGGTGGGCAGAAGTCGCGCTTCCCCCTACCGCCCGGTTCAGTTCCCGACAGCGGTACCCCGATGAAATCCGGATGGCGGGCGTTCCCCATCCCTGCTTCCGCGAACAGGCTTCCCATGCCTCCCGCAGCGGGTCCAGCAAACTCTCCACACTCTCCGTGATATGCGCCTCTATTTCCGGCGAAGGCGTGTTGTCAATCCCTCTTTCCCGGGCAACCTTTGAGTGGATGCACTCTTCCATGGTGAAATACTTCATAGCATTTATCTTTAAGATTCATGTCCTAAAGATAACAAGAATAGATCAGATTTGCAACACTTTATAAAGAAAATCCGCTTAGAAGCTGTTTTGATTTCATTCGATAAATTTGTTAAGCATG
>ULQK01071828.1_pt1 | contig 27788 bp, 30 predicted proteins | sample 1954371 | NCBI WGS metagenome assembly ULQK01 (sample SAMEA4835652, study PRJEB28245) | human gut metagenome | biome: gut microbiome; material: fecal sample | place: Denmark | collected 2008 | reverse complement strand
TATTTCTCTTAGAAAGAGAGGTATCAACTGACGGGGTATGCCAAAGAAAATCGTATATTTCTGCGAGTAGCAAGAACGGCTTGACGAACGAGCTCGAAGACGATTCCGGCTGAATAACGGAAAGAATGAACAGATTAAAAAGTTGTATAACAAGTTATTTCTCTCCGTAAGAGAAAATAAAATTGGTTCGACTGGTTATAACTACCTGGACAACAATCGGACACTATACTCTGAAAGGCATTCGTTTGCACAACATTTTTCAGATAAGAGTATTTTGGCAAGTCCGTCAGATGAAAATTTTATCTGTTTTAGGCCGTTATTTCCATTAAATTACATAACTTTGTGCTCATCAATATTTCTCTTACGGAGAGAAAGAGCGTAAAACAGACAGAAACATCTTTTTACGGATTTGTGGAATAAATGATTGATATTCTGGCTGAGATAAACATAAATAGCTGTAATACATACCAATACACATATTGGTATGAACTAGGGGTATGTGCCCTGCTTGAAAAAACAAGTATAATAAATGTATGGATATCGCCTCGCCCAATACGGAAGAAGTCATGGTCGCCCGCTGGTTCGTCATGCGGGCGTACAAAAGCGAAAAGAGAGCGGAGGAGAAACTCAAAGGCAGAGACGGATTGGAATATTTTATTCCGAAATGTTATGCCGTAAGGGTTTATCACGGAGTAAAATCGAAGCGCCTTGTTCCGGTCATTCCGAATCTCGTATTCGTGCATGCCAGCCGCACACAGATCACAGATTTCAAGAAACGCTACAATTTCCTGCAATTCGTGATGTGGGAGAACAGTACAGGTTTGGAATATCTCGTTGTTCCGGATGACCAGATGGAGAGTTTCATCAAGGTTTCCTCCCAATACGAAGAAAATATCACCTATTACAATCCGGATGAGCTCGACCTTCAAAAAGGGAGACGGGTGCGTATCCACGGAGGTAAGCTCAATGGAGTAACGGGCATATTCATGCAGGTGCAGGGCAAGAGAAACCGCCGGGTCGTCGTCCTGCTGGAAGGTGTCATGGCCGTAGCTGCGGAGGTACATCCCGACTTGATTGAAGTTATTTCCTGATTGTAGTTCATCCGTCAAGCACAGCAGATACAAAAGCAGATATAATTGAATTAGAAAACTATGAACGGAAAACCGAATGTCGAGCCTCCTTGGATGTCGCTGAAACGTCTGATATAAACCCATATGGTTGAGACACTTCGCAAGGAACATGGCAACAAAAAACACATCCGGCTATATACTGGTAGGAGAATATTGGCATGCTTTCGAAGAGTCAGCTTTTCAGTTAAGCCGGATATTCACGGAATATGAAACGGCACTTTTCAGACATAAGGACTATCCCTTTCCAGTGGTGATGGTCAGCATTCCGGACAGCGACTTGCGGTCTTACCTCCGGCAGCATATTCCGGTTTGCGACAGGCTCGACTACAAGAAACTGCTGGCCGCGGAGTTCTCCGCTTCGGAATATTGTACACGGCATAAACATGTGGTGAAAGAGTTTCTGTAATTCTTTACGATTACCGATACCTGATCCGGGAACCGTCATTTCCAACGAATATCAGGAACGATACGTGTATTCCTTTTCTTCTTCATTCGAATATGCAAATTGACCGGGATCGCTATCTTCTATGGACCAACGGATTTTAAATTCAACCAACGAGTAAAATCGAACATTTTCACACTCCTGTATGCTTTACCGCTTGTTGTCATGGTTGGATGCTGAAAAGTACCTGTGGTCGAAGAACTCTGTATTCGAAGCACATGATAATCGGGAAATCGAAGTATAGCTACCATGTTGAAAAAGTCTCTCTATATCACCCTGTTTTTCATCCTAAGCGGCATTTTAGGCTTTTTGTGCCAAGTGTTGTATGCCAAGTATTTCGGTGCAGGGCCTCAGATCGACCTCTTTTTTGCCTTGCACTCGATTCCGACGATCATAACAGGTATAGCCCCCGTAATCTTTGCTTCGGTCTTTATCCCGATCTTTGCAGAGATGAGACAGGAGCGATTGCTTGATTACATTGCGGTTGTCAGAAAACGTGTGGTGTTCTTCAGCTTACTCTTTTCGTTGGTCGGAGGGTACCTGACTTACTATAATCTTGATCGGATCTATCCCGGGGCACTCAACGGCGAGACCTATCCGTTGGCGGTCGGATTATGTCTGTTGTTCTGGACATCGACTTGTTTCTCGCTTGTCAATGGTTTTTGGGCTTGTGTTCACAATTATTTCAAGCGCTTTGTCTTGATCTCAGTGATTCCATTGCTGGTTTATATAGGCATTATTGTCTCGGTACTGATGATTGGTCCCCATATCGGAGTACTTTCAGTAGCATTGGGCATGACCGCCGCTACAATCGTGCAGTTCATCATCTATCGCATCGCTGCCCGTCAGAGAGTCGATTCTTCTTTGTATGCTGTGTGCCGCGATTATTCGCACATCTCGCAATTGTCCGGACGAATGCTGCTGATCACTGCTTCGCTGCTTCCGTTCACGGCGTTCGGATTTATCGCCTACCAGTGGGGCGGCATTTTGGAACCGGGGGCAGTGTCGTATCTGGGTTATGCTCATAGCTTCAGTGGTTTTCTTTCCGTGGCGGCAAGCATGGGACTGGCAACGGTTTCTTTTCCCGATTTGGCGAAAGAGCTGAGTAGCGAAGATCCTCATCGGATTCGTGTCGCATTGAATGCCTTTGAGCGGGCCGTTCGGATGGCTGTACTCTTTATTTTGGTGATCAGCATCTTTACGATCGTCTATATGCAACCAGTGCTTCAAATACTGTTGCAGCGGGGAAAATTCGGGGCGATTGATATCGGAAATTTGGCGAGGGTGATGCCTTGGTACTTTTTGGGTGGATTGTGTATTGCTGTCATGAATCTGGTGAGGAACGTTTTTTATTCGGCAAAACTGTATGTGCATCTGGCAGTGATCGGTGTGGGGGCTACTGTTCTGTTCGTGTGCATCCGGTTATTACTGTCCGATCACATCTCCTTTGTGGAGGTGGGAATGGTCGAATTTTTCTGTTTGTTATTTTTCGCACTCGTCTCGTTGGTATTTCTGCGGATACGATATGCTTGTTTCAATTGTTCGTTCTACCTGGACATCTTCAAATATACAGTGGTCTGTATGGCCAGTTGTGTGGTGGCAGTTGTTGTCGACTGGCTTCTGCCCGGGAATTTTTGGACCGTCGGTCGGATCGTGGTATGTGGTACGGTCTATATGGCGGCAGTCGATTCGTTGTTAGTGAGGGTGTTACGGAACGAGGAGATCGTCCGGGTTAACAGAATACTCTGTTATCGGCTTCGAAGGCTTGTCTTGGGTTGTAAAATCGATAACGAATGAAAAAATTCTTCATTACCTATGGCGATGGCGAATTCGCTGCGAGCAAACGGCGCATTTTGGCTGAAGCCCGAAGTTTAAGGCTTTTCGATAATTGCAGGGCCTATGCTCCCGAAGACCTTTCAGAGGCAATCCTGAATTGTCCTGCCATGCGTGAAAAGCGGGGCGGGGGCTTGTGGATATGGAAGCCTGATATAATTTTTGATGCCTTGCAGGCGATGGATGAGGGGGACTTTCTGGTCTATTGCGATGCAGGGTGCTCGTTACAATCTTCGCGGGATTGGAGGGTGTGGTTCGACATCCTCTCTCGGTACGATATTTGTGCCTTGCGGATTAATCAGCGCAATGACCGTTGGACCCGGCGGGAGATCGTCGACCATTTCGGCGCCGGGGCATGGCTTTCCCGGCGCCAGTGCTGTGCCGGAGTTATCCTGATCCGGAAAACGCAATTCACAATGGATTTTGTTGGTGAATGGCGGGAGTCCATTCTGAAGTACCCGTATTTTGTGATGGATGTTTCCGACGACGAACGCGGCATACAATTGCCCCGGTTTATTGAAAATCGCCATGACCAATCGGTTTATTCAGCTTTGATATACAAATACTTGAATACAGGTCGGATCAAAATTCTTTGGGAGCATATCGAAGGGTGCGATTATTTCCGCCGACAAGCGATTCGGGCTACCCGAATTAAGGACGGTATTCCGGTCTGCAATTCCTGGTTCGGAGTTCTTCGGGAGGTTGCCCGGACACTGTTCAAACGTGTATGCTATTTATTAAAAGATTGATAAAATGCTGCCGGCCCTACTGATATTTGTGTTGTCGCTTTTCGTGTTCTATTGCATTCGCTTCATGGTAAGGCATGGAGAGGATATCCCTGCTTATTTTTTTCTGGGATTCTATCTATATACGGTTTTTGCGCAGATCGGTTATGTATACTATCCGGAACTCTCCAAGCGGTTAGCCTATTATGGCGAGGAGGCGTTTTATTCCTATTGGACGTTTATATTTCTTTCGTTCGTATCGGCTTTCGTCTTTTACCGGCTGATCAATTTCAATCTTGCCAGACGCCCCCCTACATATTGGGTGTCGCATTCTGTATACCCAAAATCGGCCCTGTTCTATCTCCTGTCAATGGTGATGTTTGCATTTTGTGCGATCTTCTTTTACCGCAACCGGAATATGTTCGGATGGGGAAGCGGAACCCCGATGGGTAGCACCTATTTCGTGATTGTTTTCAGATATTTTACGATTTCGATTTTCATCGTGTATGTGCTGCTCAGGCAGTCGTTCAGTAAGTTCAAACTGTTGTTGCTTATCCTTTATGTCTCCCTGTTCCTCCGGGTTGCATTGGCTGCCGGTAACCGGACGAACATTCTCGCGTTGTTCGTGGCGGTCGGCTTCTATGAACTCTCGCCGCTGATTGTCTCCTTGAGAAAACACCGTTCGAAACTACTGATCATCGGTATAGCAAGTATCGTTTTGTTCAATGCCTTATTCGCTTTGCTCGAGTTACGTAACTTTACGAACGATATTTCGCTCTCAGATCTGTTGGAGCACGAATCGGTGCGTGAAAATCGACCATTGGCTGAAAAAGTATTAAGGCAAGATTATTATGCTCCTTCTCACACGTTATTTGTGGCGATGGATAAAAACTTTGTTCATCCGATGGAGGTCATCAAATCGAATAGTGCGAATTTTTTGATTGGATTACAGCAACCCTACTTGACGGAGATTCTTGTCGGTATGGCTACCGGGGAAAGTCAGGAACGGGGGGTCGGTTGGGCATCTTATCTCTTTACGGAGGGGTATTGTTTTATGGGGATGCTGGGATTCCTTTACAACGGCTTGATCTGGAACCTGCTTCTACGGCTGATACTTTTCTTTTCCCGGAGTAACAACCCGCTTTACAACCGTTTTTTCTATGCGCTGACAGCCTATTATGTGCTGATTTGGGTGCGGACGCAGTCATGCATTATGGCTCAGTCGCTTTGGTTTACTTATCTGCCGACATTGTTTTTGTTTTCACTGGCCATGAATGGCCGTATCCGGGTCCGATCCCGGGTGTTGCATTAATGGATAGATTTATGAAAATTGTCAATATTATTGGGGGCATCGGGAATCAGATGTTTCAATATGCGTTCGCTATGTCCCTTAAAGCCAAAAATCCGGAAGAGGAAGTGTTGATTGATACCTCGCATTTCAATGGTTACCGACTTCATACGGGCTTTGAACTGAAACGTGTCTTTGATGTAAAGCTCTCTCCGGCCAGAAGAGGGCAGATCGCACGTCTCTCGTACTATATTCCTCATTATACGGTTTCACGTGCACTCCGGCGAGTGTTGCCCGTGCGACGGAGCGAATATATCGAGCCGAAGGCATTCCGGTATGATTCGAGTGCATTGGATGCCTCAGGAAGCCTTTATTTTGAGGGATATTGGCAGTCCCCCCGTTATTTTGAGCAGTGTGCAGCAGCTGTTGTTGAGGCATTCCGCTTTCCAGAGTTCTACGACCAGTTGAACCTGAACACAGCCCGATTGCTTGGAGAGCAGAATTCGGTTGCTATCCATGTCCGCAGAGGTGATTACGTCGGGGCCGCGAACTTTTCAGGGATATGTACGCTCGAATATTACAGGAAAGCTCTGGAACAAGTTTTCGAACTGATAAAAACTCCTACGTTCTTTATTTTTTCGAATGATATGGATTGGTGCAGGGAGCACATCATTCCGCTATTGCGAGGGGCAGACGCGCATTTCATAGATTTCAATACAGGCCAGAAGAGTTATCGGGATATGCAGCTTATGTCGCTGGCCAGAGGGTGTATTATCGCCAATAGTTCGTTCAGCTGGTGGGGCGCTTGGCTGAATGCCCGTCCGGACAAGTTCGTTGTGGCTCCTATGCGGTGGGCTAACTGCTCCGATTCCTCGGATATCTATCCGGCAGGTTGGATACTTGTATAATTCGTAGATTATGGCACATAAACTGATTCACTCGTTTTTTCAAGGGTTTTATAGGCTGGGATGTCCCTCTCCGCTTCCGGAAGAAGAGGGTATAAGGATTCTGACCGACCGGCTCTGTTCGGATACTCCCTGTATGATTTCCCGGTTCGGGTCGGTTGAATTACAAACGCTCTGCTATGAAAAATTGCAGCCCTGGCTTCTTCCTTTGAAGAGAAGGACTTGGCGGAATCTTGGTAATTCTGCCGGTTTTTTCCCGGTGGACGGAACGCACATCCGCCGTTTTTATGAATTGTATAGAGCCGATACAGCCGAGTTGGATGTGTTGATCACTTGGCGGTTCGAGGAGATGTTCTTTCGTGGCTGGATCGGCGATATTCCTCGTGTGAGCAAGCGTACGCTTGATGGGTTTTACGATCAGGATTCGCCTTGGACGCGGGTGTTGACCGGCAAGCGGATCTTAGTCGTGCATCCGTTTGCAGAGACGATCCGTGAACAGTACGAACGAAATAGGACAAAACTTTTTGCAAATCCGCTAACGCTTCCCGCATTTGAAAAATTGGAGACCATTAAGGCTGTACAGTCGATTGCCGGCAATCCAGTGGATTTTCCGACCTGGTTCGAAGCCCTCGAGCATATGAAGGCTCTGATTAACCAAAAGGAATTTGATATCGCGCTTCTCGGTTGTGGGGCCTACGGTATGCCGCTCGCAGCCCATATCAAGCGAATGGGGCGTAAGGCTGTACATCTGGGCGGTGTCACACAGTTCCTTTTCGGTATCAAGGGAAAACGTTATGTGGATAATCCGCAAACGAACCGGTTCATCAACGAATATTTTGTTTCACCTCGTCCGGAAGATCGCCCTGAACGGGCCGGAACAGTTGAAGGGGGCTGTTATTGGTAATTTCTGCATTTAATCCGAATAAATTCGATATTATGGTTTATCGTTTGGCAAAACAGGCCGACGCACCTTGTCTGGCTGATATTCACCATCGCATTAAGGATGTTAATAATAATGGGATCTTTGTTTTGATGGGGCGATGCTTCCTGCGGCAATATTACCGGCTGGTACTTTCTGATCCATGTACAGTGTGTGTCTGTGCTGAGGATGAGGGCAGAGTTGTGGGATATATGTTCGCGGTTCTTGACTGCCATCGCCATCGCTGTTATATGATGAAAAACCGAGCACGGTTGGCTATAGCAGCTATTGGATCGATCCTTTCTAATCCCTTGCTCATGAAGGCCCTGTTTACCCGTTATAGGTCTTGGAAACGGAACGATGGCTCCTTTATTGGGCAGCAGGGGGCACGAGGTGGCTATTGGGGATGGGATCCACGCTACAAGGATTCGATTTCGTCGTGTGAAATGCATAACAATACTTTGCGGATTCTCCGTCTGCTAGGTATTGAAGAACTGGAATTTGAAGTGGATATGGCGAATAAGCATGTATACAAGTTCCATAAATTGAACGGAGCGGTTATGAAAAAAGTCATTACTCTGTCAGATGGTCGGGAACGGGCTTTTATGGTTTATGACTTGAATAAACCAACTAAAATATGAATAATTAAAAATAAGAACAGATGAGCATGAAAGAATTTATTGCAAAGTTTGCCGAAGCACTCGAACTTGAGGATATTTCGGTAGTGAACGAAAATACGACTTTCCGAGATTTGGATGAATGGAATTCATTATCGTTCCTATCAGTTATTGCCATGCTTGACGAGGAGTATGGCATTCAGATCGAGAATGCTCAGTTCCGCGAGTTGAAAACGCTGGGTGATATTGCGTCGTACATTGAATCTCATAAATAATAATCATGTCGTTTCTGAAATTTCAGGGTGTCGGAATTACGGCTTTGTCCGGAGCTGTCCCCCGTACAGTGATCGACAATTACAAATACACGCAGTATTTTCCGGAGGATCAAGTCCGCGAGGTTGTCGATAAGGTAGGTATCTATGAGCGTCGTTTCGCTGATGAAAAAACCTGTTCGTCGGATCTGTGCTTTGCCGCAGCGGAAAAACTCATAGCCGACAACGGGATTGATCGGAGTGAGATTGATTTGCTGATTTTCATTTCGCAAACGCCCGATTACCGCATGCCTGCGACATCGGTGTTATTACAGGAGCGTTTAGGTTTGCTGAATTCGACGATAGCATTTGATATAAACTTGGGATGCTCCGCATTCATTTACGGATTGAGCGTTGCCTATTCATTCATGCAGTGTAATAATCTGCGCAAGGCATTAGTTCTCGACGGCGAGACCCGCTCGAAAGTTTACTCCCCGAAAGATCGCCGGTCGGCGTTCTTGTTCGGTGATGGCGGAGTCGCGGCACTTGTCGAGCGGGACGAGAAATTCGGGACAAGTTTTTTCTCGCTTAACTCGGACGGTTCCCGCGGCGATCTGATCAAGATCAATGCTGGCGGTTACCGGATGCCGAGCAGTGTGGAGACACTGAAAGAAAAGGTTGTCGATGAATATGGCAATATCCGTAGCGAGGAGCAGGGGTATATGAACGGAAGCGATGTATTCAACTTCGTGATCCGCGAAATACCACGCGATATTAAAAAGATCGTGGAGTGGTCGGGGGTGGATATTCAAGAGTTGGATTATTATGTCTTCCATCAGGCCAACAACTTTATCAACAGCTATCTGGCCAAGAAACTCAAACTGGATACGACAAAGATTCCATCGACAATCGCCAAATATGGTAATACCTCATCCGTATCGGTTCCTTTGACCATTGTCGATCAATTGAAAGACAATTTGTCAGGCAAGAAGCAGTTGATGTTGAGCGCATTCGGCGTTGGTATGACATGGGCGACGGCCATCGTATCGTTCGTCGATTGCCGTATTAGTGATATCGTAGAGGTTTGACCATGACGTTCAATCCATTCACCCTGTCGGGAAAGACAATATTAATTACCGGAGCTTCGTCCGGCATCGGTCGCCAATGCGCCATTGATTGCAGCCGAATGGGAGCCCGAGTCGTGCTTATGGGACGCAATGAAGCTCGATTGGCTGAAACCCAACGGCAAATGGAGGGAGACGGACATTTGGTAATAAACATGGATCTTACTCACTTTGATGGAATTGAGGGATGTATTGCTTCGATCGTTACAGAGGTTGGTCCGTTTGACGGTCTTATCCATGCAGCAGGCATTGAAAGAACATTGCCTGTGAAATTTACCAAGCCTATGGATTATGAGGATATATATCGGACAAATTCGATAAGTGCATTTGAAATTGTCAGACATTTGATTTCTAAAAAGAATAGTAATATAGGCGCAAGTCTTGTCTTGATTTCATCAATTACAAGTTTAATTGGCAGAGCCGGTGTCGTGGCTTATGCAGCGTCAAAAGGAGGTTTGTTAGCCGCAATTCGTCCTATGGCTATCGAACTAGCTCCAAGAAAAATGCGTATTAATTGTATCTCTCCGGGAACTATTTTGACCCCAATGATGGAACAATATTTATCGTCTTTGACCGATGAACAACGCGAAAGAAGATTGGATGGTTTTTTGTTGGGTCTGGGCCGCACGGAAGACGTCTCCAATGCCTGCATTTATCTGTTAAGCGATGCTTCCCGTTGGGTTACCGGACAAAATCTGATTGTGGACGGAGGGTATACCGTTCGATAAATAAATAATTGTGATATGAAAAATATTCCCTTTTCGCCTCCCGATATGACGGAGGCGGAGATTGCCGAAGTCACCGAGGCCCTGCGTTCGGGTTGGATCACGACGGGCCCCCGCACCAAAGAGTTTGAAAACCTGATTTCGTTGTGCTGCCAGACGGAAAAGTCCGTGTGCCTGAACTCTGCGACGGCGTGTATGGAGATGATTCTCCACGTACTGGGGGTCGGCCCCGGGGATGAGGTCATTACTTCCGCTTACACTTATACTGCTACGGCCAGCGTGACGTGCCATGTCGGCGCAAAAGTTGTATTGGTTGATACGGCCCCCGGTTCTTTTGAAATGGACTACGATAAACTTGCCGATGCCATTACAGAGCGCACGAAAGTCGTTGTGCCGGTGGATCTTGGCGGGATCGTCTGTGATTATGACCGGATTTATGCGGCTGTTGAAAGTAAAAAACACCTTTTCTGTCCTGCGAATGATATTCAGCAGGCATTCGGACGGGTTGTCGTTTTATCCGATGCCGCCCATGCTTTCGGGGCGCAGTGGCATGGCCGGATGTGCGGAGAGATTGCCGATTTTACCTCGTTTTCGTTCCACGCCGTGAAGAATCTCACGACGGCTGAAGGTGGGGCGCTTACGTGGCGTCCGATTCCCGGTGTCGATAATGGATGGATCTATAGGCAATTCCAATTACTGTCGCTTCACGGACAGAGCAAGGACGCTCTGGCCAAGACGCAGCTCGGCGCCTGGGAGTATGATATCGTCGCTCCGAATTTCAAATGCAACATGACGGATATCATGGCCGGGATCGGCCTTGCGCAGTTGAAGCGTTATCCGGAAATGCTGCGCCGTCGCCGCGAGCTGATCAACCGCTATGACGAAGCGCTGAAAAACTGCCCAGTTCAGGTGCTCGACCATTATGGGGCGGATCACGTTTCGAGCGGACACCTCTATATGGTGCGTTTGTCGGGACGGGATGTCGCCGAGCGGAACGATGTCATTGTCAAAATGGCGGAGCGGGGAATCGCCTGCAACGTCCATTACAAACCGCTTCCGATGATGACGGCTTACAAGGCCCTGGGGTTCGATATTGCGGATTATCCGAATGCCTATGACCAATACCGCAACGAAATGACGCTTCCGTTGCATACGCGTCTTACCGACGACGATATTGAATATGTCATCTCCAATTTCGTCGATATCATTTCGAAATAATCCATTCCGTTGAAACGTTTTTTCGATCTTGTGGCGAGCGGTTTGGGACTGCTTGTCTTAAGCCCGTTATTTCTTATCCTGGCCGTTTGGATCAAATGCGATTCCAAAGGACCGGTCTTTTACCGTCAGGTGCGTGTCGGACGCAATAACAGGGATTTCAGGCTGTACAAATTCCGTTCGATGCGGGTCGGTTCTGACAAAAGGGGGCTGATAACAATCGGGGGACACGATCCGCGGGTGACACGATCGGGATATTATATTCGTCGGTACAAACTGGATGAGCTTCCTCAGCTCATCAATGTTTTTGTCGGGGATATGAGCCTGGTAGGGCCCCGGCCGGAGGTCCGCAAATATGTCGATCTGTATACCCCCGAACAGATGCATGTGCTCGATGTCCGTCCCGGCATAACGGACCTGGCATCGATCCGCTACCGCAATGAGAATGAGTTGTTGGAGCAGGTCGATGACCCGGAACAGTATTATGTCGATGAGATCATGCAGGACAAGTTGCGGATAAATCTGGAATATGTGGCCCATCATTCGTTTGCAACTGATATGTTATTGATTATTAACACTTTATGTAAAATTCTATCATAATCCTCTGCCATCATGCAAAAAATATTGTCAAGCCGCATTCCTTATATTGATGCATTGAGAGGTTTTGCCATTTTGCTGGTAATCGCAGGACATGTTATTCAGACATTGTATGGGACTGACGGCCTTGTTTTTCGTTACATCTATAGTTTCCACATGCCGTTGTTTATGTTTCTTAGCGGCTTTGTAAGCTATAAGATTGAAACATGGAAGAGTGTTGGAAAACGATTTCTACAGTTGATCATACCTTTCTTTTGTTACAATGTAATTACTTTTTTTTCAGCTGGTTTTTCCGGAATTTCGCTGCGTGATTTTGTGGAATTTAATCTACGCATTATCCTACGTCCCGATTTAGGCCTTTGGTTCTTGTGGGTCCTGTTTTTTATCCATACTCTTTTTATTTGTTGCCGAAAAGCGGCAAAAGCTCTTCAGATTGATGAACGGATAATTGTGCTGGTGGTTCTCGGGGGATTAAACCTTGTAGAATTGATTACCCGTACAGACTTTTTGGGTTTTCACTGGATCGCATGGTATTTTATCTTTTTTTCAGCAGGGGTTTATATTAGACCGTTCAGTCAGATGGAACATGTCAGTCTGGACCGGGAACTGCTCATCGGAAGTGCGATTCTGTTTCCCGTATGTGCTTATTTCTTCCAGTTGCAGAATTATATTACCCCCCCCCTCCGAATATTGCAGAATATTGATTTCGGTCCCTATTTCCCAATTTTTTATCGTTTGTGGGTTGCTGTGTTAGGGATTATTTTGTTCTATGAAATTTTCAAACGAACAGAAGCAATGGGGGCAAGTAAAACCCTCATTGCTTTGGGACGAGAAACTTTGGGGCTTTATTTTGTACATTGTCTTATTATCAATCTGACGATAGCTCCTTTTGTTGATAGAATGGGACTGATCCCGAAAGGGGGCGCCGTAGTTGTGGGTATTGTTTTGACAGCAGTGAGTTATTTGATTGTGAAATTCTTGCGCCGTAACCGTCTTTCGCGATTGCTTGTTTTAGGAGATTATTCATTCTGCAAAAAATAATAAATTTTATATGAAGACAGCATTAATTACCGGTATCACCGGCCAGGACGGTTCTTACCTCGCCGAATTTCTATTGGAAAAGGGTTATGACGTACATGGCACGATCCGCCGTTCGTCAACCGATTACCGTGAGCGTATCGCCCACTTGGAAGGGCATCCGAACTTCCACCTCCATTACGCTGACCTCGGCGATTCGATGAGCATTCTGCAAGTGGTTAGGAAAATAAAACCGAACGAAATCTACAACCTTGCTGCACAGAGTCATGTGCAGGTTTCGTTTGATGCTCCGGAGTTTACTGCCGATGTCGATGCAACAGGCGTGCTGCGTATCCTTGAGGCTGTGCGCCAGTGTGGTCTCGCTGAAACCTGCCGTATTTATCAGGCTTCGACCTCGGAACTCTATGGCAAGGTGGAGGAGGTTCCTCAGAATGAAAACACCCCGTTCCATCCTTATTCGCCTTATGCCGTGGCGAAACTCTACGGCTACTGGATCGTCAAGGAGTACCGCGAAGCTTACGACATATTTTGCTGCTCGGGCATCCTGTTCAACCATGAATCGGAACGCCGCGGAGAAACATTCGTGACCCGCAAGATCACCCTCGCCGCTGCACGCATCGCCCAAGGCAAGCAGGATAAATTGTATTTAGGCAATCTGTCGTCGCTCCGCGACTGGGGCTACGCCAAGGACTATGTAGAATGCATGTGGCTGATTCTCCAGAACGACAAACCGGAAGATTTCGTCATCGCCACCGGTGAGCAGCACTCTGTGCGTGAATTTTGCTATCTTGCATTCAAATACGTAGGTATCGAATTGGAATTTGTCGGAGAGGGCGAAAACGAGAAAGGTGTCGATAAGGCGACGGGCAAGGTGTTGGTCGAGGTTTCTCCGGATTTCTACCGTCCGACAGATGTGGTGAATCTCTGGGGAGACCCCACCAAAGCCAAGACGAAACTGGGCTGGAACCCGGCAAAAACTCCGTTCGGGGAATTGGTACGTATCATGGTCGAAGCGGATGTGGCGAAAGTGGCCGTGGAACGTGCCGGCGAACAGGTAAAAACGAACCTTGCCGAGTATCTTGAAAAAGGCATCGTAAAATAAGGGAACCATGATGGACAAAAATGCAAAAATATATGTGGCTGGACACCGGGGCATGGTCGGTTCAGCCATCGTGCGCGAATTGCAGCGTCAGGGATATGCCAATATCATCACCCGCACACACAAGGAACTCGATCTGACCTGCCAGGAGGCTGTCGAGCGTTTCTTCTCTGAGGAACAGCCGGAATATGTCTTTTTGGCCGCCGCGAAAGTCGGGGGCATCGAAGCGAACCAAAGTGCCCTGGCTGACTTCATGTACGAGAACATGATCTTGGAGATGAACGTGATCCATTCGGCATGGCAGAACGGGTGCAAGAAGCTGGAATTCCTGGGTTCGTCGTGCATTTACCCGCGTATGGCACCCCAACCTATGAAAGAAGAGTGTTTGTTGACATCCGAATTGGAAAAGACCAATGAAGCCTACGCTCTGGCGAAGATTTCCGGATTGAAATACTGCGAATACCTGAACCGTCAGTACGGCACGGATTATATCAGCGTAATGCCCACGAATCTCTACGGTCCGAACGACAACTACCATCCGACCCACAGCCACGTGCTGCCTGCGCTGATCCGCCGCTTCCACGAAGCGAAAGAACAGCATCTGCCCTTCGTAACTTGCTGGGGTGACGGCAGTCCGCTGCGCGAATTTCTGTATGTCGATGATTTGGCGAATTTGTGCGTTTTTCTGATGAACAACTATTCGGGCAACGAGACAGTCAATGCCGGTACGGGCAAGGAACTTTCGATCAGGGAGCTGACGGAACTCGTGGCGAAAACGGTCGGCTATAAAGGTGAAATCCGCTGGGACCCCTCCAAACCCAACGGCACACCCCGCAAATTGCTCGATGTGTCGAAAGCCGCGGCACTCGGATGGACTTATAAGACGGAATTGGAGGAGGGAATCCGGCTTTCATATCGGGATTTTCTGGAAAACCCCATAAGAGCTGAACGATAATTGGCAAAAATCCGTGCAAATAATCCTTTTATCCGGTGGCTCGAACAAACATCCTGCTGGTTTGGGTTGCGACGGAAGTCGTTTGAAGCAATTGAATCATATTGGAATATATTGCCGACCGTCTTGAGGTAGTGCAAGTCGTTCGCGGCGATGAATTCGTAGGGCTCCGTGAGCAGCAGCGACGAATCGGGTGCCAGATTGCCGTAAGCCTGCGAAAAGTTCTGTATTTCGCTCTTCCAGCCGTGTTCCATCACGTCGCAGCGGATCGCTCCGGCTTCCTCGCGCCAGCGGGCCGCGAACTCTTCTTTTCCGAGTTTCGCCGCGATGCGGACCTCACGGTCGAGCGCCACCCAGCACATCACCTTCGAGGAGACGAAATGCTACTCTTCGCCGCGGATCTCCCAGATACCCTTGTCGGGATTGCGCCACTCTTTGGCGACGGTGGCGAGGATGTTCTTGACCATCTCCCACATGTCCTCGATTTCGTTGAGCGTACCCGGCATCAGCCGGTAATACTGCCAGACGAAGTCCATCAGGTAGCCGAACGAGTCGTTCTGCTTCTGGTGGTAGGCATCGTTGCCGATGCGCTCGGGCTTCGAGCCCTTGTATCCGTCGAGATGGTCCAGAATCACTTCGGTCAGTTTCCAATCGCCGCGGATGCCGTACATGATCTGGTAGTCGTGGCGTGACATGAACGAGGACTGGATGAACTTCATGAACCGCCGTGCGGCGCCGGTATGTCCGACGCGGAACATCGTCTCGATGGACATCAAGGCGTCTCGCAGCCAGCAGAAGTGGTAGTCTCAGTTGCGCACTTCGCCCACGGATTCGGGCAGGCTGGTGGTCAGCGCCGCCAGCACTGCGCCGTTGTAGTAGGAGAGCAATTTCAGCACCAGCATGCTCCGTTCGATGACTTCGTTGTAACAGGTGTACTGCCGGGTTCGGTTGGTCCAGTTGAGCCAGTAGACCAACATGCGGCAATATTCGATCTTTTCGCATTCGATGTCGATCGGGATGACCTTCTCGTTGTACGACAGCAACAGGAACTCGTCCTTTTCGAGCCGGATCTCCTCGCGGCCGGCGACGGCTTGCAACGGAATCAAAAAGTAGAGATACTGGCGGTCCTTGTTGTCGGCTGAACTGTAACCATATATGAATCAGGTATTCCAGCGAATGCGGAAGCGGGGGTGCCCCTTGTAGCGGTAGAGCTCCGCCGGCAGGTAGTGTTCCTTTTCGAACGAGCGGTTGCAGGGCATGTAGTCGAGCACCTCGAATTCGCCTTTCGTGCGGTCGAGCAGAGCGGCGAACACCAAGGGCAAATCGAAGTCGGGGAAGCAAAGCCATTCGATGCTGCCCTGTTCGGAGATGAGCGCGGCGGTCCGGCAATTACCGATGACACCGTAATTGAGATTATTTTTCATCGTCGTTTTTCTTGTTGGTCAGCAGGTTCTTCACGGCTTTCCAGACGGTCTGGTCCCCTCGTACGAACGTGTCGCGGACCGATCCGTCGGTATGGCCGTTTTGGACGAACGTCGTGAGCCGCGGCAGTACGTCGGCCTGCCGCGGCAGATTGTAGCGGGCATACTCCGAAGCGGCGCCGGCTTTCACCGTGACGGCCGCCCGGGGCAGGGCCTGGAACATGTCGTCGTCGATCGTGTCGTCGCCGATTGCGAGAATGAAGTCGTAACGCTCCTGACGCAGCAGACGGCGGACCTTCGAACCTTTGGAATATTCGGCCGACTTGACCTCCACGACCTTGCCATCCGCCCCGGCACTCCTTGTAAAATGCGCCGTGTTCGGCGGCCAGGGAGACGGCCAGTCTGCCGAACCATTGGTCCAGGGGCGCACGGTCGCGACCGTTGCTGACCACCACGCGATTGCTGCGGTCAGCAGAGAGGACGTATAGTGTCTTGTAGAGTTTGCGTCCCGGCACGATCGCCTCGGAACGGCGACAGATGGACACCAGCATGCCGTCGCAGATATTTCCCGAACTCACCCCATCGGAAATCGAGATCTGCCGCCTCGTGATACTGGGCAAGGGACTGAAAGAGGTATGCCGGGAACTCAGCAAAGTGGAGAGCAACATCACCAGCCAACGTCGCCACATCCGCATAAAACTGGGACTGCAACCCTCGGACAACCTAAAAAAGTCCTTCTGGCAAGATTCGACGAAATGAAAAACGGCTGACGGAACCTGTCGTGCCGCCAGCCGTTACGTGAGATGAAAGTCTTGATTGATTCACCCAAAGATTCTTGTAATCTGTTGTCATTATATCCGGATCAATTCTTGATTTGGATAAGTTCGGTTGCCGTAATGTCCCGCATAAGGGTGAACCCAAACCACTTTCTGCCCAAATCTTTAATTGACGCACCTATGTGGGACACTTCATCGTCAACGAGCAGGAAACGGTCATGCCCTTATTGAATCGTTTTATCTCAATAGGCGGATATTGGTCGTTATGACGGTCAACACCAAGTTGGAACTGGCTACTGACACATTGGGTGTAAATAGTGGCAGATACCCCTTTTTTCCTCTTATCGAGTAATGTTAGCACAGTGTCATCTACATAGTTGTCGATCAGCACAACAGCCTGTTTCGCTTTCCGTATCAGGTCGGACGCGAAACGGTAAGCGTCGAACACCTGCCCACCATAGAATATATCCTGCATCGGAGGAATGTCGGCATCCAAACGTTTGAAAACCTCGTCAATGCGTTTGTCGGTCACTTCCTGATGCTGTTTCATTTCCAGTTGGTGGTACTCGATTGTCTCAGCCGTTGAAACAGTTGGGCATTACCGGCAAGGAAGCGGCACATGGATATGAAAGCCCTCATTATGCGGATGTTCACCTCGACTGCCACCTTGGCGAACTAAGCATGGCTGTGCCTTGTTCCGTGAACGTATAGGGCTGTTTTCGCGTACTGACTCAACTTGATGTCGCATTTTGCAACATCAAGTTATCAAGCTCGTCTTTGCGAAATTGAAACATGCAATCGTCAGGGAAGCGTTCTATGTTACGCTTCACCTGCTCGGTCAGCCTTCGTGTTTCCACACCGTATAATACCCAAATCACTGTCAAGCATGACCTGACAGTCCCTTATAACCTGAATCATCGACTGAATGTTGATTACTTCGAGCAAAGTGGTCGCGATTTGCGACCACCTTGTTCGTTTTGACCCCTATCCTTTCCCTTTGTCATATTCCCTGTCCTATTGTTCATTTTCGTTCAAGCGTTTGATAATCTTAACGCCCAATGTGTGCTCTATCTTGCATATAGTTTCCAAAGACATATTCTCTTGTCCTTTCAACACTTTGGAAATGCACAGTTCATTTTCCCGGCAAGCATCTGTTGTGTCAGTCCAAGTTCCGACATACGTTTTGACATGGCGGAAGCAATCGCCTGCGAGTATTCTGCCCAGTCTCTTATACCCTGTTCCGTATTGATCCTTTTTGCCTTCGGAGTGGAAGCAGCAGAGGGTCTTTTGTCTACCGTTGTATTCATTGAAAAACACTTTATTTTGCGGATGCAAATGGAAATATCCAAGAACCACAACAGAAGGTTGTGTTTTCAAGCTATCTCCTTTTTAAGGAATAAGGATGGTATTTTCAAGACTAGTCGTAACTTTGTATCAATTGCAATATCGGCTTTTTGCTGCAGTCATGCGAAAAGACGATAAACGAATTGCAAAAAATCCCAGTCTTTGCAGAATTCATTTATGCAATATCTATTGAAAGAAAACAAGTAAGAGCCGGCAATATATCGCTTTTGAGACGTAGGTCTTGAAATCTCAATAGCTTTTTCTTCTATCCGCTATCATCGCTAAACATAGGGATTCCTTCGACAATAAGTCAGAAACGGTTACGAGCCGCCAATGGGCACACGTATTAAAGAGTGAATACACATCGATTAGATAGGATTATCCTGTAACGAGCTTTCGACACTCATCGCACGTCGCGATGGCTTCCATTCTCTCTGTCTATTCATACAGAAACATGAACACCATTACAACTCCCACCAAATAGTCTTTCAACGGCGTTCGAAGCAAGAAACTTGCCCGTTAAATCTCTGAGGGAACTTGCTGGATCGTCAGGTTAAATTTTTCCGCAATCTGATGATATGTCATATCTTCGGACGGCTGGCCAAAAATACATTGCGGGTGCGAACCGGCATTTTGGCCACTTCGCACCGATAAATCTCGATTATTTCGGACTGGAACAGTTTGCCAATCAGCTTTGATACTCGATTCGATCCGCCACTGCTCTTTTTTATAAAGTTCGCTTTGGACTTTGAGTATAGACTTTCGTTTGCGCAGATACGAGATGCACCGAGTCTTGACGTAATCGTAAATATAACCCTTGATATTTACATCGCAATCAAGGCCATTCCGATGTTCCCAACAGGTACATAAAACCATCGGTCGTAATATCCGTCGCCATCTCCATATCGTTTATATAGGAATATGCGATTCGGATAAAACGTTCTTTGTCACTGAACAACTTGTCGAACTCCTCCGCATAGTTTTTAAAGATAGTAAATATTCTCAAAAATACAAAATTATATTGCTATTTAATTGCCCCCAACCAAATTCTGGGCGCCGAGCCAAGCTGTCGTACAATATCGACGGAGTTCTGCTTCCGTGCATCCGGTCGTTCATCCGCCTTATTTATCCGGTAGGGATACTTCCAAACGTACGCTCGTACGTCAGCGGCCGGCGCCCGCCATCGAACGATAACCAGTTGCCGCTGTCGACATAGGCAATGCATTCACCACATACGGCAGCGCAAAAGCCGGCACCTCGGCCGGCGATGTTTCCGGCAGTTTCGTCAGGCCGCCTTCGGCTGCCCTTTCTTTTTCCGTTCGCCCGAAGGACTCCGCTTTCGATATCCGCGTTTGGCCCCAGATTTGGAGTTTCGATCGAAGTCGTCCGCCGCTGACCCGACGGAATTTACATATCGCAGATTTACCGGTAGCACAAACTCAAAATGATCAAAGGCTCTATCTTCATGTTCATATCCTCCTTCATGGCGCTGTTTCCGGTGGCGAATCCCGTAGGGGCGGGATTTCTCGTGAACGGATTCTTGTCGGGACTCGACCAGAAGACCCGCATGTCCATCATCCGAAGAATCGTCACCGACTACCTGCTGGTCGGCCTGGGAAGTCTGGCCGTCGGGCATTTCGTACTCGCGCTCTTCGACCTGTCGCTGCCGATCATCCAGTTGGGCGGCGGCCTGCTCATCTGTCGCACGGCGCTGCAATGGCTCGGCGACTCCGACGCTTCGGCCGGCCGCGTATCGAAAAGAAACGCCGACCCCATCAGTCTGCGGGCGGTCGAATCCCGGATATTCTATCCCATTACCTTTCCGATCAGCATCGGCCCCGGCAGCGTCTCGGTCATTCTCACGATGATGGCTTCGGCCAGCATCCGCGGCGACTGGATCCGTAGCCTGCTCAACTACGCGATCATCGCCGTCGTCATCGTATTGATGTGCTCGATCCTCTACCTGTTTCTTACACAGGGACAAAAGATCATCCGAAAAATCGGCGACAACGGCAGCATCGTCATCAATAAAATGGTCGCGTTCTTCACCTTCTGCGTCGGCATCCAGATCGTGGTGACGGGCATCGCCAAAATATTCCACCTGACGGCACTGTAAATCGCCGGAAAATCATTCGTCGTATGGACTCGCAGCTCTTACTGAACAACGTCGAAATTTTCAACGGAAAGGACGCACGCACCTTCTCCGGCAACCTCCTGATCCGGAACAATCGGATCGAGACGATCTCGGCCGCTTCCATCGAAACGCCGTCGGAAAGGCCCGTCACGGTGATCGACGGAAAGGGACGATTTCTGATGCCCGGTCTCATCGATGCGCACTGGCACGCCTATCTGTGCTGCAACACGATGACGGACCTGCTGGCAGGCGATCCCTCGTATACACATCTCATGGCAGGACGGGAGGCTGCGGAGACCCTGCAACGGGGATTCACCGCCATCCGCGACGCCGGAGGTCCCGTCTTCGGACTCAAACGGGCCATCGACAGCGGGACGCTCCGGGGCCCGCGCATCTATCCGAGCGGAGCCATGATCTCCCAGACCTCGGGACACGGCGATTTCCGAATGATCTATGAACACGCCCACGGAGGTTGCGGCTGCGAAATGGCGCACGTCGAACAGATCGGCGCCTCGAAAATCGCCGACGGCGCCGACGCCGTGACGGCAGCCGTCCGCGAGAACCTCCGGCAGGGCGCATCGCAGATCAAACTGATGGCCGGCGGCGGTGCCGCATCGCTCTACGATCCGCTCGATGTGACCGAATTCTTCGAGGAGGAGCTCCGTGCGGCAGTCCGTGCTGCCGAGGATTGGGGCACCTATGTGATGGTTCATGTCTACAACCCGCGGGGGATCGCCCGGGCCCTGAAAGCCGGTGTGCGAAGTATCGAACACGGGCACCTGATCGACGAGCCCACGATGGCCCTGCTGGCCGAAAGCGGCGCATGGCTCAGTATGCAGGCCTTCACCGTCGAGGACAACACCTATCCGTCGCCCGTCCAGCAAGCCAAACACCTGCAAATCTGCAACGGAACGGATCGGACATACCGCCTCGCCAAAAAACACGGCGTAAAATTGGCTTGGGGAACCGACCTGTTGTTCGATCCCGCCAATACGAAAAATCAGAATCACGGGATCGTCAAGTTGCAGAAGTGGTTCACCAATTTCGAAATTCTCAGAATGGTTACCTGCGACAACGCCCGTCTGCTGGCGCTTTCCGGCGCACGCAACCCTTATCCCGGCAATCTCGGCGTTATCGAAGAGGGCGCGTTGGCCGATCTTCTGGTAATCGAGGGCAATCCGCTCGAACGGATCGAAGTACTGGAAAATCCGCACGACAATCTCCGCGTCATCGTCAAAGACGGAGTCGTCTGCAAAAACACGCTCTGATTCGAAATCTGCCCGCCGCACCGCCCTCGGCAGCACGCACTCTCAGCGTGATCCCGCACCTCCGGCGAAGGACTTCACCCAAAAGTACGATACGAACCGAATCTCGATGTTCGTCAGCGAAATCCCCGCACGGTACGGATGAGCCGCGGAGCTATCCGAAAAGCCGCAGGGCGATCTCCGCACAGGCTTCGGCGTCGGCCAGTGCATGGTGGTGGCGTTCGAGCAGGTATCCGCAGGCTGCGGAGACCGTATGGAGCTGATAGTTGGGCAACCCTTTGATCCGACGGCGCGAAGCGCTCAACGTACACAGGAAACGATAGTCGGGATAGGGTAGTCCGTAATGGGCGTGGACAGCCCGCAGACACCCCTCGTCGAAGGGCGAGTTATGCGCCACGAGCGGCAGTCCCTCGATTCGCGGAGCGATCTCGCCCCACACGTCGGGAAACGACGGTGCATTCTCGGTATCGCTGCGCGTGAGACCGTGGATCGCCGTAGTGAAGGCCGAGTAATAGTTGGGGTAGGGACGGATCAACCGGTAGATGCTCTCCGACGGACGGCCGCCGCGAACGACGACCACGCCTACGCTGCATACGCTCGTGCGCTGCCCGTTGGCCGTCTCGAAATCAATCGCCGCGAAATCCCTTATCCGCTCCATTTTTTCCTAACTATTACAATCGAAAGAAGGCCGGAATCACCCCGGCCTCCACTATCCGATACACCCCCGCAACAGGCGAAGGCGCCCGTTCGCTCAGCGTATCTTCACGCAGCGAACCTGCATACCGCCGGCGGCATACTGCAACGCCGCACCCTGGAACGACGAGCCTGCACGCGTGCCGTTGATGTCGAACGAGAAATCCATCGCATAGGCCTCTTTGCCTTCGCCCGTCGAACTCCAATAATACCCCGTCCACGGAGTCGGACGCACCTCGTTGTCGTTCATGTTGGTCAGCGCGCCGGTGTAGAAACTGCGGCGGCCGGCTCCGGGGAAGAAGGCTTCGTTCGTACCGTCGCTCAATGTGAAACCGTAATTCTTCTCCAGCTCGGGCGAAATAACGTCCTTGATATGCAGAGCGGCGAAGACCTCTTTCGAAGGCACCTTCCAGCCTCTCGGACACGGGTCGTTATTATTTTTCTCCGTCCCCCACAACGACACATCGGCCGTCTGGAGCCAATTGTAGCCGCTCTCCTTCGTACCCGTGATGAAGGTCATGGCATGAGCCGAGGCATAACCCGCCGACCCCCGCTCGGCATCCGTCGCGGCGTATTCGGGATAGACGCGCAGATTCTGGCTGTCGTAGACCTGCGCATCGGCCGAATCGGCCATGTTGTAGTAGCGCGGCCCGACGAACGGATCTTTGCGCCCCCACTGGTAATAGACACCGTACGAAGCCAAAATATCCTCTTCGGATGTGCCCGAAACGACGCCTGCACCCAAATTGCGCTTCATCATCACCTCGCCGCCCAGTTCGACCTGCTCGTCGGCAGGATCGAACTCCGCGCACCACAGGTGCCACGACCACAGCAGATTGCCCGCCGCATCGAAAGCGCCGAGGAGAGCGTTTCCGTGATTGAAAAACTCCTTCTCATCGTCGTCGGTGCCGATCGCATGATAGAAATAGGCCTTGCCGTCGACCAGCTTCGGGAATTCGATCACCTTGTAGGGCGTCTCCCACAGGATCGCCACGCTGGCGGGCGACATCGTCGCTTCGGTATCCTCGCCCTTGCGGGTCACGTCGATGCAGTAGCGTGCATTCGACTTGTTGATGATGTAGCAATTGGAGGGTTGCCCCGTGAGATCGACCGTCTCGGCGAGCGAAACATAGAGCGAAGTGGAAACGCTCGATCCGCCGGAAGAACGTCCCGTCAGATAGACGGTTCCGAATCTGACGTTGGTATTCTCCTCCTCTTCTTCCTCCCCGTCGGCCAATGTCTTCGGGTCGTCGGGAAAGGTCGTCGGCGCAGTCACGGAGATGCGGCGTTCGTTCATGTCGACCGTCACCGACCAGCCCTGAGGAACGGTCGTCGGGGTCACCGACGAGATGTTGATCGCCGTAAAGCCCAGCGACGTCGTACCGCCCGGCTCCTCGACGAAAGCGCCCCGTTCGTTGAGGAGGAACGAGTAGGTCTCGCTGTCCTTTTTACACGATTGAAGCAGCACCGCCGCAACGACGAACAGCCCCACGAAGATTTTCACTGTCAGATTTTTCATTTGTATAAAGCGACTCGTTATTTTCCAAAATATCTGCAAATATACCAAAAAGCGGAGAATAATCCGCTACACCCGCCGAATTATTTACGGTTAGGAATAATTCTTGCCCGTTGTAGGAACGTTCGAACGGCCGGAATTAGTATATCGCCGGTACGTTACCGACACCTATTCCGACGGACTCTCTCCGGAAAACACGTTTCGGAAACATGCCGGCAGCCGATCCGGCGTCCCGAGGACGCCGCAATGCGAGGAGGGCGGGATTTCCTGCCGGCACGACCGTATAAACCATCCAACCATGCCTTCCTCCCGCTCGTATATGAAAAAGATCGACATCGAAAAAGGATCGAAACGGGCCGACGCCCGATTCCGCATCACCGTCGAAGAGACGGGCCCCTATCTGATCTACGGACAGCCGCCGCTGGCCCAGCAGTTCATCATGCCCGACGCCGAGGGCGAAAGCTGGTACTTTCAGCAGGGTGCGCACTTCCCGACCGACGACGAACCGACGGCGCTGTGCCGCTGCGGCGCCTCGAAGAACAAGCCCTACTGCGACGGAGCACACGTCCACGCGGCGTGGGATCCGCGCCTGACGGCCGACGACGCTCCGCTGCTGGACAACGTCGAACTGACCGAAGGCGAGACCCTCTCGATGACCGACAACCCCAAATACTGCGTCTTCGCACGTTTCTGCGACGCCAAGGGGCAGGCGTGGAATCTGGTCGGGCAACCGGAGAACGACGAGGCGCGCGAACTGGCCATCCGCGAGGCTTCGATGTGCCCCAGCGGCCGGCTGATGGCGTGGGACAACGAGACCGGCACTCCCTACGAATTCCGCTTCGAGCCGTCGCTGGGACTCATCGAAGACGTCGCCATCGGAGCCAGCAGCGGCCTGTGGGTGCGCGGCGGAATCCCCGTCAGCCGCGAATCGGGCGAGACCTACGAGATCCGCAACCGCGTCGTGCTGTGCCGCTGCGGCGCGTCGCACAACAAGCCCTACTGCGACGGCACGCACGCCTCGATCCGGTTCAACGACCGGCTCGAAGGGACTCCCGAAGGCAAAACCCACCCCGAAAAAGTCTACTGATCGGCGCGGAGGAACGTCCGACGCCCCGGCCCCCACGATTCACCCCTGCCGGAACATTCCGGCAGGGGTGATTTTCATTCGCGGAATCATGCGGTTCCATGTTGCAGTCCGCCGCTTCGTCTCTGCCGATTTACCTTCGGCGGCTCGCGCAGAGCGCAACTTCCAAAGCTGCATTCCGTTTTCACGTCCGGATAAGGGGAAGCCTCTTTCCGAACGAAATGAAGTTCAAAAACGGAACTTATCCTTTTTTGGGGATTCTCCGCTCGCACGGCACATTGACCTGGCACTTGCCGCAGCCGAAGCGCGGCGCATACTTCTCCCGCAGCGTGTCGAAATAGGAACAGCACAGATGATGCGACTTGCCGTGTTCGAGCGAAATGGCCTGTGCCGGACAGTTGCGCACACAGGCTCCGCACATCGAGCAGTAGTCGTAAAGCCCCGTGTAGCGGCGTTTCGTGACGGGCAGCGGGGCGTCGGTCACGACACTGCCGAAACGGCCGCTCACCCCGCGTTCGGTGATGAGCCCCTTCGAAAGCGAAAACGTCCCCAGCCCGCAGACGTAGGCCACGTGCCGCTCCGACCAGTTACTCGTGAAACTGAGCGACTTGTCGGCGATTTCGGCATTGGTTCCGGCCTCGAAAACATACCGGAACCCGGCGCTCGCATAGGGAGCGACGGCCCTGTAACCGCGCTCGCGGAACCATCGTTCGAGGAAACGATTCACCTCCGTAAGAAAAGCCTGCCCCTCCACGCGCGCATAGAGCCAGCCGTTGCCGACATCGACCGCATCGCGTTTGTTGCCCTCCACGACGAAATCGCTGAACGGGGCGAAATAGGAGACCACGCTCACGGCCTCCGGCAGCCACTCCTTCGGCGTGCGGAACAGATGTCCGACGGCCTCCGGACGTTTCATCTCTTCCCATTCGGGATCGTCGGCCGAACCGACCCGTACGAGCGGCGTATCGTAGAGCCGCTGCCCGACATCGGACGGCACGAGCGCCATCGCCTCGTCCACATAATTGCGGGGCGATTCCCGGATATACGTTTCGAGCGCGTATGTAAGTTCCTCAACCGACATGTCGCAATCCCCGCGGCAAACGGGTCTCCTATTTTTTATCGACGGGCTTCGAGATCGCTTCGCGCATGGCCGTATCGGCCATGACGTTTTTCATCTTGTAGTAGTCCATGATCCCCAGATTGCCATTGCGGAACGCCTCGGCCATCGCCAGCGGCACTTCGGCCTCGGCCAGAATCACCTTGGCACGGGCGTCCTGCGCCTTGGCGCGGTTTTCCTGCTCCAACGCGACGGCCATCGCGCGGCGCTCCTCGGCTTTCGCCTGGGCGATGTTCTTGTCGGCCTGTGCCTGATCCATCTGCAACTGCGCGCCGATGTTCTTGCCCACGTCGATGTCGGCGATATCGATCGAGAGGATTTCGAACGCCGTACCTGCATCCAGTCCCTTGTCGAGTACCACGCGCGAGATCGAATCGGGATTCTCCAACACGACCTTGTGGCTCACGGCCGAACCGATCGACGAGACGATACCTTCGCCCACACGTGCCAGCACGGTCTCCTCGCCGGCACCGCCGACCAATTGTTTGATATTGGCACGCACCGTCACGCGCGCCTTGGCGATCAGCTGGATACCGTCTTTCGCCACGGCCGCCACGGGAGGGGTGTTGATGACCTTCGGGTTGACCGACATCTGCACCGCCTCGAACACGTCGCGGCCCGCCAGGTCGATCGCCGTAGCCATCTTGAAGTCGAGCTGAATATTGGCCTTCTGCGCCGAAACGAGCGCATGGACGACATTGGGAACGTTGCCGCCCGCCAGGAAATGCGCCTCCAACTCGTTGGGATCGAGCGAAAGCCCCGCCTTCGTACTCTCGATCATCGACGAGACGATCACCGAGGGCGGCACCTTGCGCCAGCGCATCAAAATCAACTGCAACAGGCTGATTCTGACGCCCGAAACCAGCGCCGAGAACCACAATCCCACCGGAATGAAATAAAATATCAACCACAGCGCGACGAGGCCTGCAAAGACCGCGATCGCGATAATTCCCGTTTGATCCATCTTGAACTATTTTTAGATTAGTAAATTCATGCGGAGGGTTCGTCGGCGACCTTGCGCACGACGACGTTGAAATTCTCGAACCCGACCACCTCGACCGTGCTGCGCTGGTCGATATAGACATCGGTCGACTTGGCCTCGTAAATCCTGCCGCCGATCTCGACCTTGCCCATCGGAGCCAGGCGCGAGACCGCCACGCCGTGGTCGCCCGCCTTCACCTCGTTATCGGGAAGGGGCATACTCGACGACTCGATCTTCTGTTTCAGCGAGAAGCGCTGCCACGTCTTCGAGCGCAACGAAAGCACCGTAGCCACGAACGACAACGCCAGAATGATCAGCACGACGATACCGCCCGTGAAGGGGCCGTAATCGGCAAAAGCCGTATAGATCGCGCTGCCGTAGCAGACCAACGCGAACAGCGCACCCAGCGAGACACCCGGCAGCAACACCAGTTCCGCCACCAGAAACAGGACACCCAATAAGATCAGGAGGATAATGAGCCACATAGATTGAGAGGTTTAGTTTCTGGAAAGATAATCGATTTTTTCGAATTATTCAACTATTTCCGCAATTTTCACCTCCAACGACGCATTCTGCTGCATCACCGCTTCGGCGAC
>ULQK01029622.1_pt1 | contig 28390 bp, 29 predicted proteins | sample 1954371 | NCBI WGS metagenome assembly ULQK01 (sample SAMEA4835652, study PRJEB28245) | human gut metagenome | biome: gut microbiome; material: fecal sample | place: Denmark | collected 2008 | reverse complement strand
TCGCCGACGCCTACCAGTCGATGCTGGCCGAGCGCGTCGAAGTCGTACGCGGCCCCGCCTCGGTACTCTACGGTTCCAACGCCATGGGCGGCGTCATCAACATCGTCACGCGCAAGCAGCGCGAGGAGGGCATCCGCACCGACCTGCAAGCCGCCTACGGCTCCTACAACACGTTGCAGACCGAGCTGTCGAACCGTATCCGCAAGGGACGCTTCACGAGCGTCGTCACCGGCTCCTACAACCGCACCGACGGCCACCGCGCCGACATGGGCTTCGAACAGTACGGCGGCTACGCCAAGCTGGGATACGAGCTTTCGAGAGCATGGACGCTGTCGGGCGACGTGAACCTGACGCACTTCAACGCATCGAATCCGGGCGAGGTGACGGCGCCGCTCATCGACAACGACTCGCGCATCACGCGCGGACGGGCCTCCGCCGCCCTGGCCAACCGCTACGACCGCACGTCGGGCGCCCTGAGCCTCTTCTACAACTGGGGGCGGCACAAGATCGACGACGGCTATGCCGCGGGCAGCGAACCGCTCGACTACCGGTTCAACTCGCGCGACCGGATGCTGGGGGTGTCGTGGTACCAGAGTGCGCAGCTCTTCGCCGGCAACCGGCTGACGGTGGGCTTCGACTACTTCCACTTCGGCGGCGAATCGTGGAACCGGTTTCTCGACGGACACGAAGAGCCGCAGGTCGACAAGACGCAGGACGAGGGGGCCGGTTACGTCGACTTCCGACAGTCGCTCGGCACATGGCTGACGCTCGATGCGGGGCTCCGCGTCGACCGCCACTCCCATGTGGGCACCGAGTGGGTGCCGCAGGCGGGTGTCTCGTTCCACCTGCCGCGCAGCGCCGAGATCAAGCTCTCGGCCGGCAAAGGATTCCGCTACCCCACCATCCGCGAACTCTACATGTTCCGCCCCGCGAACCCCGACCTGCGTCCCGAGCGGCTGTGGAGCTACGAACTGTCGCTCTCGCAGCGGCTATGGGAGGGACGGCTCTCCTACGGCATCAATCTCTTCTATATCGACGGCGAAAACCTGATCCTGCGTATGCCCGTCAACGGGCGGCAGATGAACGTCAACACCGGCCGGATCGAGAATGCGGGCGTCGAAGCCGAAATCGCATACCGCATCTCGGCGGCATGGAGCGTCGACGCCAATTACAGTTTCCTGCACATGGAGCATCCCGTGCTGGCCGCTCCCGAACACAAACTCCACGTCGGAGCCTCCTTCACGCAGGGCCGCTGGTCGGTCTCGACGGGCCTGCAATACGTGGAGGGTCTCTACACTTCGATCGTCGTCGGAGGGACGGGCAGCGACGCACAGGAAAATTTCATCCTGTGGAACCTGCGCGCAGGTTTCCGCATCTCGCGCAAATTGCGTATCTTCGTCGACGGAGAGAACCTGCTGGCGCAGCGTTATGAGATCAACGCCGGATTCCCCATGCCGCGTGCAACCGTGCTGGGCGGTCTGGACATGCACTTTTAACGAATTACTCGAAATACCGGAACTTTCATTCAACCATTCATAAAAAAGTGATATGCAAACGACTTCCGTAAAACTCTATTCGCTGGAATACAGCGAAGCGAAAACCTATCTGGCGGCCGCCCTCTTCCTCGCGGGCAACATCGTCCTGCCGCAGCTCTTCCACACGATCCGTCTGGGCGGGCCGACATGGCTGCCGATCTACTTCTTCACGCTCGTGGGCGCCTACAAGTACGGCTGGCGCGCGGGGCTGCTCACGGCACTTGCGTCGCCCGTAGCCAACGCACTGCTCTTCGGGATGCCCGCCGCGGCGGCACTGCCCGCGATCGTACTCAAATCGGTGCTGCTGGCCGGCGCCGCAGGCTATGCTGCCGCACGCTTCCGCCGTGCGTCGCTCGCACTGCTGGCAGCCGTCGTACTCTTCTACCAGGCGGCCGGCACATTGGGCGAATGGGCCCTCGCGGGTTCGTTCCACGCCGCCGTGCAGGACTTCCGCATCGGCCTGCCGGGCATGTTGCTGCAAATCTTCGGCGGCTGGGCATTCATCAATTTCATAATCCGCAAGTAAGACGATGCGCAAACTGGGATTCGGCTGTATGCGGCTGCCGCTCGCAGAGGCCGGCAACTTCAAGGCCGTGGACATCGCCGAGGTCGAACGCATGGTCGACACCTTCCTCGAACGGGGCTTCACCTACTTCGACACGGCCTACATGTACCACGATTTCCACAGCGAGTGCGTCGTGCGCGAGGCGCTCGTCGAGCGTCATCCCCGCAACAGCTTCACACTGGCCACCAAGCTCCCGACGATGTTCCTCAAAGCCGAAGGGGATCAGGAGCGTATCTTCGCCGAACAGCTCTCGAAATGCGGCGTCGACTACTTCGACTACTACCTGCTGCACAACCTCAACACCGCGAACTACCGCACCGTCGAGCGCTTCGACAGCTTCGCCTTCGCCGCCCGTATGAAAGCCGAGGGGCGTATCCGCCACGTCGGATTCTCGTTCCACGACAGCGCGGAGCTGCTCGACGAGATCCTCGCGGCGCACCCCGAAACGGAGTTCGTGCAGTTGCAGATCAACTACCTCGACTGGGACAATCCCAGCATCCAGTCGCACCGCTGCTACGACGTGGCGCGCCGTCACGGCAAGCCGATCGTAGTGATGGAACCGGTCAAGGGAGGTTCGCTGGCGACGGTTCCGCCCGCCGCCGAACGACTCTTCCGCGCCGTGCATCCCGACCTCTCGCCCGCCTCGTGGGCGATCCGCTATGCCGCGAGTCTGGACGGCGTAATGACCGTTCTCAGCGGCATGTCGTCGATGGCGCAGCTGCTCGACAACACGGACTACATGCACGACTTCCGACCGCTCGACGACGCCGAACGCGCCACGGTGGCCGAAGCCGTCAAAATCATCAACGATGCGATCGCCATCCCCTGCACGGCTTGCCGCTACTGCGTAGAGGGGTGTCCGAAGCATATCGCCATTCCCGACTACTTCGCGCTCTACAACGCCGACCGCCAGTCGGTGAACCACCTCTTTTCGATCCAGCAGACCTACTACGACAACCTGGCCCAGACGCACGGACGCGCCTCGGAATGCATCGGCTGCCGCAAATGCGAACGCAGCTGCCCGCAACACCTGCCGATCGTCGACGATCTGAAACGGGTCGCAGCGACGTTCGAAACGGCCGGATAACCGGATAAAAACTGACGAATATGGCAAAAATCCTCTTTCTCGGAAACTTGGGCGTCGTGGAGATCGTCCTCATCGCACTGATCGTACTGCTGCTCTTCGGAGGCCGCAAGATTCCCGAACTGATGAAGGGCATCGGCCGGGGCATCCGCTCGTTCAAGGAGGGCGCCCGAGGCGACGGCGAGGAACCGAAGCAGAAGGAGTGACCGCACATCGGCGGAATCGGCACCGGCGGAAGAACGTTCCGCCGGTCGTTTCGTACGCCGCACACGAAGATGCGTCCCGGCCGGTTGCACGGGAACGGTCTGGTATCTATCCGTCAGTAGATCAACGGCGCCGCCGACCGATGGATTCCGGCAGGAAACGACATGCTCGCTTCCTGCCGTTCCCCCCCCACTCCCGCGATCCGTTCTTCCACTGCGAACGAACTCGCCGCCGGAACTCCGCACCGGAAATTTCGCCGATTCGAAAAAATCGTTTACCTTTGCGTAAAACATCAGATGATACGATGAAATCAGGTCCGCAAACGCCCCTTCGCAAACACTCGCTGGCCGATACGTTGGCCCAACGGCTGCAACGCCGTATCGCAGCGGGAAAATTCCGCACGGGCGAACGGCTGCCGACCGAATCGGAGCTGATGCGCATGTTCGGCGTCGGCCGCTCGACGGTGCGCGAAGCGGTACGGATGCTATCCGACCGGGGATTCCTGAACGTGCGGCAGGGCGCAGGGACATTCGTTGCAGCCCCCGCAGCGTCCGATGCCCTCGTGGAGCAGCGGTTGCGTCGCGCCGATATCCGCGAACTGGACGAAGTACGGAAAATTCTGGAAGCGGCCATTGTCGAACGCGCCGCCGCACGCCGCACGCCGCAGGACATGGAGCGGATCGAATCTCTGCTTGCCCAACGGGGCGAGGCCGCCGAAGCGGGCGACCTGGAACGGTGCATCGCCGCCGACATCGCCTTCCATGCAGCCATAGCCGAAGCCACGCACAACGAAATCCTGAGCGAACTCTACCGGACGACAACCGGCCACCTGCAAAAGGGATTCCGTCACATCTACCGCGACACGGCCTGTTTTCACGCCTCCCAACCGACGCACGCACGGCTGGCACGGAACATCGCCGACACCGACGTACAGCAGGCGCTCGACACGATCGCCGTCATTCTGGACGAACCCTGATCCCCCGACGATGGACACGCTCACGAAACCCATATCCGCACCGCGCCGGCGAACGACCGCAGACACGGTCTATCCGATCTTGCTGCTCGTCAGCGTCACCCACCTGCTCAACGACATGATGCAGTCGGTGATTCCGGCGGTCTATCCGCTGCTCAAAGCCAAATTCGGTTTTTCGTTCGCCCAGATCGGTCTCATCACGCTCGTCTTCCAGATGACCTCCTCGATCCTGCAACCTTTCGTCGGCCGCTATGCCGACCGCCATCCGAGGCCCTATTCGCTGGCCGCGGGAATGTGTTTCACACTGGCGGGACTCTTCGCGCTGGCCCTCGCCCCCGGCTTCGCGCCGATCCTTCTGGCCGTCGCACTCATCGGCTGGGGATCGTCGATCTTCCACCCCGAATCGTCGCGCGTGGCCCAGCTCGCATCGGGCGGGCGCAAAGGGCTGGCACAGTCAATCTTCCAGGTCGGCGGCAACGCCGGAAGCGCCTTCGGGCCGCTGCTGGCTGCGCTCGTCGTCATTCCCTACGGCCAAGCCTCGATCATGTGGTTCGCCCCGGCCGCACTGCTGGCCATCGGCATCCTCCTCCGCATCGGCAACTGGTACAAACGGCAACTGACCGCCGCGACCGCCGCACCGGTAACCACAACAACCGCAGCAGCCGAATTGCCCCGCCGCAAGATCCGCCGTGCGCTGCTGATCCTCACGGTGCTGGTCTTCTCGAAATATTTCTACATCGCCTGCATGACCAACTATTTCACCTTCTTCCTTATGGACAAATTCGCCTTCTCGGTGCAGAACGCGCAATACAGCCTCTTCGCATTCCTCGCGGCATCGGCCGCAGGCACGGTCATCGGCGGGCCGCTGGGCGACCGCATCGGACGGAAATACGTCATCTGGGGGTCGATTCTCGGAGCGGCGCCCTTCGCCCTGATGCTGCCCTACGCCGGATCGGGCGGTGCCGTGGCGCTGGCGATCCTCGTCGGACTGATTATCTCGTCGGCCTTCTCGGCCATCGTGGTCTACGCCACCGACCTGATGCCCGGCCGAGTGGGAATGATCGCCGGCCTCTTCTTCGGGCTGATGTTCGGACTGGGCGGACTGGGTTCGGCCTTCTTCGGCTGGCTGGCCGACCGAACCAGCATCGAATTCATCTTCCGCGTCAGCGCGCTGCTGCCCCTGATGGGGATCATCACGGGATTCCTGCCAGACGTCGAACGCAAACGATGATAAAACATGACAAACATAAACAGAAAAGCTATGGCAAACGTAATCGTACTCTTCGAGGTTACCCTCAAAGAGGGCCATTCCGACGCTTATCTCGCAGCGGCAGCGGCACTGAAACAAGAGTTGGTGCAGACCGATGGATTTCTCGGCGCGGAACGCTTCACGAGCCTTGCCTCCCCCGGCAAACTGCTCAGCAAATCCGAATGGCGCGACGAGCAGAGCGTCGCGAAATGGCGCAATACGCTCCGGCACCGTATGGCGCAGACACAGGGACGCCTGAATGATTTCGCCGACTACAAGATCACCGTCGCAACACCCGTACGCTGTTACACGCTCTCGTCGAGAGATGAGGCTCCGAACGATTCCAACCGTTATTTTAATCTTTGAACGCAATGCAATACACCCACCTCTACCGCTCACCGCTCGGCACGATCACACTGGCTGCCGACAGCGAAGGCCTGACAGGACTCTGGTTCGAAGGGCAGAAATATTTCGCCGCGACGCTCGACGCCCGGCACGAAGAGACGATGCTGCCGATATTCGAGCAGACCCGCCGCTGGCTGGACAACTATTTCGGAGGGAACGATCCGGGACCGACGCCGCCCCTGCACCTGCAAGGTTCACCGTTCCGGCTGGCCGTGTGGGAAATTCTGCGGCAAATCCCCTTCGGGAAGACGATCACCTACGGAGAGATCGCCCGTGAAATCGCCCGCCGGCAAGGCTCGAAAACCGTCCCGGCACAAGCCGTAGGCGGCGCTGTCGGACACAATCCCGTCAGCATCATCGTTCCCTGCCATCGGGTCGTGGGGAGCAACGGCAGCCTGACGGGCTATGCGGGCGGCATCGAGCGGAAGGTACGGCTCCTCGCCCTCGAAAAAGCGGATATGACGGGGCTGTTCGCTCCGCAAAAAGGCACAGCCCTGTAAAAGCCGAAACGGCAGGAGCACCTTCGTATCGTCGTGCCTGACCGTTCCGTTCCCGCTTTGGGATTCCGCGGCGAACGAAGCAGCCGGAAAGAGTGCCGATGCCAAACCGCAGTGCGGAGGACGTCGAGGGACCGACGTTTCGACGGGGATTTATGAATCGTCAAGAAACGGCAGAAGACCGACATGCCGTTCAAAATCAAACTGTGCGGCATTACCAAACGCATCATCGACAAATACAGACGCGAGGTCGCGGGAACGAACCTCGTACTGCCTGTGCCCGACATCGCCTACTGTAACCGCATCCTGAAAAGAATCGCCGTCGAGGTCGGAATCGACAAGGCGGTCACCTACCACCTGAGGCACCATACGTTCGCAACGACCAACGCGCTGATGCAAGGCATTCGCATCGAAGTGGTCAGTCGGATGCTGGGGCACACGAACATCAAAACGACACAGATATATGCCAAAGCAACGGATGATATGCTGGCAAAGGGTTTCGACGAAATGGCCGACATCTATTCCGCAAAATACAGCCTCGCATGATCAATCGTCAAAAGAATCTTCGCCGAAGAGTTTCGCGTGGTGCGTATCGACCCGACCTTGGGCCGATATGTGACCCGTCTGAACCAATTTTACGAGCAGATACAGCGCGTAGGCAACAACTACAACCAGATCGTGCGGGCCGTCAACACGCATTTTTCGCACACGGCTATTCCGCGACAAGTGCTCCTTCTGGAGCGCCGCACGCGCGAGCTGAAAGCCCTTTCCGAGCAGGTCATCGCGCTCAGCCGCGAACTTTACGAGCTATGGTCGCGCGGATAACCTCCGGGGCCACACCGGCGGGAGCTCTTTATTACAACAAGGATAAGATCGACCGGGGCGAGGGCCGTTTTCTGGCGGCGTTCAATACGCCGATGCAGGTCACGGACGAGCGATATTTCGACATTCCCTTACCATTTGATGAAAAACTCCCCCCCCCTGAATTATAGAGCTTTTAAGCCTCTGCTTTGTGCTCGTGACGTAGCGAACAACCCGCAACATTCCTGACGTTCCATACATCCCTGACAAATATCGAGATACTTGGTTTTCCAGTCCGATATGGATTTGCGGGCAAAGGGCCATAGCGCTTCTGGGAGAACGCACCGCGGCAGGTTGAAAATTGAGACGTCCATACGCCAGTCCCGCAGTTCCAAAACCGCCTGCGCGAGTTCGGCCTGATAATCCATCGGGTCGATCCAGACAGCTTCCCTGTTTTTGATCGTATAGCCCGTGTATTCCAATCCCATCAGCGAAATGAATTCGACGAACGGCAAGTTGCGATAGATAAAATCCGGCAGTTTCGGCAACCGGCGATAATTCATCCGGGTAATGACTACCCGCAATTCGATTCCGATATCATGGCGTCCGAGGTTATACAAGCCGAGCATCGTCTCCTCGAAGGAGCCTTTGACCTGCGTAATAACATCATGGTCGCCCGCATAATCGGAATGGAGCGGAATGCCGAGAAGTATTTTTTCCGTACCGCACCCGGCAAGTTTTCGGGCATACTCCTTGTCGGCGAATGCCCGTCCGTTCGTCAACAGGTGAATTTCGGTTTCCGGCAGTTTCATACGAATATGGCGAAGCAGCTCGAACAGTCGGTCACCGAGCAGGGTTGGCTCACCTCCCGTGATTCCGATCGACCGCAGTTCCCGCGGAGCAGAGTCGATCAGGGCCATGTTCTTTTGAAAATACCCGTCGAGATCGTTTCGCAATAAAGGCGGTTGACAACACATGAGGCAACGGTTGTTGCACTGCGAAGTGATGAACAGCGCATTGTCGTTGGAATTTATGTCGATAGTATCCCTCATTATCCTCTTGTTCCCGTGATCCAGTTTTTAAAAATGGGTAATACCTCTTTCCGACGAGCGGCCAGCAGCCCGAGGATATGTTCGATGATCGCCCGATGTTTCCGACAGAAAGTCGAGGTCGGTCGGAATCCGTACATATCGCCCTGTGTGGAATAGTTGCGTACCGGATCTGCCCCGCAAATCGACTGGAAAGCGCAATCGGCACAACCGGCAACGCATTCCGTCGCCCATAGGCGGGAAATCTCCTGCGCCTTGCGGCCGTAGAACAAATCTTCGTAGCGATCCGTTACCGATCCCAACCGGAATGTATAATCCCGAAATTCGGCCAGCATTCGGGACTCGTCGGAAGCATAGACATATCCGTCATAATTATACACGACTACACCGTTGATAATTCCGGCTGGAGATTGCAGGTCGACGAATCCGATCGGGAAAGGCGTCAGAATCTTACGCAAGATCAGCGTTGCAAACTCCTCGACGAACATCTCGCCAGATTTATTGAGTTCGATGATATAATCCAGCGCCTGTTTGTAAAATTCAATGAAACGATCGTAATAAGCAGTCCAATCGGCATTGTCTTTCGCCAGTCCGTAAGGATTGAGCGCCCGAATGAAGATACTGTGAAATCCGTTTTCCCGATAAGCATCGATAATTTCCTGCGGGTAGTCGAGCGAATACTCCGAGGTCGTCATCAATGCGGAAACCCGGCCTTCGCCCAATTCTTCGCGAGCCTTCGTAATTCCGGCAACGACGCGCTGATAGCTGTCCGTTTTCCCTCGGTTGTGGTCGTGCAGAAACTGCGGGCCGTCGAGCGAGGTCGAGATAACTGCGCCGGATCGTTTGCACAGATCGAGCAGTTCATCCGTCAGATTGACGCTGTTGGTGCAGACTACATACGTGATTTCTCGGTTCTCTGTCCGATTCTTCTCCTCGGCATACTCGATGGCCCGCCGGATAAGATGAGGAACCAACGTAGGTTCTCCTCCCTGAAACTCCATAGTGAGGCTGGGAGACGGAGAACAAAACATCAGATCGACGGCATGCAGGAGCGTCTGTTCGCTCATATCATACTCATTCCGGCAACTTTCCTGACTGGATGCCTGGCAATAAATACAGTTCTGATTGCAGCGAAGTGTCAATACAAAAATATGCAGTGCGGTAAAATGGTCGAGAAATGCCTTGCGTGTTGCCAAACGGACGGCCATCGTATCAATCAGGCGGGGTAATGGTTTTTCTGAGATAAAGAATGAAGCCACCAAGTCTTTATACAATTCTTCTTCTGAAAGCACCTCCCGGTCGACAATGCGCTGCACGCTGCCTCGGGGCACCAGCAGATAGTCTCCGAGATCATTGGTCAACAACTCCTGATCACGAAAAACATGAAACCGGAACGGAAGTAGATAATACATCGTCAATCGTTGAACTCGAACTCGACAAAATCGTCGCTGTTGGCAAATGCCTTGGCGTAAAGAAGGTTTCGCAGGTCTCGGGTTTCCGAAGCAATGATCGCCCGGTTTTTATAATCGACAAAATCGGCGCTCAATTTTTGCCGCATTTTATCGAACGTCTCCTGCGTGATCGGATTCGGGGCAGAGAAAACGATCGTCTGAATAGTCGTACCGGGGATATTTCGCCGGGTGATTACATAATCGCCTCCCCACCAATACAATACTTTATCGATAACGGATTCGTCATAAATCGACCTATCGACATCGAGCACGACCTCGCCCTGCGGATTTAATTCAATGTCGGTCATTTTACTTTTTCAGAAAATAAAATGTTTGCATATCGACTTTTCCCGTAGCATCTATACCTATACTATCTTGGAACTTCTTCAATGCAGTTTCCATCGCGTCGTCGAACAATATCTCTCCCTTGGCAAAGGGTTTTTCGAGAAAACCTTTGTCAATGAGAATATTTTTCAGTTGAGTTGCATCCGTCCCCCGCATTCCCCGCTCCAGTACCCGATCACCCAGATTGCAGATCTTCGGAATCCATGTTCGCAATTTGGCAATCGTGGCATTTCCGGCAATACCGTCCTGCGATAAACCTGCATCTTTCTGGAAAGCCCTGACTGCACTTCGGACATCTGAATCGTAGACTACATAACCCAAATAGTTCGTATTGACGGACGATCGTGCGATGTATTTGTGTTTGATCAACAAATCGGTCAATGCTTTGACATCCGCACCGTAGGAATTTATCGATAATGTTCTCGATCCGAGGATATAGTCGGCTGGCGACACGGTCGATGACGACGTATTACCGGATGTAGTAGTGGACGAATAATGGGAATAATGAGATGATCCCGATCGATGAGAACTATGTGACCGGTGCGAACTGTGGCTGCGATGTGAGCTGTGACTCCGATGTCCTGCCAAAGTATAGGTATCGTCTGAATTCAAATGCAACAGCATTTTAACGCTTTCGTTTTTAGAAGATCTGTCATATTCGTCCGAAACATCGTCGGACGGATTGTCTGAAAACCGGTAGGTCGGCATCGCTTCAGCTCCATAAGTGTTCGCCAAGGTTGCCATGGACGAAACGATGACTCCTTTAAGGAGCTTTTTAAAGTGCGATTTCATAAATGAAACATAGAAGTTATAACACAAATATACAATAAATTATTTATTATCGACATAAAAAATCTTGTAAAATAAACCGTTCTCACTATCTTAAAATCATTATGTTTTAAATACCGGCAACGTGAATATTTCGAAAAATCGTTAAAATGAATCACCTTCGCATTTATCGCTATCAAGCCGAAAAGCCGATGCATAAACGAAATACGGGAAAAACGGTTTTGTTCCTTCCTATTCATCTCTTCGATAAAAATAGCTATAGAGCGTCCGAAACTGGACACCACGACGAAAGCCGTCGAACGCATCGGGGCATTATTCCACGATCCGAAGCACGCGAGGCATCAAAAGCAGATCGCAGACTTACGGGACGAGATAAAGGCCAAAGACAAAAGATATTAAGAGCCTGCAACAGGAAATAGTGACGATACAGGCCAGGCACGATAAAGAGATCGCCGATCTTAAACAGGAAGTCCGACAGGTCGTGAAAGCATCGATGTGCATCGATGTGCATCGATGATCTGGGTCCGGATGTAAAGGGGCTGTTGAAATGGGAAAACTATTGTAAGAACCTCGGACTGGACAAGGAGGGAACCAAAACGTTATTTACGATGCAGCCTTACCGATACACGGGAGAGCTGCATTCGATAAGGTATAATCATACGTTAAGGGCCAGCGATGTCGTCCTGCAACTCAAACCCGACGAGGACGGCCCCGACGGATTTCGATTCACCATAAACGGAGAAGACTGCGCTGTGTGGCTCAAACAGCAAGGAAAGGAGTTCTATCAGAAAATCGAAATAAATATCGAACCAAGGCAAAACAAAGGAAATAAATATAGCGTTGGAAATTAAATATATTTACCCTATGCAATAATTTGGCATATCGATTTACTACCTTTGTCAGAGGAATTAATAAAGTATGGCATCGGATCTTTTCAAAAAGTACATTTGGCTGGCCGACACGATCCGTCGGGCTGGGCCGATTACGTTCGCTGAAATCAACGAACGCTGGCAGCGCAGTACGCTGTCGGGCGGAAAGCGGCTCGCGTTACGAACATTTCACAACCACCGCGAGGCGATCGAGGAACTATTCGGCATTCGCATCGCCTGCGACGACCGAACGAACCGCTACTATATCACTAACAGCGACGATCTGCAACGCGACAGCATGGCGAACTGGCTGCTTGACAGCTTCTCGGTTAGCAATATGCTGCGCGAGACTCAATCGCTGCGCGACCGCATACTGGTAGAGAATATCCCCTCGGCGAAAAGTTTTCTGATCGATATTTTGGAGGCGATGCGCGAAAACCGGCAGATCGGCGTTACCTACCAGCCGTTTTACGGGGACACGCCGTTTGAATTGACGCTCCGCCCGCTTTTCGTCAAACTCTACGAACGCCGCTGGTATCTCTATGCCGACAAACCGCATGAAGCGAAAATCAAACTCTACGCACTCGATCGGATGCAGGCGGTTCGGTTGACCGAAAAGCGTTTTACGCCTCCCGCCGATCTCGATCCCGGGGATTATCTGTCCGGCGCCTTCGGCGTGGCTGTTTACGACGACATCAAACCCTGTACGATCCGGATCCGCGCCTACGGCGACGGGCCGAAATACTTGCGGACACTGCCCCTGCACGATTCGCAACAGGAGATCGAAACGACGGCCGATTATGCCGATTTCGAATATCGGGTCGCTCCTACTTACGAGTTTTACCGGACCGTATTGGCACAGCACATCGATATCGAGGTACTGTCGCCGATCGCCGTGCGAAATGAAACAGAGCGGATCATCAACGAGATGAACCTTCTCTATTCACGGCATAAGCGGCGTATGATCTTTCTCGATTTCGACGGCGTACTCAATACAGGGCGGCATATTGCCGCGCTGAAAAGAGCCGGCAAACCGTTGTCGGATAAATACGGCTATCTGTTCGATCCCGAATCGGTCGCCAATCTGGGCACGATCATCGACGCGACAGGGGCATCGGTCGTTATCTCCTCGTCGTGGAAATTCGAAGGTGCGGAACGTATGGCGGAGATGTGGCGCGAGCGCCGTTTGCCCGGCCGAATGATCGACATCACGGAAGAGTGTATGACAGCCGAGGAAATCCGGGCAATAAACCCCGACTTCGACGATCCCGAAATGTTCATCGGCAAAGGCAACGAGATCAAGCATTGGCTGCTTGAGCATACATCCGAAGGATACCGCTACGTCATTCTGGATGACGAACCGGATATTTTACCCGAACAGCGACCGAATTTTATCCGTATCGATCCCGAGCGCGGCATCACGAAAGAGGGCGCACGGCGAGCGATTGAGATTTTGAATCATTAAATTAAGGAGATGACTGCAAAAACGAAACGGCCAAAAACGGCTGAGGCGGCGATTGCCGTTCCGATCGTCCGATACGACGGGAACGAATACACGTTGCAAAACGAAGAGCAGTTGCAGGTTTGCATCCACAGGTCGCTGATTACCGACAACGGGCTGACTTTCGACCTGCAAAACCGCCTGCTCATCCCGGAGAGTCTTTACTGCATCTGGTTCGGACACGCACGCGAAGAGCAGCGGCGTAAGGCGGAAAAACATCGGTGGAAGGTCTATTCGGAGCATATTTCTCTCTTCTGGCATCATCGGGAACAGATTCTCTCCGACCCTAAGCTCTTCGTTACCGAAACGCCGCTTAGGGTCTATGGCTTCGGAAAAATTTGCCTGGGAATACTTGTTAAGGCATGGATAGACTATCCGAACACCTTTTGCAAACCATGCCCGAAATGCAAGGGGCGGTCGCTTGTTTTCAGTTTCAGCGGTTCGCCCATGAGCGGAATGAGTTTCCACTCGGTACACTGCCTCGATTGCGGTACGGTTACCTCCGGAATAAGTGGCGGTGAGTTCGGGGCCTTCCGCGCAGCAATAAGACATATTATCCAAGCACATTCATCGAACAGTCCCGAATTGCTAACATTGGATCAAGTTGTCGAGATCTTGAAATGAATCTATATCTTTGAAAGAAAAATCTTAAAACTTAAATCAATATGTATTATAATCGCACAATCTCAACTGATTTTGAGGATTTACTAAAAAGCGGACATTTCTCCTGGATTATTCCATACGTCAAAAAACACGAGGATCTGGACATTTTGATTGGACGTAATAAGAGTATGGAGTTTTGCTCTGTTTATCGAGGATTGTCCCGAATTCTCCGAATATACCGACCCATAAGCAAAAAACAAAAATATGGGAATTTCAAATGGGACGCAGCCGATAAATATATAGCAATGTACTCCGACCCGAAAGTTTCATTGGAGCAATTATGCGAGGACGACATTGAGAAAGTTCGTCGCCAGATCGAGAAAACCCCTGAATTTACCCGGTATTATAAAGAAGAAATAGCAACCGAAGCGGGAAGCGAGGGGTTTTATCAGAATGCCATACAACGGAAATACGGCCTTTTATCCGAATCTACGTCTGCATTGGTTATCGTAGACAAGGAAGCAGTAATCGGATATGACGGCGGACAGTCCGAAAAAGGCCAACGTTTCAATTCGGAACGCGAATATTATAAGAACGCAAAGAATGATCTGCAAAAAAAATACCCGAAGGATTTCGGTAAAGCCGATGAAAATGGCATTTTAGGAAATGAACTGGATTTAATCGTATTGGACAAAGACGGATACATCCATTTAATGGAGTTGAAAAAAGGATCCAATACATCGGAGATATATATGAGTCCTTTTCAAATAGGTCTTTACCATCGATTATTCAAATCATTCAACAAAGAAGAACTAAAAGAGAATATTCGATCTATGATCGAGCAAAAAAAACGCCTCGGCTTAATCAATCCAGATTGGACTATCCCTGAAATACAGAATCGATTTATGCCCGAATTGATTATTTGTCATCGGATTATGCATAGCAGCTGCTATCCTCAAAAGTATAACCGTGTTATTGAATATATTAAGGATAACTATCCGAGAATTTATGAAGATATACGCGATATAAAGGTTAAAGACGAAAACCTGAATCTTTTATGCAAATAACCATCCATCGCGGCATCGACCAGATCGGCGGATGCATCACCGAAATCCGAACCGCCCGGTCGAAAATCCTGATCGATCTCGGACATAACCTTCCCAAAGGCAACGGCCCGTCGGAAGACCGGTTCGACAATGCCGGGGCCATTGCACGACTGTGCGAGGGATGCGATGCGGTATTCTACACGCACTACCACGGCGATCACGTGGATTTATTCCGGCATGTGCCGGAGCGGGTCGACCAATATATCGGACCGTTGGCCAAGGCCGTAATGCGCATCCGGCTGGAACACCTGACGCATGTCCCGGGCGAAAAAGAGCGACGGGAAGCCGATCTGACGGCCTTCGAGCGATTCAAGACCTATGAACCCGCCCGTCGCATACGGGTCGGAAAAGATATTCGGGTTACGCCCTATTTCGTCAGTCACTCGGCAGCCGACGCCTATATGTTTCTCATCGAGGCCGACGGCAAACGGATTCTGCATACGGGCGATTTCCGGCAGCACGGCTATTTGGGGAAAGGACTGCTGCCGACGCTCGAAAAATACATCGCACCGCAAGGTATCGACGTATTGATTACCGAGGGAACGATGCTCGACCGCAACGAGAAGAAAATCGTCCACGAGAACGACCTGCAACGACAGGCTGTCGAGTTGATGAAACGCAACAAAAACGTCTTCGTACTCTGCTCCTCGACGGATATGGACCGGCTGGCGACTTTTCACCAGGCAAATCGGGAAATGCGTAACCGTCCGTTCGTATGCGACGGCTATCAACAACGGATTCTGGAATCATTCGCCGGTCATGCAGGGGTGAAAAGTCCGCTTTTCAAATTCGATCACAAGGTTTACGGTTCCGACGAACGGAACGAAAAACTGCGGAAATGGATGTTGGATACGGGATTCACGATGTTGCTGCGGACCAGCCCCAAGTATCGGCGGTGGGCAGACTCGCTGCTGCCGGAACTGAATCCGGATGAAACCCTATTGATCTATTCGATGTTTCGCGGCTACATTCTTCCGACGCACGAAGCCTATAATCCGGATCTGGCGGCATTCGTCGCCCGGTTTCCGCACTTCGAATACGTGCATACATCGGGACATGCGACAACCGATACGCTGGCCGCCGTTTGCCGCACGATTCCTCCGCGTACAGCGATCCTCCCGATCCATCGGGATAAAGGTTCCGATTTCGCCTCGCTCGATATCGGCGACGAACTGCGGTCGAAAATCGTTACGGCTTCACAAACGATCGACGGGATAGATTTCCTCGTGAAATAGCCGGGCCGAATCCGTTTTTATACTCCGCTGTGCAACTTTTTCGCATAGCGGAACTTTTATTTTGCAGTAAAAGAAACGACAATGCTGGATATTTACTGGAAAGAGGGAAAAATGGGCTTTCAGACCGAACAGGGCATGCCTCTCACAACGGCCCGGTGGCGATATGCGGAACGGCTCGACGACCGGACGGGAATCGTCTGCGATGCGGCCGGGTATGCACTGTTACGAATCCATCCCCGGCGCCTGATTCCGCTCGACTGCGAACGTGCGGATCGGTACGGTATCGGTCTGGTACGAATTCGCCGCAACGGGAAATTCGGATTACTCGACCGGGACGGGAAAATCATTATTCCGGCGGAATACGATGTGTTGACCCGCCATCACGGGCAATTCAACATTATCGGCCGGCAACGAAAATACGGTTTGCTGAACCGACTCGGCGAATGGGTGCGGCCGCTCGTCTACGATGCGATCCTGCCCATAAACCAGCGGGGCAATAACCGTTTCGCCTGTATTCGCCGCGGCAAAACCGAATTTTTATAGTCGGTTATGCTTTGGAACAGTTGCAAAAAGAGCTGCATACACAACCGCCCATGCCATTTTTTCGCATATCACACCCCTAACTTTGCCGAAAAGCAATGAAATTATGGAAGAACGGACTTTGATGCAGGATATCTGCGAAGTGGTGCAGTTGGCAAATGGTTCGCACTTATCGGACGATTTCTGGGGCAATGCGGCACATCTCCTCGAACGCTTGGGGCGGCGACTCGATCTGACGCCCGTGCAGACGATGCTGTTCGCCGTATTGATTGAGTTGTCGGACGACCGGAAAATCGTATTGAAGCAGCTTGCCGAATTTCTCGGCTGTCGCAAAGTCGAGTTGCTGAACCATGCGGCCGATTTCGAGGAATTAATCCGTCGGCAGCTTATTCGCCGACGGCGTAGCGGATCGGCCGAACCGGACACCTATCGCGTCCCGAAAATGGTACTCGAAGCGTTGCAGGCCGGAAAGAAATTCACTCCGCCCCCGATCTGCGGCCTTACGATCGACCAATTTTTCGTGCGACTGGGGGGAAATTAATCAGCTACACATCCCAGCAGGAGATGTCGCAAACGGAACTCGCCGAAGAGTTGCAACAATTAATTGATCGAAATCAGCAGTTGGAATTTTGCTGCCGGTTTCGAGAATTTGTACAGTCTCTCCATATTTGGGATACGCTTGTCTTTGCACAATGCTGCAATCTTTATGTAAACAACCGGGACGACCATATCGGCTGGCATGACATAGAGATACTTTTCGATGACGAATGGGCTGCGCGTTGTGAGAAAGACGCGTTGCTGGCCCGTTATAACGAGCTGTTCGACCTAAATATCCTGGGAAATGCCCCGGACAGCGGCATGTTCGGCAGCCGAGAAGCGTTCCGCCTGACCGGCAAAACGAAAACTACGCTCTTTTCCGAAATCCTGATCCAATTACAGTCTCCGCGCAGCCGGAGAGAGTTGATTATAGCTTCCAGCCTTACTCCGAAAAAACTCTGGTTCAATCCCGGGGAGCAGGCGAAAATCGACCGGCTGAGGCTTTTACTCGAAGCAGAGCGGTTCAATGCCGTCAGGCAGCGGCTACAGCAAAGCGGTATGCGTCAGGGTTTCGCCTGCCTGTTTTACGGTTCGCCCGGCACGGGGAAGACCGAGTCGGTTTATCAATTAGCACGGCAAAGCGGCCGGGATATTATGCAGGTCGATATTTCGGAAACAAAAAGCATGTGGTTCGGCGAAAGCGAGAAACGCATCAAAGAGATTTTCGACCGCTATCGCGGTTATGTGCGCGACTGCATCCAGCTCCGATTCTGTTGTTCAACGAAGCGGATGCCGTATTGAGCTGCCGACGTACGACGACGGGTGACTCTCTCGACCAGACCGAAAATGCGATGCAGAATATCCTATTGCAGGAGATCGAACGACTCGACGGCATCCTGATCGCTACCACTAATTTAACACAAAACCTTGATCCGGCTTTCGATCGCCGATTCCTCTACAAAATCAAATTCTGTCGCCCGGCGTTCGAGACCCGTCGTGCCATCTGGCAAACGATGCTGCCGTCGTTAAAGATCACCGAAGTCGAAGAACTGTCCCGCACGTTCGACCTGAGCGGCGGCCAGATCGAAAACGTCATCCGCAAATATACCGCCGATTATCTTCTCACCATGGAACCGAATGTCGAACAAAATGCGTCTTTACTGGACAGTCTCTACCTTTATTGTCGAGAGGAGTTGCACTATGATTCCGCATCCCGAAAAAGAATCGGGTATTGATTTATTCAGTATATTTGCAATATGAGTTCTTTTTCAAGGTAAGATACCGTGCAATACGGCGCAAAAGATCAGTTAGCAACTCGTTAACCGCTACAAACGAAAAATCCTCACAACTCACTGATTAGCTCGCCGTAAGGATTTAATCGTCTGTTTTGGAGCGGAAAACGGGACTCGGACCCGCGACCTCAACCTTGGCAAGGTTGCGCTCTACCAACTGAGCTATTTCCGCAAAATGTTATCTGCTACCCCGTTCGGGGCTTTTTGCGAGTGCAAAGATAAACCGAAATTTTTATTCTGCAAAATATTTCCGCAAAAAAAATCGCAGGCCGCCCGACTCCGCATTCGTCCAAAACCGTTCCAATGCACAAGCCGTGCGGCAATTACTGAAATTCGACACGCGGATACAATTTTCCATTGTACCTATACTGCCGCTGCACGCCCCACACGATGCGCCACTCGCCGACGCGCTCCCCGATCTGCGTACCCTGCTCGGCCGCATAGCGGTAGCGGAAATCGGCTACCAGGTAATTCCCGCCGGCGGCATCGGGCAAAAAACTCAATGCGGTCGTCGCGGCAGCACAGTCGACGCCGTAGGCCCGGTCGATCAGTTCCGCGGGCGGAACGTCGCTGCCGTCCAGATGCAGAAACATATATTGTACCGGCGCCGCCGGACTCTCGCCGAGAATGTCGGTCGGAAAGAGCAGACAATTCCCTCCGGGATAGTAAAAACGCACGTAGAAGGGTTCGACATACACCTCGCCATGCTCATGCAGCGGGAAGAGATCCAGAAACTCTTCGCGCGACAACCCCGGATCTTCGGTCTCCTTCCCGCACGCAGCCAGCGACAAAGCCAGCAGGACACAAAACAGATATTTCATGGCAATTCGATATTCGGTAATCGCCCGGATCGTCCGGCGGCGAGACTCCCGCAGACAGGGCGCACACCACCGTGCATCCCGTCTGCGGGAGAAACGGAATTATTCGTCCTTTCCGTCGAAGAAATAGGTCGCGTAGTTGTAGCCCGCACGATCGTAGACCTTGCGGAATTGCCGCATGCGTCGGCTGAAATCCTCGAAATCCTTGCGGTCGTAGGCCCAGCCCGTCTCGGCGATCGCCGCCAGACGAGGCAGCAGCATGTGTTTCACCTGCCGGAAATCGGGAATGTACTCCGTCCAGAGGTTGCCCTGCACGCCGAGGATGTACTTACGTTCGTCGGGAGTCAGTTGTTCGTAGGGATCGAGCGCATAGACCTGCCGCATGGGCAGGTACTTCACCTGTCCCAGCGGCTCAAACTCCTGCTGCTGCGTCTGACGATAGTCCAGATAGCAGTGGGTGTTGGGCGCCATGATGACCGTGTTGCCCGCCTTGGCTGCGGCGATTCCGCCCTTCGAACCGCGCCACGACATCACGGTGGCCGTTTTCGAGATTCCGCCCTGCAAGATCTCGTCCCAGCCGATGATGTTGCGGCCGCGGTCGTTCAACCACTTCTCGATCCGCTGCATGAAATAACTCTGCAACTCCTCCTCGTTTTTCAGGCCGTTCTCCTTCATCCGCCGCTGGCAGAGCGGGCACTCCTTCCAGCGGGCCTTGGGGCACTCGTCGCCGCCGATATGGATGTATTTCGAGGGGAACAACTCGATCACCTCCGCGAGCACGTCCTGCAAGAATTCGAAGGTCGAGTCCTTGCCGGCGCAGAAAACATCCTTGCTGATGCCCCAGCGTGTCCAGACCTCGTAATTCTCGCCGCGGCAGCCGAGCCACGGGTAGGCGGTCAGCGCCCCCAGCCCGTGGCCGGGCATTTCGATTTCGGGAATTACCTCGATATGGCGTTCGGCGGCGTAGCGCACGATCTCGCGGATCTGTTTCTGCGTATAATACCCGCCGTAGGGAATCCCGTCGTATTCGGTCGAAGTACGCAGATTGCCCACGAGCGTCTCCTTGCGGACGGAGCCCTTGCGTGCCAGGTCGGGATATTTCTTGATCTCGATACGCCAGCCCTGGTCGTCGGTCAGATGGAAATGGAACCGGTTGAGTTTATGCATGGCCAGAATGTCGATGAAGGCCTTCACATCCTCCACGGGCATGAAATGCCGGCAGACGTCGAGCATCGCGCCGCGATAGCCGAAATAGGGTTTGTCCTTCACCGTCACGGCCGGAACCGTCCCCTCGCCTTCGATCACCAGCTGGCGCAGGCTCTGCAAACCGTAGAGCACCCCTTTCGGCGAACCGCCGCGCACGTCGGCGCCCGCAGGCGTCACCCGCAGCACGTATTCCTCCTCGCCGAGCTCGGGATCGACCGCCAGGTCGATCTTCGCGCCGTCGGCCGCGGTCTTCACCTTGACGGCACGCCCCGTGACCGGCTCGATCATCGCGGCGAAAAGTTCCCCCACGGAGCGCAACGAGGCGTCCCTGCCCACCGTGACGACGGTCGCAGCATCGACCGTGAAGGAGCCGTCGCCCGTCTCGACGTTCAGCGGTTTGGGTACGATATTCACTTCGGGAGCTGCCCAGGCCGCCGCCCAGAGTCCCAATGCACACACAAGCACAAAAAGTCGTTTCATATTCGTTGAATTTTTCTTCGTTTAAATCAGCAGGTCAGCAAGCATCGAATTTCCTTCTTCGTTTTCTCACCCCGGCACAATCCGAACAAGTTCGGCTCTGCGCTCGGCTTGACGAGAAGTTTCATAAGTCGAACAAAGATAGCTTTTTTCCGCCAGCGGACAAAGAGGGAGGAAAAAATTCGGCGCCGGCGTCCGCAATTCGCCGCGAAATCCCGCCGTCGGCTTCGCCTTAGATACTCCGCCCCGGCAAAACCAAATAAATTTGGTTCTGCTCTCGGCTTTTCCTATCTTTGTATCGACGAAAAAACTAACCAATCTTCCGGATATGAAAAACTTCCTGTTCTCGCTCGGCGCGCTGCTCTGCGTGCTCTGCATCGGCCCGGCATCGGCTGCCGAAAAACCCGAACCGAACTACGTCGACGCCGCGACGCTCACGCTCGTGAACAAGCCTCACGCGACGAAGCAACCCTTCCACCGCGTCGAGGTGGCCGACTATCCCGATCTGTCGAAGACCGTGCGGCTCTATTACACCTATTCGACCGGCGTGGCCGTGGTTTTCCGCACCGACAGCCGCACGATCTCCGCCCGCTGGACGACGACCGACCGCAAACCCAGTACCCACATGACGGGGCTCTCGCAGAAGGGAATGGACCTCTACATCAAGCGCGACGGTGAGTGGGTCTTCGCCGGCATCGCCCGTCCCGGTCTGGGAGCCGACCACAAGGCCACCCTCGTCGAGCACATGGACGGCACCGAGAAGGAGTGCCTGCTCTACCTGCCGCTGTTCGACGAGGTGAAAACGCTCGAAATCGGCGTCGACGCCGGCGCCCGCATCGAAGCCGCACCCAATCCCTTCCGCCACCGGATCGTGGTGATCGGTTCGAGCATCACCCACGGTACGGGACTCAGCCGTCCGGGCATGGCCTATCCTGCACAACTCGAACGTGCGACGGGCTTCGAGTTCGTCAATCTGGGCGCCAGCGGCCAGTGCAAGATGGAACAGTTCTTCGCCCATGTAGCCGCAGCGTGCGAGGCCGACGCCTTCCTCTTCGACAGCTTCTCCAACCCTTCGGCACAGCAGATCGAGGAGCGTCTCGAACCCTTCATAGCGACGATCCGCGCCGCACATCCCACGACGCCGCTGATCTTCCTGCAAACCGAGGTGCGCGAAAGCCGCAATTTCAACGACAAGATCCGCAAGTTCGAGGACGACAAACGCGCTGCGTCCGAAGCGGGGATGCAACGCCTGCTCAAACAGGACAAGAACATCTATTTCCTCAATCCGGGGATGCCGCTGGGCGACGACCACGATGCGACCGTCGACGGCGTACATCCCTCCGATCTGGGTCACGGCCGTATTCTGGAAGTGATCCGGCCGCAGATCGTCAAGATCCTCAAAAAACACGACATCCGCTGATTCCGCCGAAATACGAAAAAAAGCTGCAACACAATGCATTGCAGCTTTTTTATTCCCCAGTAGAAACCGTGTAACCGGCGACTGTCCCGAACAGACCTTTCCTTCCTGCGTTTCCCGTCCGATCCGCAAACAGCAAAGACTTCGACACGGCAAAAGGACGGCCGGAACGGAGGCGCGGTCGGACAGAAAGTCATCGACCGCCAATCGATTCCGGATCGTCGGTCACGATGAAATCGACGCCATAGGCCCGCATCGCGGCGGCATCCCCGGCCGAATTGACATCCCAGACCACGATCCGACGGCCGCCTTTGCGCAATCGCTTCACGTCGGATTTCGATCCGACGCGCATCCGGTGCAGAAACAGCCCCCGCACACCGCCCCTGCCCGTCCCTTCCGGCGACAAGCCGCAGACGGGGACTTTGGACGATCTGCCGCCGTAACGCGCGAACACCTCCGCATCGTCCGCGATCAGCCAGACATCCCCCTGCCGGAACCCTGCTCCATAGGCCGTCTGCAATGCGGTTTCGGCCAGTGCGCAGCAACCGCACGATGCATCGGCCGCAGCGAATGCCCCGCACGTCGCAGCGTCGGCACGCCGCAGGATCAACTCCCGTTCGGCACGCTCCTCCTCCGAAAGCGGCTCCGCCGCGGACGGGCAAAGTTCCAAAAAGAGGCGAAGATCCCGACCCCGCCACTGCCGCACGACGTCGTCCAGCCTCGGAACGCCTCGTGCCGCCAGTTCGTCCGCCGACAGCGCCGCCACCCGTTCACCCGTCGGAAGCTGTGCATCGTAGCCGCAGACCGCCACGCCGTCGCACGACAGCCGGACGGGGAGGCAGATGCCGTAAGCCTCTTCGGGCACGGATCGGCCGGCGGCAGGACGGACGATCACCTTCGTGCGGGCGCCCAAAACGGGTTCACCCTGCACCGTAAGGAGCAGGGTGAACAGGACGAACAGGATCCGTGCCGGCGATCGCATGGCCCGGAGATTAAAGTTCCTGAGCGAAACCTTCGGGAATGGGTTTGTCGCGGTAGAAGCCCGATTCGAGCTTGTCGCGCACCGACTTGAAGGCTTCAATCGTATAGTTCACGTCTTCCAGCGTATGGGCCGCCGTCGGGATGACGCGCAGGATGATCTCGCCGCGCGGAATCACGGGATAGACCACGATCGAGCAGAAGAGATTGTGGTTTTCACGCAGGTCGACGATCAGGTTGGTCGCCTCCGTCACGCCGCCCTTCATGTAGACGGGCGTCACGGGCGAATTGGTCGGACCGATGTCGAATCCGTTCTTTTTCAGACCGCCCTGCAACGCGCGGGTGATCTCCCACAGTTTCTCCTGATATTCGGGATGCTTGCGGATCAGATCGAGACGCTTCAACGCGCCGATGACCATCGGCATCGGGAGCGACTTGGCGTAGAGCTGCGAGCGCATGTTGTAACGCAACAGATAGATCAGCCATTTCGGCCCGCTGACGAAGGCACCGATGCCGGCCATCGACTTGGCGAAGGTGTTGAAGAGTACGTCCACGCCGTCCACCACGCCGTAGTGCGCCGCCGTACCGCGGCCGCCGGGACCCATCGTGCCGAATCCGTGGGCATCGTCCACCAGCAGACGGAACGGGAACTCCTTCTTCAACGCCACGATCTCGTCCAGTTTGCCGCAGTCGCCCTTCATGCCGAAGACGCCCTCGGTGATGACCAGCACGCCGCCGCCCTGCTGTTCAGCCAATTCGGTGGCGTGTTTCAGTTGCAGGCGCAACGACTCCATGTCGTTGTGGGCGTACATGAACCGCTTGCCCTTGTACAGACGCAGACCGTCCATGATGCAGGCGTGCGCTTCGGCATCGTAAACCACCACGTCGAGCGCACGCGGCGAGAGCAGGCAGTCGATGATCGAGATCATGCCCTGATAGCCGAAATTGAGCAGGAAGGCGTCCTCCTTGCCTACGAAGGCGGCCAGCTCGCGTTCCAGCTGCTCGTGATACTTGGTCTGGCCGCTCATCATGCGGGCACCCATCGGAGCCGCCATGCCGAACTCGGCCGCGCCCCTGGCATCGGCTTCGCGCACCTCCGGATGATTGGCGAGGCCCAGATAGTTATTCAGACTCCAATTGAGCATCATCTTCCCGCGGAAACGCATGTGCGGCCCCAGTTCTCCTTCGAGCTTCGGAAAAGCGAAATAACCGTGTGCCACCCGCATGTACTGACCGATCGGGCCGCCCGCATTTTTTTCGAGACGGGCAAAAATATCCACCATATCCTGTTTGAATTTTAGTTAGTCCCAATTTTTTGGTACACAAAGGTATGAAAAACTCCTAAAAGGCAGGCTGCGAAACGCTTCTTTTTGGCATTCGCCGGCTCGAAATACGCATTTATACTTACTAAGGTTCGGGAAAGCCCATCCGAAATCGCCGCTGCTGCCGGTTCCCGAACGGCACCGTCGCGGCCTCCGGCAACGGTTGCAAATCCGACCCCATTCGAAGCTCATCCCCGAGGGAAGGTCTTCGAATTCCGCTCACCCCGAATCGAAGTCAGCAAGCAGGCACAAACGTTTGCACTTTACCGCGTCGACGCGACGAAAGCAAGGATGCGCTCCGCAACCGCGCAAATTCGAACCACCCTTCCACCGGAGCGCCGGTCGATCCGGGACTCTTCCCGACACGAACCGGAACACCCTTCACCGACAACAGCGACATTTATGCACGCCCGATGGCGATTCTTCGCTTTTAATTCTTAATTTTGTCGCATGACATCGCTCTATCACGACATCATCTTCGGGCCGGTGCACTCGCGGCGGCTCGGTCTCTCGCTGGGCGTCAATCTGCTGCCCACCGAATCGAAACTCTGTTCGTTCGACTGCATCTACTGCGAATGCGGCTGGAACGCCGACCATCCCGGCCGGCGGCGGTTCAATCCGCGCGAAGAGGTGCGCCTTCAACTCGGCGCCGTACTGCGCCGCATGACGGCCGACGGAACCCCGCCCGACGTGATCACCTTCGCCGGCAACGGCGAACCTACGCTCCACCCCGATTTCGAAGCGATCATCGACGACACGCTCGCCCTGCGCGACGAACTGTGCCCCTCGGCACGGGTTTCGGTACTGAGCAACGCCACGCAGATCCACCGCGACGACGTGCGCCGCGCATTGCTGCGCGTCGACAACAACATCCTGAAACTCGACTCGGCGTTCGACGCCACCGTGCGCCGCATGAACAATCCGGCGGGCGACTACTCGGTCGCACGGACAGTCGAACTGATGAAACGTTTCGAAGGCCGCATGATCCTCCAAACGATGTTTCTTGCGGGCGAGATCGAAGGCGAACCGATCGACAACACCGCCGAACGGGAGGTGGAGGCATGGCTGCGGCTCGTGGAGGAGATCCGCCCGTCGAAAGTGATGGTCTACTCGCTCGACCGCGACACCCCGTGCCGGACGCTGCGCAAAATTCCCCGCGAGGAGCTGCAACGCATCGCCGCACGGGTCGAAGCGCTCGGCATCCCCTGTCCCGTAGCCTGAAACCCGTTTAAAACTTCCCGATAATGAACCGAAAACTACTTCTCTGCTGCATGGCGGCGCTCGTCGCCTTCGCCGCTCAGGCGCAGGACCGCGCCGACCGTCAGGAACTCACCGATCCCGATTCGTTCACCATGATCCTGCTGGGCGACCCGCAGGGCTATACCAAATACGACATCAACCAGCCGCTGTTCGACCTCTGCACGGCGTGGATCGCCGACAACGTCGACCACCTCAACATCAAGGCCGTGCTCTGCACGGGCGATCTGGTCGAACAGAACGAAAACATCGTTCTGAACCGCAAGATGCTCAACCAGACCAGCCGCGAGATGTGGGAGGCGGCCTCGCACGCATTGGCACGGCTCGACGGCAAGGTCCCCTACATCGTCTCGCCGGGCAACCACGACTACGGATACCGCAAGGCCGAAAACAGCCGCACGTGTTTCCCCGATTACTTCCCCTTCGAACGCAATCCGGCGTGGCGCGACGTCTGCGTCGCGACGTATCCCAACCGCAACGGCGCCATCTCGCTGGAAAACGCCGCCTTCGCCTTCGACGATCCGGCATGGGGCGGCCTGCTCGTCGTCACCACGGAGTTCCTGCCCCGCGACGAAGTGCTCGACTGGGCGGCGGCGCTGATCGACAAGCCCGAATACCGCGACCGCAAGGTGATATTCATGACCCACGCCTTCCTGCACGAACGCTCCGCCAAACGGATCGAAAAGAACAGCTACGAACTCACCCCGGGCAACACCGGCGCCGAAATCTGGCGCAAACTGATCGAACCCTCCCCGAACATCCGTATGGTCGTCTGCGGCCACACGGGCAAGCCGGGCGACTACGAGGACGCCGTTGCCTACCGCGTCGACAAAAACCGCGCGGGACATGACGTCCACCAGATGATGTTCAACGTCCAGATCCTCGGCGGCGGCTGGGAGGGCAACGGCGGCGACGGCTGGCTGCGCATCCTCGAATTCCTGCCCGACGGCCGGACGATCAAGGTGCGCACCTACTCGCCCCTGTTCGGCATCTCGTCGCTTACCAAACATCTGGCGCACCGCACCGGCACCTGCGACCGGTTCGACATGGTGATCGAATAACTCCGGTCCGTACCGGAGCCACACCCTTCCGCCATGAAATGCCTGCCGTTCGCCCTGACGCTCTTCGCCGTCCTCGCGGCGGTAAGCCCGTGCAGAGCCGACGGGGAGTTGCGCGCATTGCAGGACAGCGTCGTACAGTGGCTGGCCGCGCATCCCGACGACCTGCTCGCCGAAGCCTTCACGACGGCGTGGAGCGACGAGGCCGACGGCCGCGTCGAGGTACATCTGCTGCGTGCCGATTCGGCGATGAAGGCCCGCTTCCGCCGCTGCGTGCACGACAGCCGCCGGATCCGCCTCGCAGGATTCGATCCCGGCACCGTCCCCTATCCGCCCGCGCCCGAAGGCGGCACGGCACCCGCCGCACTCTTCTCCATGCACGCCGAATACGCCCTTTACCCCTGCGATGCCGACACCGTGCGCCTCACGATCCGCAACGCCGGCCGGCAACGGCTCTGCTTCGGAACGGACTACGCCGTCTGCCGCCTGCACGGCGACCGCTGGGAACGGCTGCCCGACGGCGGCATGTGGCACTCCCTGCTGATCTGTCTCGAACCGGAGAACGGCGCCGCAGAACACCGTTTCACGGCCCGTCTGCACCCGCGCCTCTTTCCGGCCGCATTCGGCCGCTACCGCATCTGCAAACCGGTCTACACCGAACACCCCCGCCGCGACTATCTGTTGACAGCCGAGTTCACCGTCATGCCCTTCGTCCCCTTCACCCGTTTCGTCCGATAGGAGTTTGCGGCGCGGATTTTGCACCTTCCCGCCGTAAATTTCCGATCGTGATTACACTCTACGTTTTGGCTTTCATCATCGCATCGCTCCTCTACCGGCGTCGGCACCGACACATCGACATGCGCACCGTGCGGCGGCTGGAACTGGAACGCTACATGGGACGCTGGTACGAAATCGCCCGCTACGACCGTCCGTTCGAACGGCGGCTGCGCAACATCGAAGCCCGCTATACGCTGCGGGCCGACGGGAACGTCGAGATGGAACGGGCCGGCATCGACATCCGCACCGGACACCGGCACACGTCGTGCCGGCACGCCCGGCGAACGCAGCGGAGCGGACGGCTGCGGGTAAAAAACTTCATTTTCCTCCACACCGATTACTGCATTCTGGAACTGGACGATCAGTACCAGTGGGCGCTCGTGGGCAGCACCGCACCGCTGCACCTGCAAATCCTCTCGCGGCAACCCCGCATCCGGCGCGACACGCTGC
>ULQK01096684.1_pt1 | contig 28621 bp, 20 predicted proteins | sample 1954371 | NCBI WGS metagenome assembly ULQK01 (sample SAMEA4835652, study PRJEB28245) | human gut metagenome | biome: gut microbiome; material: fecal sample | place: Denmark | collected 2008 | reverse complement strand
TAACTCTTTTTTCTTTGAGATTAAAACAGTATCTTTGTAATAAGTTTCTACTCTGCCGTTTTTAATTCTATAAGCATTCTCCATGGAAAAACCTGTTATACAGCTTCCGTCATTTTTAAATGTTAATGTTTTTCCTTCCTTAATCCAATACCATTCTGAAATTCCAGAAACTTCTGTTACAGTCCATTCTCCGATAATTGTGTTTGAGTCAAAAGCCAAAGAAGGATTATCTTCATCATTACTGCTGCATGCGGTAATGGAGAATGATAGAACTAATGTTAAAAAAACGGTCAACAAAAATAAAATTTTCTTTTTCATTTTCTCTAAGCTAAATTGTTTTTAAAATTCATATCCTACTTTTATAGAAACAACGTTTTGTGATTCATCGAAGTCTTTGTATGCCCATTTGTAGTCATATTCCCCATAGTCAATCATATATGATTCTTGAAACTGAAATTTGCTAACCGTATATGAAGCTAGGGTATAAATGGATTGGCTTCCCTTTAGTGCAAAACGACAACCAATACCTGCAGACTCATATAAACCACTATTGTTAGTTACGTAATGGCCTAATCTCAAATCTATAAATGGAGTTATTTTCTTTTTTAGTATTTAGAGACCTCTAAACAACCATAAACAATGAAAAACACATAGAGTTAAACCTCTGTATTTCAATCACTTTTAGATTTTAACACTTCGGACTCGTTTTTTGGTGGTTCTCAAAAATCCGCTTACCTTTGCAACGCATTTCTACTGCGGAGAATTTTGAGGGCTTTTATTTTGCCATCTCGTGGACAGAGTTGACAAAGGTTGACAAGAGTGTACAACGGTTGACAGAAGAACGAGAGGGACAGGAGCAAGGAAGTAACCTCATTTGAAGAGCGTGACATCGTGGAATGAGTTGACAATGGGTGTCAATGATTGACGAAAGTTCACTCCGTGGCGGTTTGCAAGAAATTGATTGTAAAACCACATAAAAAGGAGTCAAATGAGAAAGACAAGAAAATGTGCCTTCTGCGGTAAGGAGTTCACTTGTAACAGCGGCTCGCAGAGGTATTGCTCAGAGCATTGTGCCGAGGCGGCAAAGGCTCAACGCAAGAAGAGACAACAGGACTTTTTGAAGGCTGTCCAGCCTGTTATAGACATCGCCAGCCAGGAGTATCTTACATTCTCCAAGGCTGCCATCCTCATGGGATGCTCCCGTCAGTACGTTTACAAGTTGGTAAACGAGGGTAAACTTCCAGCATCACGAATCAGCAGCCGTATGGCTTTCATCCGCAAGGCAGACATTGAGAAAATGCTTGCAGGAAATCCTTATCATAGAGTTTTGCCAGGCACTCCAACAAATAAGCCGTGCAAAATTTCTTCTTCCCTTTCGTCGAGGAAAGATAAGAACCACATACCAGAATATGATATGCGGTCATCAGAACCACTTGAATACATCTCTGGTGAGGATGTTATGGCTATCTACAAAGTGAAGCGTTCATGGCTCTACACTTCTGCCAAGAATAACCAAGTACCCATTTGCAAGATTGCAGGTAAGAACTATTATAGCCGCAAGCACATGGATGCACTTTTCGGAGTGGCTGCCGAGATTGAAGCTTTGACAGAATGGCTCACAACGGATGAGGCAGAATCCCTCTATTCCACGACCAAGGAATCCTTGCGCACCCAAGCCTACCGCCGCCATATTCCCACCAAGCGAGAATATGGCAAGACCTATTATTCAAAGATACATCTTGATGACATCTTTCGTCCCGACCTGAAGGTGAGTGATGCCTATTACACCACAGCCGAAGCTGCCGAGAAGTACGGCATGACTAAAGCTAATATTGGCGTTATTGCCAAGGCACATAATATCACCAAGGTGAAAGTCGGAGTGCAGAACCTCATCGTCAAGGAGGAACTAGACCGAATAATGGCAAGCAGACTGGCACAATTCGGGACTTACAGGCTCCAATAACGCCCAATAATAGGCATCAACTGCGTGAAAGTACAATTATCCACAGGTTATGGAAAGGTGCTTTGGTCACACTTCCATCACGCAGTTACTTTGCACCTGCTATGAGACGCATAGCCTTCGATTATCAACAAAACAAATTTCATACAAGTATGAGTAACATTTGTAAGACAGTAACCTTGCGTACGCGTAAGATAAAGAAAGGTACGCAACTGAGCTTCTACCTTGACTACTACCCCGGCTACAGGGATGAGTCAACCATGAAGGTACAGCGACATGAGTCACTTGGTATCTACATCTTTGCCAAGCCCAAGAACCAGCGCGAGCGTGACTACAACGAGCGCATGACTGAGAAAGCCGAGGCACTGCGATGCCGACGCTATGAGAGCATCGTGAACGAACGCTACGACTTCTTTGACCGAGAGAAGGAGAAAGGCAGCTTCCTCGCATGGTTCAAGAAGAAAGCCGATGCCAGGAACACCAAGTGGCAGAACGTCTATAAGCATTTCGAAGCCTTCTGCGAAGGGAAATGCACTTTTGGCGAGATGGATGTTGACCTGTGCAACAAATTCAAGGGGTACCTTTATAAAGCTCCACAGACCATCCACAAGAAACAGAAGCTGCACACCAACACCATTGCAGGCTACTGGTCAACCTTCCGCGCCGTGCTACACACAGCCTACCGTGACCACAAAATCAAGGAGAATCCCAATGGCTTCCTTGACAGGATAGACACCATCCCAACGGAGAAGGAACACCTCTCACAGCCGGAACTCGTAAAGCTTGCCAACACCGACTGCAAGGAACCAGTGTTGAAGAAAGCATTCCTCTTCTCCTGCCTGACTGGACTCAGAAAGAGCGATGTCAAGGCGTTGACTTGGAAAAAGATTCAGCCATACGGTGACGGAGGCATGTATATCACTGTGCGTATGCAGAAGACTCAGCAGCTCGTAAACAACCCTGTCAGCGAAGAGGCTCTTGAACTCATTGGCTTCTATGATGGAGAACACGAACCCGACACAAAAGTATTCCCTGACTTCAAGGACAAGATGACAGGAACGACCTTGAAGAACTGGCTGAAGGATGCAGGTATCACCAAGCACATCACCTTCCATTGTGCCCGTCATACATTCGGCTCTTTGCAGGTTGATGCAGGAACAGGTATCTATACCGTCCAGTACATGCTCGGACACAAAAACGTGGAAACGACCCAAATCTATGCGACTATGGCAGATGAGAGCAAGCGCGAGTCGGTCAACCGCATCACGTTGAAGCCAAAGATAACTCCGCAGCTGAAAGTCGTCGGGCAGGGCTAAACCTATTTGTTGGTTCTATTTCTTCGAGAAATGAAACCAAAGAAGCTTTTTTCAAGTCACAAACATGGGAAAATGGGAACCAACAGGATTGGCTCTCATTTTTCGTTATACCTTTGTAGGGCAATCAAAAAACGGAGAAAAAGGAGGAAAAGGCCAAGTGTGAAAATCATACTCACTTCAAGTATGATTCACAAATAAACATAAAACACTGGCCTACAGAAGAAAAGACTATACGTCATAAGCAAAATTCTTCTTAACTTTGCAGCACAATTTCGTAAAAACGGACAATAACACATAAAGACAATGAAAATAGATTCACCATCCTCAATCACTTCACGGGAGGCATCCGTCCGGCTCGAATGGATCTCCACGAGAATACTTCCGGGAGTTGCAGTACTCCTTCTTTCAATTCCACTTTGCCAGTGGGCAGACTCAAATCTTCCCGATGGCATCGTTCCTGTATTTATCATCTACTTGATGATTGTAATAGCCCTATGGTCAATGTACATGGCTGTGCAGTATGCTTTCGTTGGAATAGCGCAGACGAGGAAAAACAAGACTCATGCTTGCAATAATCAAACTGCAACAAATGAATCAACGGCACAGAATCCTGTTTTTCTTTTGGAGGCAAAATCTATTGTTGCTGAGTCAAATGTGAATGAAAATGTTTGCGATGCTGAGGTGGTCGAGGAGATAGCTGAGAAGACAACAATTACAGATACTAAGGTCATAGCGGAAGAGACCAATCCCGGCAATGAACCATCCACTGTTTCGGCTGCTTCTGCCAGTTCGACCTACCAGCAAGGTATTGATGACTTTTATCAGAGTCAGGCAGAAAGCCAGAAGAAAAAACTGGACACCATTCATGAATACCTTCTATACATCATGTCTCCTTTTGTCTATGAGGAAGACATGGACGAGTTCTGTACAGACCTGTTGAGATTCGCAATGGACCACAACTACCGCCCTGAGGTTGAGTGGAAGAGATTCAAGACAAAGCTGAGCAGCTTCGATGTCCGTCATCTGGTCTGGAGCATTGCCATCAGATTGGGACTTGGCAAAGGCAAGGTTTACAGCAACGACGATTGCGCTTGCTACATCGAGCGTCGTTTTGCTTCATTGTGCGTAACAGGCAGTGGAGAACCATTGTCGCATAGCACACTCAGGAACCTGACAGTCACATCCAACAGCGACCAGATACATTGTGACATTCAGGGAGCAGACGGACTGTTATTCCATATTCCTTCACAACTGGGCATAGAGAAAGACGGAAGATAATCTTTCTCACCTCTCTTATCACTATATAAACATCTCATATTGGAGCCACATCAGAAACCAAACTTTGGTGTGGTCCTGATATGCCTATGCCCTTTTGCATTGAAATCTTACCCCAAAAACAGCCGAAATCCCAATTGTCATTCATTATACTTATATGTTCGATATTGTCAAAATCCGCTTCAAAATCCTGTTTTATCCACGAATAACAGCCAAAAACAAGGCTCAACTGCGTGATTGTTTCGTGATGCACCTGTTATTAAAAAGTGGCTTGCCCTCCGATTCGTAACGAGGTTCCTTTGCAGCACGATTCCACTAAAGGGTCGTGTTGTCAAATGATAAAAGATCAAATTACGTTCAATGACCTTCCACAGGTCATCGCCGAACTTCGGAATGAAGTATCGGGCATGAAGGCGTTACTGCTGAACCTTCAGAACAGACCAACTCAGCAGAGAGAGAACCGACACCGCCCTGTCACGCCAGAGCAGGTTGCCGAGTACACCAACATTCCCCTTGCGACCATCTATCAGAAACTCGCGAACAGGGAAATCCCCGGCTCCAAGCCAGGCAAGCGATGGGTCATCTACCTTGATGAGATAGACAAGTGGCTGGAAGCGAACCGAAAGAATCCCATTCCTTTGACGGATGAGGAGCAGAACGCTGCCATCCTTGCATCGCACAAGCGCAAGCCGAACAAGTCCAGCTGGAACGATGAAGGTTTAGCTCGACGAAGTCAACCTATTGCAAAACCATTTGACGGGGATAAAATCTAAAATCAAGCAATTATGTACGACCACAAAATTCATTATTGCTTCACGCTGTCCGAGGGACAGATGAAGTATCTACGCAGCAAGAAGTACAAGATTGACCGCATGGAATGCTTCTTGTCGCTTGTTGAACTTGCTGAACGCGAAACGAAACTGGTACAGATAAGCAAGACTCAACAAGTTGAAATCTTGCCCGGCCAAGTGATGGTTGACAATACCCGACTTGCCAAGCTATGGGATAAAGACCGCAAGACGGTTCCCAAACTTATAGAGGCGATGGAGGCTCTGGGTATTTCCTCTTCACAGAAAGTGGGAGATAACCGCATCCATACGCTTCATGCTTTTTCGGGCTGGTATGTGGATGGCATGTTTGTCAAGAATCCCTTCGCAACAAGAAGGAATGCCGACGGCACTGCAATCGTCACCGCGGAAGTTCCACCTGCAAGGGTATTCACTATTGATGTGTCGGATGACAAGCAGATTGGCGAGGAAATTTCTGTTTCAGATGGCAACAATTCCGATGCAGGAAACGTGGGTGCGATTTCTCCTGCCGATAGCAATGTGTCCCAACTATCACCACCATCTAATGATAGTAACAATGTGGGTAAATCTGTGAAGGATGGAAGGACTTCCGATTCTTCTCAGAACAACATTTCCCTCCAGTCTGCTGACATCCCTTCTTCGCATGTAGAAGCCGATGGCAGTCAGAAAGATAATGCAAGTCGAACGCAGAGCCAAACATGTTTGAGCTATGCTGAGACGCAGCTTATCTTATCTAATGAAGGGAAAAGAAATGATGGCCCATCAGCACGGCAAGAAGGACTGTCACTACAATCAAACAACGCCTCGCTTGATGGCAGTGGAGACTACAGTCAGAAGTCTAATGGCTATTACAAACCTAATGGCTTCCAGAGCGACTAGTAACAGCTTAAAAGGACTCAGGTCTGCGACCTGCACCGCCCAACCGTCCCAAGGGGAAGTTTGCCGATACAGGATGCCTTACAAGCATCAAAGCACCTCTAAGCCCTGACGGGAACTTTGCTGTTAAAAGACCCGCTATTTTAGAGGGACTTTTCGAGAAATCCTTTTGTAGTACAAAACAGGTGTCCCTATTCTTGCACTCCTAAAAGTTTCTCGGGCTACTCGCAGGCTCGCAGACCTTGTCCTTCTTTCTATCCAGTTTATATTCATCCCTATCATTAAAAGATATTGACAATGAAGAAAAAGAAGATAAACAAGAAAACGCCGACCAGAGTACATGCTTTCAGATGTACGGATGAAGTCTGGTCGCAACTCAAAGCACTTGCCAAGGAATGCGGCATAAGTCTGAACCGCTATCTGACCGAGACAGGCTTGAAGCATCACCCTCGGCAGCGGCTCACCAAGGAAGAGGTCGATGCCCTTAACTCCCTTGTCTATGCAAGGACTGACCTGATAAAAATCACCAGCGTCCTCTCCAAGAAAACGGAAGAGGAAAAGTTGAAACTCTTTAGGACGGAGAAGTTCATGACATGGTGGATTAGGTCAAGCGCAGAACTCATCCAACATTGGTACAGCATCGAAGAGAATATTTCATCTCCTGTACTGACCAAGGAAAGGAACGAACTATGATTATGCTTGCAAGTGTTGTGCCCTATGGCGGAAATGCCGTAAGGTACGCATTAGAGAAAGAGAAGGCAAAGTTGGTCAAGGTAAACCACATGCCTAAAGGTATCGATCCGACTGCCATTTGGTATATGATGAAGCATCACTGCCAGCTGCATCAGCAGGACAGAACAGTGGGGAGGAATCTGGAACGCCTCATGGTGCAGTTTGTAATCTCCCCCTCCAAGGAAGAGGCAAAAGACTTCAGCATGAAGGATTGGCGGAACCTTCAAGATGAAAGTCTGGATACTCTTGATTCTGTCGGACTCATCCCCAGGGGCATGAAGCAGGAAGTGAAGACCAACTTCCGCAACTCAATGAATGTGGGTGGACTTCACTCTGATTCCAAGTCGGGAACACTTCACCTTCACATGGACTGTTGCCGTGTTGACCTTGACGGAAACACCAACGATGTCCACGATATACACAAGAGGGCAATGATGGCTGCGGAAATCATCAACATGAGACATGGATGGAAACAGCCACAAGAAATACGTGACATGAGGAAGAAGGCGATAGCTGACTTTTGCGAATACACCCTTCAAAAGATGCAGGAGTTTGACATTGACTTCTACTTCAAGATGCTTCGTATGAAAGGCTATGAGGTTACACCTCGCTATGACAAGAGCAAGAAACTTGTCGGCTACACCATCGGCAAGAATGCTTCCGTATTCAAGGCTTCTGAAATCGGTCGCAGATTCATGGCATCACAGCTTGAAGCCACATGGAAGAAGTTTCATCCGAAGCCAGCTCAAGTAAAGATGAAACCTGCTGCACCGACTGCTACCCCAAGCAGCCGTCCAGTCCGTTCGACTTTCCAGACAATGGCATCTACCCAGGCCAAGGTGCAGCCAAAAGTCCAGGCAAAACCTTTGCCATCCTTCACTATATTCAACATCGATACACCTATTGGCAGCAAGGCTGTTGAAATTCCAAACTCAGTCAAGGATATTTTCCTCAATGAGGCTCAGGTTCCAGATGGCAATGATACCGCTACTATCGAAAACGTTGCCTATACTGCAATGCTTCTCTTTGCTGGCTACATCGATGCAGCAACATCCATGTCAGAATCATGTGGAGGCGGTGGCGGCTCCACCCTTGAATCAGGATGGGGCAAGAAGGATGACGAGGATGAACGTATGTTTGCCCGTCGCTGCCTATTGATGGCACATTCCATGTACAAACCAAAATCAGTTAAACGCGGTTTCCACCGTTAAAACAATCACATATAACTATGATTAGAAAAAGTAAGAATAACGAGGACAAGCCCGATTTCGAAAAGATGTGGGGCGAGGTAGAAGAGGACATTCAGGAGAAGGATGCCGAACAAGACATCATCAGCCGTGTTCCTGAACTGAAGGAACTGAGTGGCAACATCGACAAGGCTACCAATAATTGTGTGAATGCCACGCTTCAATGTGAGTCAGTAATCCGGCAGTATCAGCGAGCCGAGGAGAAACTGGGTGATGCCGTTGATACCATCAGCGGCAAGGTTGACACCATCAACGAGCATATTGACCAAGTCATGGAAGATGCACCCACAAAGTTGAAGGTGTCGGTAAATGTCTCTGATGCTGACTGGCAGAAGATGCAAGAACTCCATGCCCAATGGCTGGGGCAAGAGGAACAGATGCTTGCCGACCAATACAAACAGCAGGAAACGCTATGGCGGAAGCAGGGTCACAGACTTACGGAAATTGTGCGGAATAATGAGGGCGTATGGATTTCAACAAAACTGTTCTACATCGTTGGCACCCTTTCCCTTTTGTCAATTATAACGATTGCAATGGAGATAGCTTTCTATGTGTACTTCAAGTGGATAGCATGACAACTAATTAACGTATATGATGACATCAATAAAGGTAAAGTTCTTGCCATCCACGGTGGATGGCAAGGAAGGTGACCTCTATTTCCAGATTGCCTAAAATCGGGCTGTCCGTCAGTTGAATACTGATTATAAAGTCTTTGCAGAGGAATGGGGTGTAGACGTTGTCATAAATGGAGATCGCTCCAATTTTCTGCTTGGCATTCAGGAGGTAGCTATTCAAAAGCGATTGTACCAGACCCAATCTTACTGAAAGCACCTTTGGGTTCAACACCGATACGGAGGACACCGGCTAGTTTGCGCTTATTCATGCCGTACTTTTCATTCGTGCCAATTTCGTACGCTGGTGTAGTCTCTCCTGCTTTTTTGTAGAGGAAACTATCCTGCTCAAAGTCAGCTGATAGGTTGAAAAGGCGTTCAAAGAACAGTTTAGAGTTATTGAGTAGGTCAAAGACCAAGAAACTGTTCTCCCGACTCAGTGGATGTCCTACCTCAGCATAGCACCCCTGCACCTTTGATACACCATATCCATATTTACGCAGTTTCTGAACGAGCGTTTTGTTGTCGTTATTATTTTCAGCACGCGTCTTGGGTGTGCCATCCTTTTTTTCTTTACGCCATGCCGTTATCATAGCACAGTCCCGATTGACAATCCATGAAATAGCACGTCTGAAATTCGCATTACTATTGGAGCTTCCTGTCTCCATATTATTCTGAACGGAGATAACCCCGATGCTCTCAAGCGCCTGAAGATCTACTTCTGACAGTTGAAGGTCTATTGACTTGTTCTTTGCCATATACCTCGTTTGTAAATAGCAGAATGCCCTTTGACTGATGATATATCAGCCAAGGGGCAATTCACGTATTATTTGGTATTGTTTCTTATATTCATATGCATTGACGCATTAGCTGAACACCTCGGTAAAAGCATCAACGTTACTCACTCCCTTTCGTTTGGCGTTGTGGTCATCAAAGATGGCGAAATGCACCTCCTTGAAGATGCCGCCAAACTCCGGTTCATGTAGCACCTGCTTGAAAATCTGCGCCATGTGCTTTGGAGGGTGGTTGAAGGCTCCGCAACCAATAGCACCAAGGACTAAGCGGCGTTGACCATTAGTGTATGCAATGCGAAGAATGGTACGAATAGTATTCTCTACCATAGGTATGTCATTTGCCGGTATCTGCTGGCATGGATAAGGAAGTCGAGATACAGCAGCTGCCACGAAGTTCACATGCCAAGGAGTGTCAAGAAGGGCGTATCCGTTTGCTTCCTTGTCACGGAAGATTGTTACTCCGTGGGAGTACACACCACCGAAGTTCCTATCCAGAGGATAACTATCAGTAGCATGAGGTATGCCATATTGTGCACTGTCAGCACCATACTGATATAGAGAGCGGAAGTAGTCTGAGCAACGGAAAAGATATTCTTCCTGAGCACCTGCGCCACCAGTTACACCTCCTCCCGGGTTACGATAACTAGCAAGGTTCAGCACACAAAGGTCATCAGTATTGTCAGAGTCATGCAATGATTTGGCAAACTCAAGGCAGTCGCCTGCATGTACCCTATATAATGTATTATAGCGAGTATCTGCAGTCAGCATAGGAATCTCCGTCTTATAGAACTTGCTCTCTGCAAGAATGTTTGGATTCAGAGGAAGCGTTACCTGAGCACCGCTCTGACTTACGTATGTGCCTGCTTTGACGATGGCAAGTGTAGAATCCCACACTTTTGTACGTACGTAACGAGTTCCGTTGGTCACAGTCTTAGATGCCTCGAAGTCTTTGTTCCATTGTTCCGCATCCCAAGAAGATGCTGGCTTTGGCGATGTAACAGGAGCAGAAGTTGTTGCAGGTTCATCCTTTGGATACTGAAGAATCTTTTCATACTCATAACCCTCCATGAACATGCGATGAGAGAACGAAGGATTTTTCTTGAATGTAGCTATCAACTTCTGCTTGTCAGCAGATGGTTTGATAATAGAGTCATCTTGAAGATAAGCAAGCAACTTGTCACCTGTGATGTCTTTCATAAGATCGCAAGCGTCTAGCATATTGTCATTACCATGGAGACGGAACGACATTCCGCATGCAAAGAAAGCATCCGCCATGTTGTTGCTGTCGGTGAGCTGGGCAATGGCGTTTTGCAGCTCATTCACTCTGCGGTTAATTTCTGTCTGTGCCTGAGCACAAAGTGTTGTAAATCTTGGATATGGCATAAATCTATTGTATTATTGAACACAAAGCAACTTCATATTTCTAAACAATCGTCTGCGAAATACATATTTTTTATGATTTTCCCTTATAAGCGGCTTTAAGCAACGAGGCGCCTGTCATAAAATCATCGTTCTGACTTTCGAGAAACTCTAAGTTCACCTTATATTGCTGTGGATAGAGCCGGAATTCCTCTGCCATGCGTTGCAGACCGGCAGGACAGCAAAATGCAGGAGTATTACTACCGCTTATTGCCATAGAAGTAACTGATGGGTCAAAGAGAGGTTCGCTCACTTCACGACCGAACATTGTCTTCACCACCTCGTTGGTCAACTGAATGAAGTATGGTATGCGAATAACCTTGTAACCCAGCGACTCATAAAAGGTTTGGTTCTCCCTGTCCTTTCTTATTTTGTCCGGCTGCTGATAGTGCTGCAAACCATCAAACTCGATGAGTAGTTTCAAGTCTTCACACCTGTAGTCAGGACGGATGCGGCGTCCAGAGTCAGGTATGGACTTGTTGTGAACCCAGTGGTCTTCGGGAATCTCTGGGAAGATAACTTTGATGTAATCCTCTAGACCTGTTCGGTTCAGTCCCGTTTCCTTGTCAATGCCAGAAGCCATGTTACGTGTCTCACGTACAAAGCCCCACTTGCTATATCTCTGATTGGATTCTGCCATATTTTACTTTTCTCCCTCCTTCTTTACGTTAGCTGTTGTTGACTTGGATGATACTTTCTTCTCCGTTCTTTACGGATGTAACTTTGCATTCCTCGAAACATTGATCCACACATAATCTTAGTGATTTACAGGGTTAAACATTGTTGATAAAAGCCTCTTATGAGGTTTGTGGATGCAAAGGTATAAAGAATGTCTTTCAAAATAAAAACCGACATACGTATATCGGAGCATAAGCCTTGTCGTGTATACGTATGTCGGTGGATATCTATGAGTGTCATTCTTGTAAATAAGTTACGGAGAATGCACGACAACGACGGAGTTCCTGACGTTGGTTAGACAAAGAGAAACGGTCAAACTTTTCAAAAATGTCGATACCTCGGCTAAGGATGAAACGCCATCCATTATCAAGGTTGATACTACGGTCATGGTCTGCATCGAATGCATAGGTGAATTCTATGCCATACTTAGCTAAATCATCCTGTATTTGGTCAAGATTGTCAATCAAAGCAGGAAGTTTCTCATCAGTCTCAAAGGTGTGAAGTTCTATCTGAAGTCCTTCTGTCTCATTAGCTGACTCTACAAAAGTACGAATCAGGTCTACAAGGTTATCTATCTGGAAGATTGCACGGACATATGGATCAATAATTGTCATTTTTTTAGCGCTTCGCATATAGTCTGCGAACAAAGACTTGTAGCTTACGCCCATCTGGTTCTCACGTACTTCTATATACTTTGATGACAACTGTGGTTCTTCCTTTTTCGTTTCAGTTCCTTGATTTTCATTTGCAGACTTCGAACCCTCTAACTCCCTAGATGTTTCGTCGCCAAAGTTTATACTATAACCAGGGTTACAAAGATTCTCAAGAGTCTCAACTTTTACGAGAGTATCATTTTTGAGATTCTCGTATTCAAAGATTGCTGGTTCTGCCTTAAAGGTTTCATCAACCTTGTAAATTTGATCCTTCACACGCTTACGTCCTTCGGCTGCAAAATCTATAATCTCATAGGCTTCTTCATCAGTGAATACCTCATTTGGATAGATGAGTTTCATCAAACCAGAGAAGGTCTTTCGTATGGCAAGATGGTCACGTTCAGAAAGAGAACCGTCGAACTTGGCGAACTTGTTGATTTCGGCAGAATAATCACGATTGCGAAGTTCATGAAGTACGGCAGCCATATAGTCCGTTATAAGTCCGTATCCCTTGCTAAATGAATTCTTTTTTAGCACTTGTGCTTCCCAACCTGGGTTATACAAATGAATACGGTCCAGAAAAGCACCTGTCTGAAGGAAATCTACAGGAATAGATTCAAACAGATGGCTATTCTTTAGCATATAAGGGACCGTATGTTTTGTGTTCCCAACGAAAGACATTGAGGCAACAGCCTCATACGTGCCTTTGCCACGATTGAATGACTTATTGGCCAGATAATTCTGCATTATATCTACCAATTTCGCTTCAATAGCACGGTGAGGTTTCTGCTCATACTCATCCCATGCAACAACGTCCCAATAACCGACAAGGCCTAATAACTCACGGTTTCCAGACATCTTAACAAACAGACGTGCAGATGTTACGTCGCCACCACTCACGAGAACGCTATATGGAGAAAACTCCTGGTATACGTGAGATTTACCAGTACCCTTAGGTCCAAGTTCCATGAAATTATAGTTGTTCTCAATATGCGGAAGCAGACGTGCCAATATAACGAATTTCTCACGTCTGTTAAGTATTTCCGGATTCAGTCCAACGGTATGAATGAGTAAGTCAAGCCACTCGTCAGTAGTAAACTTTTCGCGTTGAGCGATATAATCATTTATGTTAAGGTTCGCAATCTGAATAGGCTTCAGGCTTTGTATCTCCCATCTTATTCTGATGTCATCACCTGTCAAATAGCCTAAGACAACGATGCTCCACACACCATTACCCGACAGTAGTTTGTCATTAGATTTAACAACAGACTCGTTTACTGGTATGTGATTTATTCCAAGATTAGCAAAAGAAGCCTCATATTGGTCGGCTTTGTCGTTAAGTTGCACGGAAATCTTGTCAATAATTGTATAACGTCCTCTTTGTTTTATTTTTGCTTTAATTTCTTCAGCCTGAGAGCGATTGACATAATTGTTTGACACAATGGTCTTCACCTTCTCCATACCCTCTGCAATAACTTTTTCATCATCACAAGCACAATATTGTCCAAGAAGGTATTCAAGAACATATGCAGGTACAGGCAGATTTCCCTTTACGAGGAAAGCCAAGTCTTTTCTTACTACCTTGCCACTAAAGGCTTCAAGTATTTTATCTTTTAGTTCCATATTATCAAAATTCATCACGTTCAATCAAAGTATTATTTATTATATCACCAACATAAAGTGGATTAAGATAATCAATCGTTTTATCCTTATTGAATATCTTCAGCTTAAGTAAATTAGACTGAACGTTGTTGTTCAATTTTATCTCTACTAATTGTATTCTGCCAGCAGGTGATGAGTCAGTGCTGTTCAATACTGCGACAATTTCCTCTGAAACGAGTCTGTCATTATCATAAATACCGCAGATAATGGTGCGTTCACGATGCTCCATAGAAACAGGTTCTGTCTGGATGGCATTGAATCTTAACATGCTTGAAACAATTGTAAGATTTCTCTCCATAACATTAACACCAACCTTGCTAACTTTTGTGTCTCTAACCTGAGAACTAACTATGACAGGAATAATTATCTCCTGTAGGGAAGCACCTCCATGTGCAAACTTATATCCACCGTGTCCGGACAAGCGCATTGTGCCTGACGGGATACCGACCTTTATGTCATCCGTAAAAGCAGAAACAGAACTTAGTGGTAGCTTCACTATTTCGTTAATCTCTTTGTCAGAGTCAGTAAGATAGTACCTTGTTCCTTTTTCTTTGTCCACTATGGTATCATCCACCTTATATAGATTAGTGCTATCTATCTTTATGTCATTATAGATAAATCCATGGTCGCTTGTAACAATTACATTCTTAACATTCCATGAATTATGCAACTTTTTAATGACAGTCCGAATCTTTTCTAATGAAGTCTGACAAGTGTTGGTTACATCTTCTGCAGAGGTAGCAGGATGACAGAGTTCATCTATCGCATTATACATGATATACACTAGGTTCTTCTTGAAATAAGCTTTGCCCTCGTCATCTTTAAACTTAAACACTTTCTCAAAGTCTTCTACCTCTGCACCTTCAACGTGGCTTGCAAGATATCTGCTACGTGGATCTATGCCAGCTACCTTTTGGCCGTCAACCACAACCCCTTCAGGGTCATATGCTATTGTGTCATGTGGCAACAAGGCAGACTTGCAGTACTTTGTTTCGGTCGGTACCATTGCCAACATATTTTCCATATAAGCTGTATTATGGTCTTTAGCCAAAAGCAACAACAGTTCTTGAGCAAGTTCAAACCTTAGGGCATCAACAACAATAACAACAGTCTTCGTTGTATTAACAGCAACAAATTCCTTAAAGAAATCCTGCTGACGATGGGCAGAAATAATTTCGTCAAAACCATTATGTTGCGCCAGCGCTGTAACCCATTTTCGGTTCAAAACATTACATTGATAAGTATAGTCATCATCAACCTTGGACTTTACTTGCTTAAGGAGGTCTTCTAGCTCTGTGTCATCACACTTAATCTGCCCATAAGCTGCAAGACTCTGACGATAGTAAGAGTCTGTTAAATATAGGGTATTAGTGTAAGCACTTACAAATTCTTCTGTGGTTGTCATCATAGTAGCCTGCTGCGTCTTTATGCTTGCATTCAGCAGAGCCACATAATCGATGTAGTTGAGTATGCTTCTTGACTGTACGTCACCTGCATCAAGCCTAATGAGCAAGTTCGATATTCTGTTCTGTACTTCCTCTGAGTCAACAGGCAACAGCTCTGAAACGATGCCTTTTATAATTGGCTTGAACATTTCCGAGGTTACCAACCTATAGTCAGCATCATAACCATAAACTTTTATTATCTCATTTTCATGTATCTTCTTGCCTTGGTCTGCTATGGCCTTAAAGAATGCTTCTGAGAGTTTTGCATTGTTGGCTGCGAAATCGATGATACTGTTTATTTGTCGAATTCTGTCTGAGGCATCAATCTTCAACGTGTGATAGATGTCTTTGCTATCAAGAGACAATGTCTGAGTTATGGCATTGTATTTCATTATCTCGATTGCATCTTGAAGACGGTCAGCATTATTAACAGACAGTTTCACGCCGAAGATGGCAGCCAACTTGTCATTGATGGAATTGTAAACATCCGTGTTTTTCTGCAACTTACGGAAGAATGCGTCTCTTTTATCAGTATTGCTGGTGACAATCATCCTGGCAATAATCTCTATCCAATCAATCAGATGATCTTGACCCAGATAAGCTGAAATAATGCCACGGTTGCAAACATCAGGATTAAATGCATTCTTAGTGTAATAAGGGAGAAGAATGTTCTTTATTCCTACCTGTTCCAATTCGGTTACATGCCTCCTGACGTAATCTGCATGCACAGCAGGAATCTCATATTCCTGCACGAACTGCTCCCATGTGGTTGCCTTGTACTCGGTATTGGCAATGAGCAAATCGAGCAAAGGGAATTTTCTCATCTGTTCCGCATTGCCCAATGGAGAAATCATGTTCTGAAATAGCAATACAACCTTTTGATTTGTCCACTCATGAGTTATGTTATATTTCGTTTTGAACCATGAACCATTGAACACCTCATAACGATAGCCTTCTTTCCACTCCACATTCTGTAGAGTGTCTGCAATGAAACGATCATCGAATATGAACAGCACTTTTAGGCTTGGATTGCCGTCAAAGTACGAATATATTTTATCTACTTCTGTTTGCATAACTATATCTTTGCTAATACATCACCAAATTTTGCATAGTTCACCTTTACACCATCGTCGAGGTCGAAGGCGATGAACTTTTGAGCAACCTCATGAAGTCGGAGGTCGTACTCTTCGCAATCCTCAAGTGCCTTCTTGTATGATTCCAAACGTTTCTTGTCGGCACGTCCGAGGCTTGCCTCTTCTGTTTCAAGAGGCTTAATCATGTTACGAAGGAACTCGATATACTTCAACAGATATTTTTCACGAACCTCACGAGCGGTAAACTGATTCATCCGATGCATATACACGAGGCATTTGAATGCTCCCTTCTTGCTGGAGAATAGCCAATAAATTGGTGTATTCTGATACATTGCCTTGTGGTCTTTCCAAAAACCTGTAGGTTTTGTCAGATAGCCTTCTGCGTCCCCAAGAATACTTGTAATATAGTTCCAGTTGTCCTTAAAGTTGTCTTCTCCGAAGACTTGACTAACAAAGTTCTCCAGTCGAATGATTACGTTGTCGTTGAACGGACAGTCGCGAGGAAGAAGGGGAATGATACCGTCATCATCGATGCTAAATAGATCTCCGTTATACAAATAGTCAACCTTTTCTGCATCTGTCGCATCGGGATGAGCAATATGCAGTCCCGGATGATCAAGGCGATAACGCCCCATCATGCAACCTATAGCATATGATATAAGCTGCTTGAGGATAACGTCCTTATTCCATTTAAGTTGTCCATTATCAATATTAATTTCTTTCTGTTGAAGTATGGTAACCTCATTGAGTGGAACATCTGGGGTTAGTTCGTCTTGAAGACCATAGATTGAAATAAACATACGATTAAGTTCCTCTTCATTACTCTTAAGCTTTTCAATATTTTTTTGCCAAATAGTAATATATTCTTCAACCACAGATCCTAATCGAATATTGCTTTTGTTCTTAAAAATACGTACAAGTGGGTTTTCCGTAAAATCCACATTTTCTTCAGCGTTACCCCAATCCTCTTTTGCTATTTTTATATTATCCTCTACCAATTCATCGATTCTTGAACTTGGATCTTGGATAATAGGCAGAGAACCAACAGTTCCTGCTCCAAAATTCATGGAAGGATTTAGAATGTATAGCAAATTTGCTACACATTTTGAATTCATAAATCCTAATATGTATTTCATATCCTGTGCAGAAGGAAACATTGATGAGCCAGCAGAATCAAACAAAGCACCATAGTCTGAATAGCGTGCAGTTGTGGTTGTGGTTGCCAACGCGTTCCAGGTAATGGCATTCTTAAAATATAGATATTGACTTCTGAGGTTAGCAGTTGAAGCGCGAAGTGCTTCTCCGTCTTTTTCCCATAGAACAACATTGGAATTTTTTCCATACCATCTTCTTTGTGGTTTTCCACCTTTGTTGTATGGAGCCCATTTAAACCCATTTTGACAGAATGATTCTGAGGTTTGATAGTATCCCACTTTTTTATATGAAGGCTCAAACCATAGTCTTAGATATGAAGAATTCTCACCTGTATCCATTCCTTTTTTTACCGGGATAACGGAAGATAATTTAGTATTAGAAAACGACTCTCTTAAAGTATTTGATATCCAATAAACGATTGGTGAATCTGAGATATCAGAAAAAGAATTTTGTTTTATATTTTCAAACTTTTTCTCTCCACTAAGAAACATTTGCTCTTTGTCTGCGCAATTAATGCCATCTACTAATCTAAAATAAGAACAATTTGATTTAGCTGTCGGAATCTGGTTTGTTATGATGAAGGAGGTGCTTTGGACAACTTCTCCGCCAAGTTCATCAAATAAATTGGGGCCAAGATGCAGCATGGAGTCTATTTGGAGATTCTCCAAAAGTTTTTCACGCATCTTTTTATACGACACTAAAAACATCCAGTTTTGCATGTTTATCATTCCGTATTTTGCATTATTTGCAATACGATTGCGTGATATATCCATAAAAACAGCAAACATGTCGTATTTGGTGAGAGGATAAACCTTAAGAACGTAATTTTTCAGTACGCCATCCATATGAGAACTTCCCATATATGGCGGATTCATACAAATTGCAGAGTATTTTTCACTCAGAGCGAGTATGAGATTAACACCTGGGAGTAGAGCCTTAATATCCTCTGGACAGTCATCAGTGCCACCATCTGTCCAGTCATCATAGTGGGCACGAATCAAGGCAACAGAGTTATCATCTAATTCAAACTTCATGATACTTCCCAACTCGTTAGCATCCTTTAGAAGTTCAAAACAACTCTCAAGTTCTTCGCCTACAACATTCTCATAACCACCAATAAACTTAAGACATGCCGCTTTAAGTTCTGAGTCGTTCATGGATACTGGGACGGGCATGTCAAGTACACGGGGCATGATATGTGCGTCAACAAAAGCGTTCTTCTCTTTCTGACAGGCTTTTAACATAAGAGAGAACATACTCAACTGCTTAGCTCGAGTATCAAGGTCTATACCGACAAGATTATATCTAAATATGTTCTCGATTGCACTCGTTGCTGACATGCCTTCTTCCTCGTAGCATTTCAAAAGTAGGTCAAAAAACTCATTGAGGATGTGACCTGAACCGCAACTGAAGTCAGCACAACGGAGGTCTTTCAGGTCTTCAAATTCATATATGGGGCGTTCGCCCTCGCATGGTTCCACAAGATATTTCAAGTCATCCTTGAAACTTGCGTAGGGATCATGGTCAAGGTAGATTCTGCCAAGAGTGTTCTCCACCATGTATTTCACTATCCAGTTAGGTGTGAATATCTGGGTACCAGCAGGTACGTCGTCTGCACTCCATTCTGTTCGCTCATTAACCTCGTCCTTCTTTTCTGAGATATAGAACTGATACAGCCAACCAAGAAGCTCTGTAGTGTGATAGTCCTCATCAGTAATAAAAGGAGTGTTGTTTAGCAAACAGATAAAGTTGTCAGCTGCCAGAATATTAGAAGGAAGAAGTATCTCTGTATAGTCAGCTATGCCACCAAAGCACTTGTTGATGAGCGGAGTGTTACGGCAGTATGAGGATACAAGGATAGTGAACTGCTCCTGTACCTTAGAGTAGTCATTGATGATAGCCTGAACCTTCTTCTGACTTTCCGCGTCGATATTTTCCCATCGACCGTTTCGAGCTTCTTCTACAATCTGTGGTACACGACGTGTGGTATCAGCAAATTCCAAAACCGGAACGGAGATGATATTGTTCTTGGATAGGATCTGAAGTGCGATGAGGCGGTTGAACCATGTGTAAGCAGTTTCTTCAAACACATTGTCAAGTCCCTTGCGTGCAATTCTGTCCTTCAATGCCCTCCACTGGTCATAGAAATGCTCATCATAGATTTCACCATCAAAGAGAGTTCCGCCACTAATCTTTGTTGGTTCAAACGCGACACTGCCGTCAGAGTTGAATCCCTTTTTCTGGAGCTCAAACTTAACGCCCTCCTTGATTAGTTTTCGTGCCTGTTGCGCAAAAAATTTCAGTTTGCTTGTATCCATATTTTTATTTGTTTCTTGTTACTTTATTACAACGTCTTCACCGTTGTTGATGTGTGACAATAATTGATTCTTTAGAAGCTGTACGTACTGTTCCACATCGTCCTCAGTCGTAAGAATCTGCTTCTGAGGCTTCATAAGTTTTACGACCTTTGTTACTCTTGGAACATTTGTGTTATCATCATTGTCGTTGCTGTCATCATTGTTATTATCGTCCTGGTCATCGTCATCTGCGGGTGGTGTTGCAGGTCGGTATGCATTAATACGAGCTATTTGTTCATTGAAGAATGTAGTCGTGTCCTTATGCATGATGAGCGTCGCAATATCGTTACTTGCCGATGCGCTGCTTATTTTAGCATCAATCTGTGAGAGGACAGTCTGCGGGATATTCTTTCCATTGACTATGGAGAGTAACTGGTTGTATGCATTCTCATATTCTGATCGAATAGCAGCCTTTGCATCCTTAATGGCTTTGTCGAGTTTCCCGCGAACCTCCTTATAAAGTTTGAGATAAGAAGGGAACTTGTCCTGCGCATAGGGCGTTTCGTCATCCTTAATCTCACAGAGGCGTTTGATAACAGGTTGGTCTGCATCATCGAGATGTTGAAAGTTGGTCTCATTGCTTGCAATAAACGAGCGGACTTCATCATATCTTGCTTTCTGTGCATGCAAGAACCCCATAACGGCCTTACATTCGTCCATAACGGCCTTTGCCTCGTCATGGCGATTGACGACAGCTTCAAGGAATGCCTTCTCTCCATCCGCCTTAAGCCAGTCGCTGAGTAGTTTAATAACCTTGTTACAAATGCCTGTAAACGGATAGCCATTCTGACTGAATTCTGCAAGAGTGGCGGTATAGGTACCAACAGCATTGTTCAGCATCGAATTGCTACTATCCTTGCAGTCAAAGTAAATCTGACTTGAGTTGTTGCCTCCTGGAACTTGTTGCACATTAAAGATGTCCTTCCATGCGATGATGAAATCATTGATAAGACTCTGTGGTACTTCTGCAGCTTCTTCTACCTCAAAATCTGCCTTGCTTCGAACGATGAGGTTTGCCTGTTGTTGTGGGGTAATCTTTACGCTGCCTCCTTTATATACGAAGGCGCGAATATGGCGTCTGACGAGTTCGTTGACCACATAAATGGTTGACTCTTCACGCCATCCATAAGGTGCAATCTTGTAGCGATTGATCAGATCGGCAAGTGAATATCTGCCAGTTTTACCACAAAGATAACGATCGACTTCTTTCTCTGCATCTGTAAGTGGATTCGTCGCGTTGTATTCATCGGGCTGAATAGGGCGGAGCATCTTCTGCTGAAGTTGATCTGCCGTGGTAGGTAAGCCAGTAACCAAGTTGGCATATTGATATACATTGTTGAAATGACCTTCTAATGCATATTTCAAACGTCCATTACCTTTTTGTCCGGTTATTGTGCTAGTGATATTGTCCGAACCCGAAATAATCTGGCAAGAGTCAAGCATTTTCTCTATCTTGGCACGTATTTTTGCCTGTAGCTCCTGAGCCTTCAACTTGAAGTCTGCATTTATCTTTTCTCTCAACTGGCTGGTGACAGGTTCGTTACGCATATAACTGTTGAAGCGACAGCACCAATTTATATCATTCTGCAGTTCCTTATCTTTTTTCCACAAAGGTGCAAGGAAGAATATAAGAGTCTTAGGAACATTGCTGAGAGCAACATGAGCAACGTCATCGGTGTCAGAATAGAACTTCATGTTTATCATCAAGTCATAGTTGCCACCCTGAGCAAAAAGGTCAAAGATGGTCATTCCGACATTTACATTTGTTGCACCAAATGTATAACGAGAACTATTATATCCTAAGTAACGTGTGATGACAGGCTTGAGCATTTCAGCTATAGCTTGGTCACCTCCAGAAGGCGATGTCTTAATCTTTGTTGCCACCTCGGTCTCTTCCTCTGTATAGAAGCTATATACGTCATAGTTGGCACCTTCAGGTCTTTCCTTTTTTAGAATGTTATTGTCGCCGAAGAACTTTATGACATCAGCAACTTTGTCTCGGAGAGACTTGATATTCTCGTCAATGTTTGTTATAAGAAGTGTTGTCAGCGTTTCAATGTTAGCAGGGAGCTGATTCTTGTCATTTTCTGTCATGTGACAAAGCATGAACAATGCATTGACAACACGGTTAGCGAATACTGGATCAGAGTACTGCTTAGCAACTTCTCGCGGCATCTGGATAGCTACGTTTCCGTTATGGGCCAATACACCCAAAGCTGTCAGTAACATGTCAAAGGGAATGACGCTTCCAAGTTCTTCGCCAGCAGTTTTGTTGGCAGCATTGTATGCTATACGTAATATTGAACGCTCACTATCTTTAACAGTCGTCTCAACATACTCCAGACTGCGGAATGCCTTCAGTACCTTCTTTATCAGTTCGAACTGATAAGGTACAAAGGGGTAGTATGACAGGAAAGACTCCTTAGATGTATATGTCGCATAACCAACAGGAAGAGAGAACTGTCCCTCAATAGCAGTTTTGTTAGCAACATAAAGGTCATCCAAAGCAATAACACCATTGCCGTCCTTTTCGAGGAAACGCTTTTGGGTGATATAGGTTGAGTTGACCTCTTCCAGAGGTACACGAACAGGGAAACGGTCAATAATGTTGCCAAACTCGTCCGATTTCTTATCGATATGGCAGCCTTCCACGACCTCCTCAAGACCTTGTTGGGCAGTACAGATTATCCAAACCTTGTCGCCACATTTTGTTTCAAGTGTAGCTGAAAGCTGTTGTAGCTGAAGAAGAACATTCTTTCTTCCATCAATATACTGGCTTGCTTCGTCGGCAAAGAACAGAAGTCTATAGTTTTCGCCTTTATTCTTAACAAACTTGCTTATGACATCGCAGAAGTTAGAGACAGAAGCATCGAGGTCGTTGTTGTCTATACGATTGCGTATGGCTTCAACATTAAGAGTCGGAACAAATTGCTTTGCAACATCGAAGATAGTATCTGGGTCAGAAAGGTATGATGATAGGGCATCGTCCCAATCAATGTTTAATTCACCAAGGCGATTCTTGAAGTTGTCAAGTTGTCCTGCTTCATCTATGACTTTTTCCAGATAGTGACCGATAGCAAGACTCTCGCGATTGTATCCACGGAACTTGTGGAACATTCGCCAGAAAACATGGACGAAAGACTTGTTTTCTTCCTCGTTCTTATTGTCCTCATCACCGAAATTAAAAGCGATATCTGCCATTTCGGTTTTCTTCAGCCACTCAATTGTATCTCTAATATCACTATTAGAGGGGAATTTGTCTGGCTTTTGAACCGTCATGATGTCGGTATCATTCACGGCTTGTTCCAGACGCGCTAAGGCTCTCTCCTGATGCTCATGAGAGAAGCAGTACTTTAGGTATTTAAGAAAGTGAGATTTACCAGAGCCATAGTAACCATTAATCCATGTGCCATTATGCGTCACATTGTGATATTGGATACCTTTCAGAATCTGGTATAATCCCGAAATGATTTCTTCTGTGAAGACATACTCATCAATTTCTGTCTGTACGACCTTAGCATCAAATTTATTGATGTCTACAACGGCCTCAAAGGGTCGTTCTATCTTCTTGCTATATAATTCCGAAATTTTCATTTGCTTCGTTATTTTAGTTTAACAATTCTGCTCTGTACGTGTGAGAATCCTCAATGCACCCTAACAGCGTGAAAGAATTTCCCCTTGCCACTCCTGGATAGAAGACAATAATCTTATAGTCATTAGGTCTGTTGAATTTTTCAAACTTACTAAGGAAGTGGCTTGTTCTTAAGTATGGAAAGATTTTACCCATGCCATATATAAATACGTATGGACGCTTCAAACCGTCTTCAGGCTTTTTCAAATGGTTGGCAATATGCTGATCGAGATATTGAAGGAACTTGTCGCTCGTTGCTTTTGAACCGAGAATCTTTGTAACATTATCTGGATCTTTGTCGTCTTTCTCCAATAGAAATTTGAGATAAGATGGATGGATGCTGAACGACTGCTCGTCAAGATATTTGCAGAGTAATTCAAACAAATCAACGGCAAACACGTCAACATAGATAGCAGGACGCTTCAGATTGCTGACGAAATTCTGTATCTCTTGCACCATATTGTACTCATCTTTTGCAGAGTACTGGTACATATAGTAGTTGTAAGTGGATGCCTGCGGGTTCTGAAACTCCTCATCACACAACTTGTCATAAAGTTCCTGTATTGTCATAGTAAATTCTTTATTGATTCAACTTGATAAGCATGAAGTAGGCATGCATCGAGAAACCATGGCTCATTTATCTTTAGGTAATAGAGATATTCTTCATCTGTCAGATCTGGCTGTTTAAGGTCTGTTTTTCCCTCCTGTCTCATTCCTGCCTGATGAAGAATATGGAGATAAACGCTTATGATTTTGTTTTGTGTCAACTCACTCCATGAAGCAACAAATTCGTCATTTCCAGCTATCTCATTATACCGAAGATTCAAATCTTCTTTTGTTATAGTTGGATCGAAAGATTTCCACTTGGGAATTGTGACATTAATGTGAAAGTCCCATATAAGCTTGTAGGTTTTCATCACAACGTAAAACAATGCGACACGTTGAGCCTTTTCGGAGAAAGAGAGGTAATCCTGCCAAAACGAAACAGGTACAGCTTTATATCTCCGAATGAGTTCCGGTACATAACGTTTGCGCGTGTTTATTGATGCCACGTTCAGAAACTCGTTCTTTTTGATTTCATCTTTCATCAATTCTTCTCCATTGGGTTGCATCAAAAGATGAAGTACCGAGTTCATTTCTTGATATAACAAGGCACCAGCTGTGAATGCAGCACTGTAGGAACTATTTATGTTGTTTTTGTTCATATATCTTTATTCTTTTTATTCTGTACTCCATAGGGATTACTGCAGACTGGATATTGCTGTGGTATGTCTGTGTAAGTCTTTTTAGGCATGAAGCTAATAAAAGATGGTTCTAATTGCGATGCAAAGGTACTGCTTACTTACGGAAAGAAATAATAGGCTATACGTATATCATACTACATCCGTATCAACTCTGCAAGTTCTACATCAAGTAGCTTTGCTATTTTTACAAATGTCTCCATGGGTGGCTGACAAGTGTTGGTAACCCACTTTGAAACTGTTGTTGGAGCAACACCTAAGTTGTCTGACAGAAACTTATTGGGCTTGCCCTTTTCTGCCAATACAACCTTGATTCTATTCAGAGGTTTTGTCTCTTCTTTGTCCATAATACACCTTATTTATTATTATATCGCGCCAAAATTACAAAAAATTATTCAAATAACCTTGCAAAAAAGCGAGAAACCTATAAATAAATTGAAATTTTTATGCAAATTTTTCACTTTTTGTCATTTTGGATGCCAAAACGGACTACTTTGATTAATATGAATGATAGCTGTTTCATAGTCGTTATTGTCTTATCCAATCTATAGAAGATGAACCACTCATTGCTTTTGTTGTCATTTTGTTATTGTCAGAAGACATTTCAAACTCCCAAAAATCTTCAGCATTTCCTTTCTCGTCATAGATTTTTATTATTCCTTTATTCCCGGAAGAAACCTCAAAAGTGCCTTGCCCTTTTGAGGTGCTTCCTTTGACCGTGACAGCTAGGTAATAAGTTCCATCACTCTTAAAAATCAAGTTGGCTCCAGATGTGGAAGTGCTGTATACGCCTTTCCAAGTGCCAACGACTGGCGAAGTGATTTTAGTTGCATCATCGTCATTGCTATTACATGCTGTAAATGTAATGCGTTAGGATTGAAATAAGCAAGAACATTAAGAGACTTAAAAACTTTTTTGTTTTCATTTTTTTGCCTTTCATGTCCCTAATCCCCTTGAGACTATTAAAGTAAATATGCAAAAAGCGTGAGGACTGTATTTTGCTCATCCTCTTATCAGGCTTCTCGCATTGCCCACAGAAAGGATAAGCAACAGCCACCCACGCTACTGCGAGTATATAGTTATCCCATAGGGATAGTATATATTCATAGCCTGGGCGTTGTTGCTACTCTTCCTTTCCTGTATTCAAACTTTGCGAGAATTTGATAAGAAGGTCAAGTTTCAATAACGCTCTTCGTTCTAATATGTCTGACGCATATTCGATTGTAAAGTGCAAAAGTACGAAAATTTTTTGATTTTCACGAATGTTTTCTAAAAAACTTTTGATTTTCACGAAAATTATGTTGTCTAAGCGTATAGTCGAATATTGGCCTTGTAGCTGATGGATGATTTGAAAGTTAAAAGTTTATTACGCTAACCCCTTAAAAAATGCCGTTAGCGTAGTAAACTTTTGTGTTTTATTGCAAGCAAGTTTTAATCATTACCTTACGGAACATAATTTAGATTAGCTCAATGATGCAGCAAACTTGCCACTTCATCTGGCAATATCACCTTGCAATTCTGAGGGCCAGGTAATGGCTTTTCTCTTAGGAAAAGGAGGTATATTACATTTTTTCCCTGAGCAAATGGGGCGAGAGCCACCTTTCTCTTCAGCTTTTCCAAGAGTCGGTCGGCATAATCAGGAGCTGTCCATTTACATTCTCCTACAAGTATTGTGTTCTTGTCAAAAAGGTCTTCTGCAACAACATCAAATTCAAGTTCCTCGTTGCCGACAGGGGTTCTCTTTCCTTCTTCAAAGATAGGAACCTTGCCCCACCAGCGTGAGGCTTCACCCCATGTGTGACCTTCTATGTTGCTACCGCTGACTGCCAACTGACACAGTCTTTCCCAAACCTCGGCAACATGACCGTTGAATCCGTCATTGATGAATTTCCTTGCAATGTTGCCACGACCCAAGGCAATCATAGACTTGTTTGGTTCGATGAATCTGTAGTAGAAAGCCATGAATGGGTCATCTATCCGATAAAGAATCTTCTTTGTCTTCTGCGGATTTTCGCCAAATGGTACTTCCTTTCTGAGGAAAGCCATTTCAGTCAGAATTTTTATCGGTTTGGCAAGCTCTGCCGTAGTCTTGCCAAGAGCATCAGAAATGCTGGAATACTTCTGCTTTCCACTGCTCACTGCAAGCATGATAGATGAATAGGGTGCGATATCTGATACCTCATCCATAAACAGACGGGCAGGCTCGTCATAGAGATTTCCCATTTCGTCTAATATCAGTTCTTGAATGGCTTCATCCAAAGAGCCGAATCTTTCTCGTTGACTCCAGTACTGGGGCACTCCACCCCATATAGAGTACTCTTCTACAAGTTCCTTGGCTGAGGTGTTGATGATTTCTTGCCACCAAGGCAGCTTGACAGGACGCAGGATGAAAATACGGTCGGCTCTGCCATAAAGAGGTTCTGAACCTTGTAAGAGTCCGTGCATCATTCTCTGTGAAGAGCCGCAGATGATGATGTTGCAGCGTAATTCATTTACTCCGGTAATACGTCTATCGAGGATTCGTTGTAGAGTAGAAGGTAAGGCTGGATCTTTCTGAACAAGATATGGGAACTCGTCCAAGACAAGTGTTGCGTTTTCCTTGCAACGGTAGTTGAAAGCCATGATGATGTCTTCCCAGGAAGAATACACAGGACTGTCGAAGCCCGGATATTCCGTGCCTATGGTGCGTGCCAACAGACTTAGCTGGGTAGTCTTCTCACTCAGGTTGGCTTCAAAGTAAATGTCTCCATCCTTCAACACTCTTCTGATGAGAGTTGATTTTCCAAGTCTCCTTCGTCCGTATATCACAATGAAGCTTGAAGCGTTAGACTCTAAAGTTGTCTGTAAAACAGCTTGTTCCTTGATTCTATCTACGAATTTCATAATTAGTGATTTTGTAATTACTAACTGCGAAATTACTAAAAAATAATATTGGGATTATACTTCGTTACATATTTATATGGAAAATTATGTATATTTAATAATTGCTGCAGCTATTTGCCCTTAAATATTGTTTGAAGACAACAAAAGAATGTCTGTCAATATTCAAAAAAAAGAGCGGAAAACAACAGGGGTTAACAGAGTTAACATTATTTCGTGCAACAAATGTGAGGTTTGGATGACAAAATGATGGAAGAGACGAGAAATAAGTGGACGCTGTCAAAAGATAAAAAAGAATGGGATGTAGTTGAAACTATACCCATTCTCTTATATACAGGTAACTTTACCTTATTGTCTGTATATAAAGAGGTATAAAGTCAAATGCCTTGTATTTGAGAAAATAACACTTTTTTGGGCAACTTTATGTGGATATAATCTTTATTCTCGATTAAAAGCAGTAACTTTGCGGCAAACACAACAAATAATTTAAGTATGGCGGATTTAAATTGTGTCAAGACCATATTGGCAGAAAGAGGTATTATGAGTAAATAGTTGGCAAAGACATTGCATAATGACCCTGCCACAGTATCGAAGTGATGCAACAACCACGCACTACCAGACTTGAAGACATTGGCACAAATAGCCGATGTTCTCAATGTGGATATACACAAGTTGATTTGCCATACAAAAGTGGAATGAACAGAATATGAGATATCTGACTTACAAGGACGATGTACCACAAGTTAGCACTGCCTGCATCTTGCTCTTCGGTAAGCATCCCCAGAA
>ULQK01072787.1_pt1 | contig 29473 bp, 23 predicted proteins | sample 1954371 | NCBI WGS metagenome assembly ULQK01 (sample SAMEA4835652, study PRJEB28245) | human gut metagenome | biome: gut microbiome; material: fecal sample | place: Denmark | collected 2008 | reverse complement strand
AAGAGAGTTCTGAGACGAAAGTCTTGGGACTCTTTTTTTATGCCATTTTTTTAAAGGAAGACAATCCTCTTTTTTTTATTGTTGAACATTATGCCCTTTTGCTTGCATTGTTTTAATCCCAAATCGGTCGTTAGGGCTTGCTTGGATTTTGGATTTTTAGAAGAATGGATTTTGTTTGGCTTTTAATGAGTAATAGCGAGCTATTGCGAATTAAAAACAAGCAAAAGACAACTTATAAAAAACAAAAGACTGCAAGCAGTTATAAATTAATACATATAACGGCCTAATGACCGATTTGGGTTAAAGACAATAGAGACAATAGGGACAATTTTTAATTTTCTTGATTATAACAATCAAATTTGTTCAATTATAACAATCAAATTTACGCCCTTTTGCTTGCATTGTTTTAAAGACAATAGAGACAATAGGGACAATTTTTAATTTGCTTGATTAAAACAATCAAATTTGTTCAATTTTAACAATCAAATTTGCTTAACCATTACAATTTAAAAAATTGTCCCTATTGTCTCTATTGTCTTCAAACCTTCTCAAGCGTCTTTGTTGAATGCTTGTTTTTTATTGTTTTACATACTTTTGGATTGCAAAAAGAAAGCTAAATTTATTTTCCTATTTTTCTGAACTTCTCTAGCACGTCACATCTCGTGGTATATTGGTCAACAAGGGTGGGATGTGAAGAAGCAAAGAGGTTGAGCTCTTGAAGAGCTTTATATTGCAGCGATTCGGGCCTGTAGAGACACACCTCGTTCCAGTTTTTGTCGTATGTTGTGGTGAACCACGGGTCGGAAGGAATGAAGGCAAGGGCATAGATGGCGTGATAACGCATGGCGTTGTCTTTGCTCTTCTTACAGACTGTCAGATATTTTATTGCCTCTTTCGCATAATCCATCTCCCATGAGCGTGCGCTGTCGCTTACGCTCTTGTAGTGATGTGTCAGCCACCAGCAGTCGCCATAACATGAAGCTTGGTAGAAGCGTGTGGCAAGCTTATATGCTATGTCTTCAAGCGGGGCTCCTTCACGGGCTATGCTTGCTTGCGATTGCAGAGAGAGCATCTCTTTGCAGAATTTCAGTTTTTTGTTCGTTGTGACCTTGGCAAAATCCCAATCGTCGTTTGTTTTCTGGCGATGGAACCACCGTTCAATGTCATACTGGCGCGTTGCTTCATAGATGCTTATTGCCTGGTTTGACATAAACTCGGTCGTGAGATCTTGTAGATAAGGTATCGCTTCACTGAAACGACCTTCGGCCATGTATTTTGTGCCTATCAGGTCGTTGAAATATTGCTCGTCTTTGAATGTCCTTGTCACGACATATTGCTCAAGCGCGTTTGAAGGTGTAGAGGTTATATATTTGTAATAACTCAACAGTTGGTCTGCCGTGAGCGAGTCCATCTGTACATAGACCTCGTCTCCAGGCCAGTGGGTCATCATCTGATATTTGTTGTAACCTTCTCTTTCCTCAAGATTGTCGATATTCCTATAATAGTCGTTCTCCTCTTTTCGCATCATGTCACACACAGCGAGAGCGACCAGTGGCTTGCCGCTCTTGGCAAAGAGCGGTTCTATGCCCTTGTGTATGACGCGGTCTTTCACGTCGCTGTAGTGGTTGTCATAGACAGATGGGTTATGGCGTTCTGTCTTGATCTTGCTGTCGAGCCATCTCAGTTCGCCAAGAAGATAGGCCGTATAGTTGTCGTCAAGCTGTGAGCTGCGTGTTGTGATGAGCATGCGTATGGCCCTTGCGTTATCGCGCATTCGTGGCGTGCCGTTGGCGTTGATGGCTTGTGCTGCCTCGTTCATGGCTTGCTGTTGGTTTCCCAACAGATAGTTGACCATTGCTGCGGCAGATAACCACAGACAAGGATATTTGCTCTTGTTGTCATTGCCCACAGTGTTGGCAAAGTTTACAAATTCGAGAGCTTCTTTCCTGTATATGTGTTTCGCGTCAATGAGGTCGAACCATTCTGTGTCGTTGGCATCTTCTGGCTTTGTGTCAAGCGTTTCCTGAACGTTGTTTACAAAGTCTTGAACCAGATAGTTGAGCGACGGCGAGTTAGGGCTTTGTTGGTAGATCGTCTTGATGCCAGCAAGGCTGCGATAGTTGCCAATAACCCTTTTTATAGATGCCATATCTCCCGACACCGCATATTGGTCGCACGCAGCAAGACGTTTGCCACTCTTGTAAAGGGCGCGTGCGTAGATGTTTTGCATGGCATCGCGCCAACAGGTCTTTGTAAATTTCTTTGCTGTGTTGTTCCACAGGTTGGCGTTGGCGGTGTTATAGCCGAGAATCATGTTAAGGCGCATCTGTAGCAAGACATATTGTTGCTTCAGCTTAGAACCGCGATAAGCCTTGGCAGCGGCAAGAATGGCGAGAGCTTTCTGTTTGCGTTTAGCTATCTCTTGCTTTGTGGGATAGTGCCATCCGTCAATCGTGAACAGGTCGCACACGCTGATGTAGCGGTTCAGCAGTTTCAAATAGGTCACCATGGCGTTGTCGCCCTTGGCTTGAGCAATCTTAAGAATCTCTTCTGAATGGTTTGCGTAGAAACTGTTGGTGAACTGTTCGTAATAGCTTTGCTTTATCTTGCCTTGGCAATAGTCAATCCAATAACTGTTGATGTCGGCCAGATAGGTGGGGCCGTCAAGAGCGTCGCGGTGGAAGACGCTAAACATGTATCTGTTGTGTGTGGGCCCTTCTGAAATGCAAGCCAACGGTTTACATGTAGGAAGGGTTGTGAGCAGACAAACCGCGATTATAAATTTCTTCATATTTGTATGTGTTGAATGTTTTCATATTGTTGTTGTTCAGATCGAATAAAATTATCTCATTGTTGGCATCTGCGCGTCTTTGGTCAACAGCTTTTATGGCATCTGTGATGTCGGCCATTGACGGCTGACGTGTGCAGATGCTGTCGGTGGGCAACAGAGGATATTCATCGTCCGAGTGGATGATGCCCACAAACTGTCTGCCGCGGAAGAGAACACGCCAGGTGAATACGGGATAGGCGGTCGACAAAGGTAGCTTATAAGACTTGAGATGTTTGAGATAGGGTGCAGCATCGTGCATGTCGAGGATGGGCTTGTGGCAGTTGATGTCGGCCACATTGCCCGTGTTATACATCATGAGCACGCCCCGGTCTGCAGGTGGAGGTGTCTGTGCGAGCTGGTGCAGGCGGATGGTAGACGACAGGTTGATACCTCGGGCGTGGCACAGCTTCAGCATTGTTGCCATGAAACGATGATAAGCCTGACGGGTGGATGAGGTCCAGTCGCAGTCGATCTGCATCTCCTTGACGCCCGTCACATCATTGGTTTCACACATCTGCATAACCCTGTCCACAATCTGCTTTGCCAGTTGTTGCCTGTCGCCCCGCAGACATTCGGGCATGAGAAAGACCGTTGGCACGATGTCCATGTTTTTGGGCAATGGTGTTACAAACCTCGCTGTGGCGTTGGGTGTGGCGTTGCCCTGTTCGTCAAGCACGACATCAAAGAATCTTACATACATACGGCTGATGTTATGGCTTTTCAGAAACTGTAGCTTGGTGCTGTCCATGTTTATTTGTGTCGTCCATAGGTAGACGGCACGTTTGCTTGGCTGAACAATCGTGTTACTGTTGCATCCTGTCATGAGCAATGTTGACAGAAGCACAGCAAAAAGTGAGAAAAAGATGTTGTTGCCCTCTCGCATGGTTCTTCGTTTTTGGTCTATCCTTTTTTTTGTTTGAGTGTTCGAAGGAATAATCCTTCTTGTGGGAAGAAACAATCTTCCGTGTGTGCGAAGATACAAAAAAAAATGTTATGAATGTTTTTTGTTGTCTTTTTCTTAACGAAAAAAGGTTTAAAATAAAAAAAGCCGCTGAACGATCAGCAGCTTTTTGTCATTAAGGGTGGAGCTGGAGGGATTCGAACCCTCGTCCAAACAGGGAAACCATATGCTTTCTACATGCTTATTCTGGCCTTCGGTTTTCGTGTTGCGACAAGACCCAGACCACCAATCGCAACCTTATCCTCTAAAATTTCACCCGTGCAGCGAGGCATACAAGAGCTATTTCCGATTTACCTGCACCGCTTGATCCTCAGATTCGGAACAACATCCTTGGAGCGGTGTCTCGTTCTGCCACCTTGTGGCGGAATAAAGCTAATCTACTGTGCTTCGATTAAGCAGCGAGAGCGTAATTGTTTTCGCCAATTAAATTTGTGACCATTGGGATTAGGGAGCCAACAGACGACGCTCCGCATGCTTACATACCATTCCAACCCGCTGTCAAATCCAGTCAACCCCTTGTTACTGTTCACAGCACTCTCCATGAGCTTGTGGTGACATTAGATAAGAATGATTATCTATGAACTGCAAATTTACTATTTCTTTCTTTCATTGCCAAATCTTTAGCTGTGTTTTTTCTTTTTGCGCGAAAATTTATGTAATTTTGTAGCCAAAACACTAATTTAGGGTATGGAAAGAGGCTTATTTAACCGCACAGAGCGACTTGTTGGTAAGGATGTTATGCACACCATTAAAAACAAGCGCGTTATAATTTTTGGCGTTGGTGGAGTGGGTAGTTGGTGTGCCGAGTGTCTGGTGCGCTCAGGAATCAGTCATCTCACCATTGTCGATTCCGACTGTGTGTGTGTGACCAACATCAATCGTCAGCTTATGGCCACAACCAAGACTATAGGTCAGGCTAAGGTCGATGTGCTTAAAGCGAGGCTGCTTGACATCAATCCTCAGGCTGAGATTGTTGCTTTACAGAAGATTTACAGTGACGAGGCGGCTTCCGAGTTTTGCTTAGACCGTTACGATTACATCATCGATGCCATCGACTCGCTTAAAGACAAGGCAAGCCTCATTCTTCGGGCATGTCAAACCCAAGCGGTGTTTTTCTCTTCCATGGGTGCAGCTCTGAAGATGGATCCTACCCAGATCAAGGTTGCTGAGTTTTGGAAGGTGCGCGGTTGTCCGCTTGGTGCAGCCATTCGAAAGAAATTTAAGCACATGAAGGTGCGTCCCGCACATAAGTTTAAGTGTGTCTACAGCGAGCAAGTTCTCGAAAACTGCGGCGATGATTTCGATTGTTCTGCATGCGTGTGCGACTGTCCTAAAGCTAAAGGAGGTCAGACGGACGGTTCTCTTGCAAGCCACGACTGGAACGCCACGAAGGCGCAAATCAACGGCAGTATGGCTCACATAACAGCCATCTTTGGTTTCACAATTGGTGGTCTGGTGCTCGATGATATCTATACCAAAGCACAGGGTTCAGAAGAATAAAAAATGAGAGAATTGTATGAGTAACGAAAATTGAGCACTTGCAGATACAACATTTTTCAATTTTTATAGTTATATAATAATAGGAAGGTGTGCCGTTGGTGCGAAGAGAGGTTGTGCCATTGGTGGTTTTACATCTTTATAAATGAAAGACAACCAAAAGAACAAAAAAAGTAATGAATCAAACGATAAGTATCGAAGCTTCACATGACAGAATGGGAGCGGTAGAGCATTTCATAAAAAGGCTTGCCGACATCATGTGCTCGTTGTTGGGGCTGATACTCTTGTCGCCTGTTTATGCGGTCATCGTGGTGTTGATGAAGCGTCAGCACAACGGTTCGGTGTTTTTCCGTCAAGAGCGAATCGGCTACAAAGGAAAGCCGTTCACCATATATAAGTTTAGGACCATGAGCAGCGTCATTGAGGATAAAGGGCCGCAGCTTGTTGCAAAGAGCGACAGCACATGCTCAACCCCGTTGGAGATGTTCCTTCGCGATCATCATCTTGACGAGCTTCCGCAGCTGTGGAATGTGCTGAAAGGCGACATGTCGCTGGTTGGTCCACGCCCTGAGCGCCGCTATTTCATAGACAAGATAATGGAGCACGATGCCAGTTATCCGCTTGTTTTTGAGATGCGACCTGGCCTCACGTCAGAAGCCACCCTCTACAACGGCTATACCGACACCATGGAGAAGATGCTCACGCGTCTGCACATGGACATTGCGTATCTGAAGAAGCGCACGCTTTGGACAGATGTGACAATAATATTCAAAACCTTTGCAAGCATTGTGAGCGGACGTAAGTTCTAATCGCTGCTCTGTGAAAGTAAACGAATCAGACTTTTTAAATATTCGATATTATATTTTTTCTTTTAAAGAAGACAATTTTATTGTGGTTATGAGAAAACTTGCTATATTCTTCTTTCTTATGCTTATGGCGCCTCTGGGCATCATGGCACAGTCGTCGATGACAGACAACCAGGTTATGGAGTTTGTCATGAAGGAACATGAGGCTGGCACGTCACAGGCGCAGATTGTGACGAAACTGATGCAGAGAGGTGTTGACATTCAGCAGATAAGAAGAGTGAGACAGAAGTATGAGGGCATGGCTAAAGACGGCAATGGCTATGGCGCTAAAGGTTCTGCCGCGTCAACCAACAGCCGCATGCGCAAGAACAACGGCGCGTTGAAGAACCATATTGAGGGAACGGGCAGTCTTGATAACGAGGCGAAAAGCCGCAACGCCAACAACTATCGCTCAGCACGCGTGGCTCCGTTGTCAGAAAACTATGACATGGACGAAAACGACCGTTTGCAGATGGAGGCAGAGATGGGTAACCTCTTGCCTGTCGACTCGGCAACCATGATAAAGCAGCTTCAAGAGCAGCTCACCAGTAACCACAGAAAGGTGTTTGGACGTGATATCTTCAACAACAAGAATCTTACGTTTGAACCCAACATGAACATCGCCACACCACAAAACTATCGTCTTGGCCCTGGCGATGCTGTCATTGTTGACATCTACGGCGCTTCACAGAAGACCATTCAGAGCGAGGTGTCGCCCGATGGCGAGATCAATATTGAAGGCTACGGCCCCGTTCAGGTTAGCGGTCTGACAGTGGCACAAGCCAACGCTCGTCTGCGCTCAACGCTTGGTAGCCGCTATAGCAGCAGCCGCGTGAAGCTCACAGTGGGCCAGACACGCACTATCATGGTAAACGTTATGGGTGAGGTGATGGCCCCTGGCACATACACGCTGTCGGCTTTCGCTACCGTGTTCCATGCTCTCTACATGGCAGGTGGTACGAACGAACTTGGAACGCTGCGTAACATTAAGGTCTATCGCCATAACCGTTTGGTGTCGGTGGTCGACATCTACGACTATATTCTCAACGGCAAGCTTACGGGTAACGTGCGTCTTGCCGACAACGATGTTATTGTTGTAGGACCTTACGACTGCTTGGTCAACATCTCAGGCAAGGTTAAGCGCCCGATGTTCTATGAGATGAAGCAGAGCGAGAGCATAGCCTCGTTGCTCAAATATGCAGGCAACTTCTCAGGCGATGCCTATCGTAAAACCGTGCGTGTGAACCGCAAAACGGGTAAGGAGTATGCTGTCTTCAACGTAGGAGAGTTTGATTTCTCAAGTTTCCGCATTGCTGATGGCGACTCTGTAAGTGTCGACTCTATCATTCCGCGCTATTCAAACACAGTAGAACTGAAGGGTGCCGTGTTCCGTCCTGGCTTGTATAACATAGGCGAGCAGGTGAACAGCGTCCGCTCGCTTATTGAACATGCTGACGGACTGAAGGAAGAAGCGTTCACCAATCGTGCTGTCATCCATCGCATGAAGGAAGACCGCACGTTGGAGGTGGTGAGCGTTGACGTGGCAGGCATCATGTCGGGCAAGGTGGCTGACGTGCCTCTGAAAGAAAACGATGTGCTGTTCATTCCTACCAAGCGTGAGCGCATGTCGGACCGCACCATAACCATTCGTGGAGAGGTGCAGTATCCCGGCGTTTACAAATATGCAGAGAACGAGACGGTTGAAGATTTCGTGCTTCAGGCAGGCGGACTGACCGACAAGGCATCGCTTGTGAACGTCAGCGTTAGCCGTCGTGTCAACGACCCGAAGGCGTTGCGTCCAGACAGCATCATTGCTAAAAACTACACCATGTCGCTGAAAGACGGCTTTGTTGTGGACGGCACACCGGGCTTCGTGCTCATGCCTTTCGATGAGGTGTTCATCAGAAAGAGTCCGGCTTACATCGAGCAGCAGAACGTGAGCGTGGAGGGAGAGGTTATGTTTGCAGGAACCTACACCTTGTCGCGCAACAACACACGCTTGAGTCATCTTTATCAGAAATCGGGCGGCAGCAACGGTCTGGCTTACATCAAGGGTGCCAAGCTCATGCGCCGTGCTACCGAAGCAGAGAAAGAACGCATGCGTGCAGCGCTGAAAATGCAGCAGGAGCAACAGCAGAAAAACCTGTTGGAGCTGGCCGCAAGCAGCAACAACTCGAGTGGCATACAACAAGCTGCTGAAGGAGCAAAGGCGGCAAACCTTGCTAAGTTTAATGTGCCCGATGAGTATCCTGTAGGTATCGATCTTGAAGAGGCCATTAAGCATCCGGGCAGCGATGCCGACATCATTCTTCGTGAGGGCGACCGACTGGTTGTGCCTCAATATAACGGAACGGTGAAGGTCAATGGCGCAGTGATGTACGCCAACACCGTGGCTTATGAGAAAGGCCGCCGCGCAAGCTATTATATTAACCAAGCCGGTGGCTATGCCTCAGATGCTATAAAGAAGCGCACATACATTATCTATATGAACGGCAAGGTTGCCAAGCTCACTCATGGAGCAAAAGTTCTGCCAGGCTGCGAGATCGTGGTTCCTGCCAAGCTGAAGCGTAAGATGAGCGTTGCTGAGACCATGAGCCTCGGATCAAGCATGTCGTCAATAGCAGCCATGATAGCTACTATTGCTAACTTGTCGAAGTAAGAATAGTAAAACATTTCTTGGAAAGGAGTCATTCTAATGAAATATCCTATAGGAATACAAAATTTCGAAGACTTGCGACGTAATTGTTATGCATATGTTGACAAGACCAACTTTGTGTACAAGCTCGCAGATGATGGCAAATATTACTTTCTGAGTCGCCCGCGCCGATTCGGAAAGAGTCTCTTCCTGTCAACCTTGGAAGCATACTTCCAAGGTAAGAAGGAACTGTTCGAAGGGTTGGCCATTTATGACATGGAGAAGGAATGGAAAAAATATCCTATATTCCATATAGATCTCAACACAGCCAACTTTCGAGAAAAAGACAGCTTATATATTGTGCTTAACGACTACCTTACGGCTTGGGAGAACAAATATGGAGCCCGTGAGTCAGAAGCCACACTTGCCCTTCGCTTCAAAGGTGTGATAGCAAGAGCTGCAGAGAAAGAAGGATGTAGCGTCGTAATTCTTGTCGATGAATATGACAAACCCATTCTTCAGACCTTGAGCGACCCAGAGCTACAGGCAGAACACCGTGCACAGCTTAAAGCCTTCTATTCGGTTCTGAAGACGCAAGACCGATACATCAAGTTTGCATTCCTCACAGGTGTAACCAAGTTTGGCAAGGTAAGCGTGTTCAGCGACCTCAACAACCTGACGGATATCTCGATGGATTATCGCTATATCAGCATCTGCGGAATGACAGAGAAAGAACTGCTCGAAAATTTCAAGGAAGGTATCTGCCAACTTGCTGAAGCCAATGGCGATACAGAAGAAGCAACGATAGCAAAGCTAAAGGCAAGATACGACGGCTATCATTTTGAGGCACATACAGAAGGCATTTTTAATCTATTCAGCGTACTGAACACGTTGGCAAAACTTCGCTTTAAAGACTACTGGTTTGAGACAGGCACACCAACATTCCTTGTCGACTTGCTGAAAAAGCACAACTATCGCTTGCCTGACATGACAAAGGGAAGGGTGTCTGACGATGTAATAAACAGCGTTGATTCTCTGTCAACCAATCCGATACCTGTGATATACCAGAGTGGCTACCTCACAATAAAAGGCTATGACGAAAGGTTTAAGAAATATCTGCTTGGCTTCCCGAACAAGGAGGTGGAAGAAGGTTTCCTTAACTTCCTTTTGCCGTTATACACATCGGCAGGTTCCGAATCGACATTAATGGTTGACGAATTTGTAAAGGACGTAGAAGCAGGCAAACCAGAACAATTCTTGAAGCGTCTCACAGCTTTCTTCGCTTCCAATAGCTATCAGGTAGCAGGCGATGCGGAGTTGTACTTTCAGAATGCTCTATATCTTGTTTTCAAGATTATGGGGTTCTATACGCAAGTGGAATTGCCAACGAGCGAAGGAAGAATGGACATTCTTGTTAAAACTTCCGACTACATTTACATCATTGAATGTAAATTGGATGGAAGTGCAGAAGAAGCTCTGCAACAGATAGAATCCAAAAACTATGCAGCTCCTTTCGCTATGGATAAGCGAACTGTAATTAAGCTCGGCATCAACTTCTCCAGCAAGACAAGGGGAGTTGAGAGCTGGAAGTTGGGATAAGTTATGTTGTCAATAGCAGCGATGATAGGATCTATTGCTAACATGTCGAAGAAAGGTGTGGCATTTAATATACGCCATGTTTGGTTAACGTTATAGCAAATGAAATAAAATGGAAAAGAAAGAAGGTTATATAAACGTGTCGGAAATGATGCAGACAGTACTTGGCAAGAAGAAATTGTTTTTCATTTCTCTTCCCATTGCGGTAGTCATTTCTTCGCTCATAATAATTTGCGTACCCCGTTCCTACACAGCAAGCTCTATGCTTGTGCCAGAGATGGGAAATGTTGCGGATCTTGGAACTGTTGGATCATTGGCTTCAAGCTTTGGCATTGACCTTAATCAGGGTGGTGGAACAGATGCCATCTCACCGCTTCTCTATCCAGATTTGCTTAATGATAATGGTTTTGTTGCCAGTCTGCTTAAAATACAAGTTGAAACTCAGGATGGTGCTGTGAAATGTTCTTATTATGAATATCTTAAGAAGCATCAGAAACATGCGTGGTGGACCAAGGCTATGGGAGCTGTAAAGCGTGTCTTCAAATCGAAAAATGTTAAACGTGGAAACGATAAGGATGCATTTGAAAATCCTTATTACCTCTCAAAAGATAATGATGACATCGTTAATGCCGTAAGACAATTAATAGGACTGACGGTAGACAAGAAGACAGGCGTTATAACTATACACACACAGGCACAGGATCCGTTGATTTGTAAAAGTCTTGCAGACTCGGTGTCTTCAAAACTTCAAGTGTTTATAACCAACTATCGTACCCAGAAGGCTCGTCACGATGTGGAATATTACAAGTCGTTGACGGCAAAAACCAAAGCCGACTATGAAAAGGCTCGCCGCTTGTATGGTAGCTATTCTGATGCAAATATGGACCTTGTTCTTGAGAGCGTGCGCTCAAAGCAGAACGATCTTGAAAACGACATGCAGCTTAAGTTTAATGCCTACACGGCAATGGTAACCCAGTTGCAAGCAGCAGAGGCAAAGCTTCGTGAGCGTACCCCAGCCTTCACTATGTTACAAGGAGCAAGTGTGCCAATAAAGCCCGCTAAGCCTCGTCGCATGATTTTCGTTCTTGCTATTACGATGCTTGTGTTTGTTGGTGATTTGGCATATGTTTTAAAAGGTTATATTTTAGGTAAGAATTGATGTTTTTGTCAAAAGAAAAACTTCTTATTGCATATTATTACATTGCACTCATTGTTTTTGCAGTGAGTGCATGTGCTGTTATGTTTTATGAGGAATCAGATGGTGGAGGAATATATAGGAGTGTGTTAATATCCATTACTTTAATATGTTGGGGAGTTTTTATCTTTAGACCATTATCAAAGGGATATTTAATAGAGAAACCTTCTAAGACAATAATCTTTTTCAACATTTACTTGTTGTGGGCTTTATGCATAACATTAGTGTTCCCCGTAGGTGAAATTACGTTGGTATCTTATGTTATCAGTTTTTTTTGGTCTTTTCTACCCATGCTGATTCTTAACACCACTTACTATTATATTCTCCATAAAGGTGATGGCGTCTTTTTGAAGATGACTTTTTTAGCAATGGCCGTAATGTTTTTGCTTACCTATTATAGTTTCTATGATGTAGATAATATCTTACTGAATGTGCATTTAGGCTCCTCTTATTATTCTCTCTACATGTTGCCATTGCTTTTGGTGTGTCCATTTAAATTTATTAGAACTCTGTTGACAATTATTGTATGTTTGGCCGTTTTTTCATCAGTAAAGCGTGGAGGAGTTTTGGCCCTTGCTCTTGCTGTAATGGCTTATATTATAACAAACCAATATGTCACCAAGCATGGAAAATTTACAAAGATAATTATTGGTGTCTGTGTGTTAGTAGCTTTTGCTGCTATTTTTGCATATATAGGCACTTTGGGTGATAACAATGTGTTTGAACGTTTTGAGAGTATTCAAGAAGATGGAGGAAGTGGACGTACTGACGTTTGGGAAGAAGCGTGGAGGTTAATTAATAGTCAGGATATTTTACATTTTATTATTGGTAACGGATTCAATGCTGTAGTGCATAGTTCTCGATATGTATTGTCAGCACATAATGACTACCTTGAGGCTTGGTATGATTTTGGAATTATAGGAATGGTGTTGTATGTCTTGTCAATGATGTCACTTTTTAAAGACATAATTGTTTGTATAAAAGTTAAAAGACAGTACGCTCCAGCAATGTCCGCTCTTGGGGCTATAATACTTGTTCTTAGTATGATTTCACATATCGCAATATATTATTGGTTTAATGTTGTCGTTCTCTCTATTGCTTATTTTGAGGGGTGTTACGACCGTGATTCAAAAAACAATGACTGAAAGAAAAACAATTTCTCGTATTATCTCGAACGTTTTTTGGTCTTTAGCAGGGAAGTTGACAGGTCTTGTAAGTGCTTTGCTTGTTGGTATCTTTGTCGCTCGGTATCTTGGTCCCACACAATATGGTGTGATGAACTATGCTGTTAGTTTTGTAACCTTATTCCTTGTTATTGCCACCTTCGGTTTTGAAAATATAGAGATAAGAGAAGAGGCGAAAGCCAATGATCAGAAAGACACCATTTTGGGTACAGTTTTTGTGCTTCGTCTGTTACTTTCGCTTGTTACCATAATTCTTATTTCTGTTGTCGCTTACATCAACGAAGCAGACACTTACACTTTTGGTATCATAATGGTGTATGCCATCACCGTCATGCTCACGCCGTTTGAAGTGATACGCAATTATTTTACCTCGCTTGTCCAGAATGAATACATTGTGAAGGTCGGTATCTTCCGTACGGTGCTTTCTGGTGTTATCAAGGTCGTACTGTTGCTTGTCCATGCCTCTCTTGTGTGGTTCGTTATTTCCTTGGTCTTTGATGCATTTGTCTTGGCGCAAGGCTATTGTTATGTCTATAAGAAAAAGATAGGTAGCATGCGTTCTTGGCGATTTGATAAAGCGTGGGCGTGCTATCTCTTGCGCCAATCGTTTCCGTTGTTGCTCTCGGGAGTGGCGGCAACAATATTCTTACAGATAGACCAGATTATGATAGGCAACATGATTGACAAAACATCAGTAGGCTATTTTTCTGTGGCTTCTAAATTTGTAGAGGTTCTGCTCTATGTGCCTACTATACTTATACAAACTGTCAGCCCGTTGCTTGTAAAGGAACGAAAGAACAACCTTGAGTCGTTTCGTGAGAAGGCGCAGATGTTTATGAACATCACAGTGTGGTTGTGCGTAGTGTGTGCTATATTCATGGCTTTATGCTCTCGTTATATCGTGCTATGGACATTTGGTATGAAATATCTTGCCTCTATAGTGATTTTGCAGATTTTGTCTTTCAAAATAGTTGGTGTTGCACTTAACATCGTTTCGGGTCAGTTGTTGATTATCGAGGAGAAACAAAAATATTTTGTGTTGCGTAGTCTTAGTGGCTGTATTGTGTGCGTGGTTCTTAACCTGCTTGTCATAACACGATTTGGCGTAGGGGGCGTTGCGGCAGTGGCTATTGCCACACAGTTGGCAGCAGGCTTTCTCATACATCTCTTCATTCCGACATACCGTTACATGTTTTTCATGCAAATAAGGTCTTTACTTGTAGGTTGGAGGGACTTGTATAAAATAAAAATGCTTTTAGACCGTTGATTAAATATATCGCTCTTCTTTCTTTTAATGAAGAAGCGTGACAGTTAATGCTTAAAACAGTGTTTGTTGATGCTTAAACCGTTTTTGTATGAAGAAGTTATTGATTAAGATTTTTGAACATATCCCTTGTTCCGATTGGATTTACCATAAGTATCTTCAGTTTAAGGGACGGCAACGCAAGGTGTGTCTTGGAAGCAAAAATGCAGACAAAATCTTCTATGTGATAGGTTGGAACGATGAAAGAGGTGGACTGTTTTGGCTCGTAAACAAAGTGTGTATGCACATAGCCTATGCGTTAGACAATGGTTACATTCCTGTTGTAGATTTGAAAAACTACATCACCCAATACACCTTGAAAAATGTGAAAGAGCGGAAAAATGTGTGGGAGATGTTTTTCAAACAGCCAGCAGGATACGGACTTGAAGATGTTTCTGGTAGCAAAAATGTGATAATAAACCGCATGTCTCCAGCACCTTCAAAGAAGTATCTTATGGGACAGGCTGAGTTTTATGATCAGCCAGAAAGGATAGCCTATTTCCGAAATATCTTCAAGCAGTACATCCATCCCAACGACAAGACGTTAGAATATCTTAAAGCCAAAGAGCAACAACTTCTTGACGGTAAGGGACGTGTGCTTGGTATCTTGTGTCGTGGAACCGACTATGTTGTGGCAAGGCCAAAGAACCATCCTGTTCAACCAGATGTGAAGCAGATAATAAAGGATGCAAGATTGGTGATGAAGGAGAAATGTTGTGACTATGTGTTTGTGGCAACTGAAGACAAAGATATGCTCTCTGCATTAAAAGCTGAGTTTGGCGATAAGTTGTTGTATCTCGACCAACGCAGGTACAGCGGCAAAGATATGCGCTCAGACCAACTGCTTGCACAGGTTAAGGAGAAAGATTGTGGGCGTGATCCTGTAAAAGATGCGTTAGATTATTTTGCTGCTATATATCTGCTTACACATTGCTGTTGTTTCATAGGAGGGCGTACAGGAGGTACAAAAGGAGTCCTTTTAATGGAAGAAGAGTTTGAATATATAAAAATTTATAATTTGGGACTGTATAAGTAATATTTTAGATAAAATAACGTTCAGTTAGTATAATTACCATTAAGAAACTTAGAACTTTAGTAATATGAAAATAGGCTTGCTTGCATATCATTCGGCTTGTAATTTTGGAGCGATACTACAACTCCTTTCTACATATATGTTTATGAAAAATCATGGACATGAGCCGATTATTATCAATTGGGTGGCTAAGGATTTGGAAGAACTTTATGCTAAAACAACTCCTTTTGCCCAATTGAATAACCTTAAGCAACTAAGAAAACAATTATGGCAAGAAACAGCCTTGTGTCATACTGCAACTGAGGTGGCTCATGTTATTTTTGAAGAGCATATTGATGCTGTTGTTATCGGAAGTGATGCTGTTGCTCAACACCATGTTTTTCTAGAACGTATTGTATTTCCGTGCCGTAAGATTGTTGCTGTGGAATCTATTACATCAGATGTTGTTTTCCCGAATCCTTTTTGGGGAACATGGGAAGACTTTCTTGATACACCTGTCCCTGTGGCATTGATGTCGGCAGCTAGTCAGGATTCGAGATATCGGTTTATTTCAAGGAAATTACGCGCACAGATGAAAAAACGCATTATGGCTTATAGCTATGTGTCGGTACGAGACACTGATACACAGAAAATGTTTAATTTTATCTCAAATAAAGAGTGCTGTCCTCCCGTTACACCAGATCCTGTGTTTGCATTTAATCAAAATGCGAGCATTCTTATACCTTCACGCGAAGAAATTCTCAGAAAATTTGAGCTTCCTGAAAAGTATATTTTAGTAAGTTTTAAAGGAAACAAAAGAACTAAGGTATCGCAGAAATGGCTTGACGAGTTGCAAACAATAACAAGTGCTCATGGCATACAATGTGTTTCGTTGCCGTTCTCTACATGCCGTTCGGAAGGTTTGTTGGATAAAGAAATAAGATTGCCACTTATCCCTGTAGATTGGTATGCATTGATTAAATATTCATGTGGATATATCGGTAACAACATGCACCCTATTGTTGTTTGTATTCACAATAGTGTGCCTTTCTACAGTTTTGACAATTATGGTACGAAATATCTTAATGGATTATTCTGTGACTCGTCATCAAGTAAGATTCGTCATCTTTTAAAAGCTGCGGATTTGTTGGATTGGAGAACAGGCAGTAACTCTTTAATCCGTAATTGTCCTACTCCCGAATATGTTTTTAATAAAATAATGGCGTTTGATAAGGACAAGTGTGCCTCGTTTGCCAAATCTTATCTTAAAAAGTATAATGACATGATGAATTCAATTTTGAGTAGATTTGGTGTGCCCAATAAAAAATAAATGTAATTATAATCAAAAGATACATGAAAGTAGCATTCATTTCAACTCCAAATTTTGCTGATTGTGATATCCCTTTGATTAATGCTTTGCAAAAAAAAGTGGATTTGTATTATTTCCTTAAGGTATCAGAGTCAAGTAAAAGACAAACTCTGATAAAGATAAATACAATAAAGCGAAAAGGAGGGGTATTTCATTCTTCTGATTTTCCAGAACTTGCCTACTTGTCTGAGGATATTGACATGTCGAAGACATATATTGTAAATCTTCCTGGCAAGCACGATTGGTCGCTCTGTAATCTTCTTGCCATTTTTAGAATGGTGTGTTTTATTTTGCGCTTAAAAATCAATATCGTGCATCTCACATGGCCCCCACGTTATGGTGAGTTCTTTACCTATCTCTTGCGCAAACGCACCATTATGACCATACATGACCCTCTGCCTCACTCGAGCGAGGACACATGGCTCAACCGTTTCCATCGTAACGTGTGTTTCAGACTGCTTGACGATTTTATATTATTGAACGATACTCAAAAGGACCAATTTATCCAAACATATCATATGGAGTCAAAACGTATCGCCTTGTCACGTCTTAGCGTATATACAAATTTAAGAAATGTGAAGCCGCAAAATACAGATGTGAACAATTATGTTTTGTTTTTTGGTGGAATTAGTTCGCATAAGGGTGTTGAATATCTATGTGAGGCAATGGATAATGTCTGTAAGAAACATCCTGATGTAAAACTTGTTATTGCTGGCAAAGGTAAAATTTATTTTGATATAAGCAAGTATGCTATCTATAATGATGACCATCTGATGCTTCTCAACCGATACCTTGACGACAGCGAGCTTGTGGGGCTGATACGCAACTCTTTGTTTGTAGTGTGTCCTTATGTCGATGCTACGCAAAGTGGTGTAGTTATGTCGGCATTTGCTTTGAACAAGCCTGTTATTGCTACCAATGTAGGTGCTCTTCCAACCATGGTAAAGGATGGACAGTATGGCATAATTATTCCTCCCAAAGATGCAACGGCTTTGGTCTCAGCAATAGAACAATTGGTGGATAATCCGCAAAAAATAAAGAAAATGTCAGGCAATATAATGTACGACTATTCTGATGGTGATTGTTCTTGGGAAGTAATTGCAAAAGGTGTGGTGACTATTTATAATAACAAGTTAAGCATAGCTAATGGAAGAAAAACGAGTCTTTAAGTCTTCTTCAATAAAGAGCTAAGTCAAAAATAATAATTCAAAAAATGAAATCAAGAATAATTGCATTATATCTACCACAGTTTCATCCCATTCCTGAAAACGACAAATGGTGGGGCAAGGGATTTACAGAATGGACCAATGTAAGGAATGCTGTACCTCTGTGCAAAGGTCATCTACAGCCTCGTGTTCCTGCCGACCTGGGTTACTATGATCTTCGTGACCCTGAGATTAGAGAAAAACAGGCAGAATTGGCTCGCGAAGCAGGAATAGAGGGCTTCTGTTACTATCATTATTGGTTTGGAGAGGGTAGACAACTTTTAGAGCGTCCTTTTGAAGAAGTTTTGAAAAGTGGAAAACCTGATTTCCCTTTTTGCTTGTGCTGGGCAAACCACAATTGGACAAATAAGTCTTGGAAAAAGAGCAAGTCATTTGCTGCTGATGGTATGATTATGGAAATGCGTTATAGTATGGAAGATCATATTAAGCATTTCTATTATCTGTTGTCGGCATTTAAAGACCCACGCTACATAAAAGTTGATGGTAAACCTTTGTTTGCAGTATGGGCTCCACACGATATTCCTGAATGTAAAGCTTTTATAAACAAATGGCAGCAATTAGCAAAAGAAAATGGTTTACCAGGAATCCATTTTGTCGGCTATACAACCAATTGTAGTAAACAGGTGCCAGGAAAGAAGAAGAATTTTTATAATCCCAATATGGCACAGCAGTATTATGATTCCGTATTAAGCCTCGGTTTTGATGCTGTTATATCTAATGGCTTGACGCATGGCATGTCAAAAATGTTGGGACGTCCTCGTTTAATTTGGAATACTTTCACGTTCAAATCTGTAGTGCCATCAAATGTTCATCTTGATTATGCAAAGGTAATGAAAGACTATTATGTGAAGGAAGATTCTCATGAAAATGTATATCCTACATTACTGCCCCAATGGGATCGTACACCAAGAGCAGGAAAGAAAACAGAATATCTAATTAATAGCAATCCAAACGCTTTTAAGAAAACTGTACAGGAGGCTTTAAAGCTTGTTGAGAACAAAAAAACTGAGCATAGAATATTATTTCTTAAAGCATGGAACGAATGGGGTGAAGGAAACTATGTTGAACCGGATCAAATGTTTGGTCATGGTTGGTTGTTAGCTATTAAGGAGGCTCTTGAAAATAAATGAATTTCTGCTGTGAGTAAAGATGAGAAAAGTAAGCATCATTGGAAATTTTGATATAAAGAACAATAGCTACAATGGTCAGACCATTAAGACGCGCATTGTTGCCAGCGAACTGGAGTCGTTGTACGGCGCGTCAGAAATAAAGCGGGTGGATACAGCTGGCGGCAAAAGTGTTGTTCTGCGTCTTCTCTTTCAGTTGTTCGGCTGTGTCGCTCATAGTCGGAATGTCATCATTCTGCCTGCCCAAAATGGCATAAAGGTGATTCTTCCGCTTGTAGTGATATATAATCTTCTCTTCTCACGCCGTATCCATTATGTAGTGATAGGAGGATGGCTTGCGGAACTTCTTGGTAAAAACCGTTGGCTTATTCCTTTTGCCAAGCGTCTTTATATGATTTACCCCGAAACGAAGAATATGAAAGACTCGCTTGGCGGGCTGGGACTGCATCGTGTTGTGGTGATGCCCAACTGTAAACCCCTGCATATTCTTACCTCAGACGAGCTTTCTGGATACAATCTCCGCCCGATGCGCTTTTGCATATTCTCGCGCATAACGCCCACCAAAGGCATTGACGATGCCATAAAGGCTGTGAGCCTTGCCAACGAAAAGGCTTGTAAGACTATTGCCACGCTCGACATGTACGGCAATGTGGAGGCGTGTGACCGTCCTTGGTTTGACGCCTTACAGGTGTCGATGCCCGAAACGGTGGCTTATCGTGGCAAGGTGGCGTTCGACAAGAGCGTCTTCACGCTGAAAGACTACACCGCGCTGCTTTTCCCGACGTACTATCCTGGCGAAGGACTCGCCGGCACCGTCATCGACGCATTCGCAGCCGGTCTGCCCGTCGTTGCAAGCGACTGGCACGACAATGCCAACATCATCACCGACAACAAGAACGGCTTCATCTTCCCGACGCACGACGTCAACCGCCTTGCCGAGATAATCCTCGACATTTATAGATGTCAGGATTGCCTTGTCCCGATGAAACTCAACTGCATACAGTCGGCACAGGCATTTCTTCCACCAGTGGTAATCCGTACAATAGCAGAGGAAATAGCTTAGTGGTGTCTGCCGTAATTGTTCTTCAGGCAAATGGCGTCACGTTTCAATTAAATGTATTAACTTTGTATGAATTTTTAAATATATAATGTAGATGGAAATAAAAATTGCTGTTATCGGACTTGGATATGTGGGCTTGCCACTGGCTCGTCTTTTCTCAACAAAGTATCCGACAGTTGGTTTCGATATGAACCAGCATCGTGTAGACGAGCTTATGCAAGGTCATGACTCCACACTGGAAGTGTCTGATGAATTGCTTATTGATGCTATACATAACCATAACTTCGTTTGTTCCACAAACCTCGATGATATACGCGACTGCAATTTCTACGTTGTAGCCGTGCCTACACCCGTTGACAATAACAACCATCCCGACCTCAAGCCGCTTTGGGGTGCCAGCGAGACAGTGGGCAAGGTGATAAATAAGGGCGATATTGTCGTGTATGAGTCAACTGTCTATCCTGGCGTGACGGAAGAAGAGTGCCTGCCCGTCGTGGAGCGTGTGAGCGGCCTGAAGTATAACGAGGATTTCTTCGCAGGCTACAGCCCCGAGCGTATCAATCCAGGCGACAAACTCCACACCGTGGAAAAAATAAAGAAAGTGACCTCGGGTTCTACCCCCGAAGTGGCTAATATCGTAGATGGTGTTTACAACTCGGTGCTTATCAATGGAACCCACAAGGCACCGAGCATTCGCGTAGCTGAGGCTTCAAAGATAATCGAGAATTCGCAGCGCGACGTCAACATTGCCTTCATGAACGAGCTTGCCAAGATATTCAATGCTATGGGCATCGACACCAATGACGTGATTGAGGCTGCTGCTTCTAAATGGAATTTCATAAAACTCAAACCAGGTCTGGTGGGCGGACATTGCATCAGCGTCGATCCTTACTATCTCATCCAGAAAGCACAGGTGTATGGCGTTCTTCCGCGTGTTATGTTTGCCGCTCGTCGCCTGAATGATGGTATGGGCGACTATGTTGCTAATCAGGTGGTGAAGTGTATGAACAAGAAGGGCATCCTCGTCAAGGACGCAAAGATACTCATCCTCGGCATCACTTTCAAGGAGAACTGTCCCGATATCCGCAACACCAAGGTGGTGGACATCTATCACACCCTTAGCGAATACACCCATAACATCGACGTATATGATCCGTGGGCAAATACTGAGAGAGTTTACCGTGAGTATGGAATCAGCATAAAGACGCAGTTGCCTGATGAAAAGTATGACGCCGTAATCCTCGCTGTAGCCCACAACGAGTTCCTCAATCTTGACTTCTCGGCCGTCCGTGCCGCGAACAGCGTGCTTTATGACGTTAAGGGCATATTGCCGCGCGACATAATAGACGCTCGTCTTTAATAATAACGACATACAGCATGAACAAACCTAAGATAACAGTCGTATGTCCCATCTATCAGGAACGCCGCTTCATAGAAGGACTACTTGAGAGCATCTCTCTGCAGGATTATCCCAAGGACCGTATGGAAGTGTTCCTTATTGACGGTATGAGCAAGGACGGCACACGCGAGTTTATTACGGATTATGCCAAGACACATCCCTTCTTCAAGCTCATTGATAATCCACAGCGAACAGTCCCCTACGCTCTCAACAACGGCATCGCCCAGGCTACGGGCGACGTGGTCATACGCATAGATGCGCATTGCAAGTATCCGGCAGACTATTTTTCACGCCTTGTCCGTTATCTTTACGAGCTAAAGGCCGACAATGTGGGTGGCGTGTGCAATACGCTTCCTGCCAACGACAGCACCAAGGCGCTTGCCATAGCCCAATGTCTGTGTCATTCGTTCGGTGTTGGCGGTTCAGATTTCCGCATTGGCGCCAGCAAGATAAAGCAGGTCGATACCGTGCCTTTCGGCTGTTTCCATCGCGACTTGTTCGATCGGATTGGCATGTTCGATCCCGAATTGACGCGAAATCAAGACGACGAATTCAACGGACGCATAATCAAGAACGGCGGAAAGATATTCCTTATCCCTGACATCGTAATCGAGTATGCAGCGCGAGATACCATCGCAAAGACGCGTCGCATGTACTGGCAGTACGGACTGTTCAAGCCGTTGGTGAACCGCAAACTCGGAACGCCAGCCACCGTGCGCCAGTTCTTCCCCCTGCTTTTCTGTATCGGCATAGTGCTGGGAGCGTTGGTTAGCTTTGTTTCGTCCATCATAGCCTATATGTATCTGGCAGTACTGGCTGTGTATTTCGCCCTCGGCTTTACGTTCGGCATAAAGACAGCGTTGCGAAAGAAGCGCTTTGCTTTGGCTTTTTACATGCCATACATCTTCCTCAACCTCCACTTGAGTTACGGCTTCGGCTATATAAAAGGTTTGTATAAGGTGTTGACAAACAAGAAAATGACAGTAAACGTAAACAGATAACAATTATGAAAATTCCTTTCTCACCCCCATACATTGACGATAGCGTCATCAGCGAAGTGGTCGATTCTTTAAAGTCGGGCTGGATAACCACAGGCCCCAAAGTGAAGGCTTTAGAGGAAGAGATAGGCAAACTCTCTGGAGCACAGCGCGTGCTGTGCGTTAACTCGTGGACATCTGGTGCCATCCTTGTGCTGCGTTGGCTTGGCTTAAAGCCTGGCGATGAGGTTATCGTGCCTGCCTATACCTATAGTGCCACAGCAATGGCTGTGCTTTGGGCGGGTGGTAAACCTGTGATGGTCGACTCAGGTGAAGATTTCAACATAAGTGTTGAGGCCATTCGTCGCGCTGTCACACCACGCACAAAGGCCATCATTCCGGTCGACATTGCTGGCTTCCCGTGCGACTATAAGAGCATTATGGCGCTCGTTGAGGAACCAGAGATAAAGGGTATGTTTGCAGCAACGTCTGACGTGCAGCAGCAGTTGGGACGCATATTGGTGCTTAGCGATTCTGCCCATTCTATCGGAGCACACTATGAAGGCCGCCGCTCTGGTTCGGAGACCGACATTGCCGTGTTCTCTCTGCACGCGGTAAAGAACATCACCACTGCCGAGGGTGGAGCCATCTGCCTTAACATGCCCGCGCCTTTTGACAATGATGAGCTTTATGCCAAGATGCGCCTCATGACTCTCAACTGCCAAACCAAAGATGCGTTTACAAAGAGCAAGGCTGGTGGTTGGCGTTACGACATCGTGGGACAGGGCATGAAGGTAAACATGGCTGATGTCAATGCTGCCATCGGACTGGCACAGATCCGTCAGTATGACAAGCTTCTCGCTGAGCGCAAGCGCGTGTTCATGGCTTATGACAAGGCGTTCCGCAACTGTTCATGGGCGGTTACACCACCTGCTTGCACAGCCGACAAGGAAAGTTCTTATCACATCTATGCCCTCCGCATAAAGGACATAACCGAAGAGCAACGCGATGCCATCATTCAGGAGATATCTAAGCATGAGGTTGCCGTGAATGTGCATTTCATACCCATGCCCATGCTCACGCTCTTCCATGACCTCGGTTACGATATTAAGGATTATCCTCAGGCTTATCAAAACTTTGCACATGAGATCTCCCTGCCCATCTATCCGCAGCTTGACGATGAGAAGGTGCAGTTTGTTATCGACACCGTTGTTGAGGCCTACAACAAAATAGTGGGGGCATGATACGTTTCTTCGACATTCTGTTTTCGGCTCTTGGCTTGATTGTTCTCTCGCCGTTGTTTCTTGTTCTCTACCTGCTCATCAGGTTAGAGAGCCGTGGCGGCGGCTTCTATTCACAGCAACGCATAGGCCTTGGCGGCAAACCCTTCCGTCTTTATAAGTTTCGTTCCATGCGCGTGGGCTCTGACAAGAAAGGTCTTATCACGGTTGGCGAACATGACAACCGCATAACACGAACAGGCGCTTTCATACGCAAGTATAAGCTTGATGAGTTGCCGCAGCTGTGGAACGTGCTCACGGGCGACATGAGTTTGGTTGGGCCGCGTCCAGAGGTAGAGAAATATACAAGCCTTTACACGCCAGAGCAACGCCGCGTGCTTGATGTAAGGCCAGGCATCACAGATTGGGCTTCTATAGAGTATGTTGACGAGAACCGCATCCTTGGCGAGGCTTCCGACCCCGACAAGGCTTATGTGGAACAGATAATGCCGGCAAAGATAGCTCTTAACATGCGTTACATCAACCATCGAACCGTTGGTGAGTATTTCCGAATAATCTTCGCTACATTTGTGGGTATCGCAAGATAATTTTTTCGTTATAAACATCCCGTGTCTTACAATAAAGGCATGGGATGTTCGTTATATAAATAAAAGTTAACAAGTATGTGGTTTAAAAATAATCGCATATAATTTAAAAAACAAGAAAGGGTGAAGCTCTTGATTGTGTAATAAAAAAACGAAAGCGACCATAAATGGAATTCACGAATAAACTCATAAACTGGTACTTCAACAAAAAATCGTTACCCTATTGGTGCATATTCATGCTCGATTGTGCCATAGTGTTCTTTTCCTATTTAGCCCTTTTCAAGGTGGTGAATGGGGGAGCGCGCACGCTTAGTGTGCTTTGGCAGGTAACAGTGATGAACCTTGCCCTCACGGCGTTTTATGCCATCGGTTTCAAGCTGTTCCACACCTACGACGGCATCTTGCGCTATTCATCGTTCGTAGACCTGCAGCGTGTGGGGTACGCGACGGTGTTTGGAGCCGTGCTGTCATATATAGCCCATTTCTTTCTTTTGCAGATTCCTTATCTCAGCGTGGCTTACATTGGTGGTGGAAGCATAATGTTTGCTTCTTTGCTTGCCATGCTGCTGTTGTGGGCTGTCCGCGTGTTAGTGAAGACCGTCTACGATGTGTCGCTCGACAGCCTTAACGCCCGACAGGCTTATGTCTATGGCGTGACTGAAGGCGGCATTGGGTTGGCAAAGCAGGTGCGCAACGACAAGACGCTCAACCTGCGTCTCATGGGGTTCGTGTCGGAGAAGCCAAAGCTGGTGAACCGCATGCTCATGGGCCTGAAGGTGTGGCCTTCTGACGAGCATCTGGTCAAGCACATGAAGAGCAACAAGATTGATGCGTTGCTTGTAGCACAGGGAGCGAAAGACGCTTTTAGACAGAACAAGACGTTGCAGGACGAGCTGATTGCAGCTGGAATCCATATCTACATGCAGTCGAAACGTGAGGAGTGGAACCCTGAGCAGACGGGTGAAACGGAGAACGGGGTTGCTGCAACGCCGCTTAAGGAGGTGAGCATTGAAGACCTGTTGCCGCGCGATGAGATAAGCATTGACCTTAAGAGCGTGGCTAAGACCCTTCGAGGCAAGTGTGTCATGGTCACAGGCTCGGCAGGAAGCATAGGCAGCGAGATCGTGCGACAGATCTGCACCTTCCAACCTTCGCACATGGTGCTTGTCGACAGTGCCGAGACTCCGCAGCACGACATCCGCCTGATGATGGCCAAACGCTTTCCCGACATCAAGGCCGAGACTATCGTAACCACCATCTGTAGCCATTCGCGCATGGAGAACATCTTCAAGACCTACCGTCCAGAGTATGTGTTCCACGCTGCTGCTTACAAACATGTGCCCATGATGGAGAACAACCCGTGTGAGAGCATCATGAACAACGTGTATGGCACAAAGGTGTTGGCTGATCTGTCTGTGAAATATGGCGTTAATAAATTTGTCATGATTTCCACCGACAAGGCTGTGAACCCAACCAACGTGATGGGTTGCTCTAAGCGCATCTGCGAGATCTATGTGCAGAGCCTTAACAGAGCCATCATAAGCGGTGAGGTGAAAGGCGAGACCCAGTTTGTAACAACACGTTTCGGCAACGTGCTTGGCTCCAACGGTTCTGTCATTCCTTTGTTTAAGAAACAGATTCAGGCCGGTGGCCCAGTAACCGTGACCGATCCCAACATCATACGCTTTTTCATGCTCATTCCCGAGGCTTGCGAGCTGGTGCTTGAGGCAGGTGTGAAGGGCAATGGTGGCGAGATCTTTGTCTTCGACATGGGCAAACCTGTAAAAATTGCAGACCTTGCGCAGCGCATGATAAACCTCAGCGGTGCCAAGAACGTGCATATCAAGTATACGGGCTTGCGTGCAGGAGAAAAACTGTATGAGGAGGTTCTCAACGATGCCGAGTCGACAAAGCCTTCTTTCCATGACAAAATACGCATTGCACAGGTGCGCGAGTATGATTATGAGAAGGTGAACAACGATATTGAGAATCTTGTCGAGATAAGTAAGCAGTATGACGACATGGCCACTGTGAAGAAGATGAAGGACATCGTGCCCGAGTTTAAGAGCAACAACTCGGTGTATGAGCAGCTCGATAAGTAAGTCATATCAATATATTTTTGTAACTAATTGATTTTCATCTATAAAGGTATAAAATATTTGTGAGGCTACCAACTTTTTTATGAACTATTCTTATCTAGAACTGGGGTACTTATATTTTTGCCACCACACTGAGCGACGAAAACCATGTGCTGGTAATAACGGAGAAAGCTTGTTTCAATTGATAAGTCATTGACAGCTGTTGAAGCAAAACATCCTTATTGTGGATTTTTGAAAATTAAAGAAGAAGAAAGAATTAGAAAAAAATGCATTTATGGCAAAGAAGAAAAAAAGTAAAGGCAGTGGCAATCCTGTGTTGGATGCGCTAAGCGAAATGTTGAGCGTAATGTCACCCGAAGAGAAAATGCAGTTGATGGTTGATCTCAAAAATATCGCACAGTCGGGAAGCCTTCTGGATGATGTGCTGGAGGATACATACACTTATCAGCGGCCCGACTATACCAAGGAGGTAAAGCCTTTGGCGGGATATCTGCAGACTTTATTGTGTGCAGCCTTGCCAAGCGATGTTCTTCATGCGTATGAAGTGGCTCATAATGAGATGGTTTCCCTTTCGCATCAAGAGCAGGAAGATGCAATGTTTAATTTCTTTATGCGCATTCTTGCTGACGGATTGACGCGCAGTTTCGCATATGAGGAGAACGCCACCTCCTTGCCTATGGTAGCTGGTTTCCAGCTGGTAGATGATTTCAAGCTTACAGGACTCTTTGATATTATCCTCGAATTGTTGAAGCAGAATATAGACTTCTATGAGTTTTATTTCGGTACGTTCGAAGATACCATTACCCTGATTTTGGCTCATGTAGGCGTGGGGCATCTTGATGAACTGAAAGAGACAATAAAGACCGAAGGATTCTTGCCTGAAGCTTATCCGATTATCTTCAAGGCTGTGGTACAGATGGCTGTGGAGAATCCTTTCTGCCGCCTGCAGGTATTGGTATGGGCTGCGGATGTACTGAAATCATGTGTAGAGGTGACTATCCCTGCCATGACGATGGATAGGCTGGTGGAAGCTCTTGCTGAAATCAAGGCGGTAGATCTGTTGCCTCTGGTTAAGGACATTTATAAGCAATTTAACATACAGCCGGTGATTATCAAGGGGGGATTCAAGGAAATAACCAAGTTGCTTTCTAAGGGAACAGATGAGCGGATTGTTGGTTTTGCAGATTTCAAGGAACTCTTGAATCTCTTGCTTGAAGGCGAAGACTGCAACTTTGATGTGGATAACTACTGGTTTAATGACGATGACGATGATGAGGATGACGATAACTGGTTTATTGGTGCTGATGACGAGTGCGATGCTGATGACGAGTGGGATGCTGATGACGAGCGCGATGCTGATGCCTTGTTCTATAAGGAGTGTGGTTACAAACCAGGCAAACCAAAAGCTAATCCAGGCAAACCAAAAGCTAAACCAGCGAGAAAAGGCAAGCGAAAGTATGCACTCATCCTGGATGTTACCTTGAAAGGTTCGCCGCGCAAAGTTTATCGCCAGTTGGTTGTTCCCTCTGATTTGACTTTGAATCACTTAGGTGAAATCCTGGTTCGGGCAGTGGGTTGGGAAGGCTATCATCTCAACCAGTTTATAGCTGGTAAGACTTATTATGCAGAACCTAGCGATGATGCCTGGGTAGTAGGCATGCAGGAGGATGCTAGTAAATGTACGATAGGTAGCTTGCTGAGCAGGGTAAAAAGTAAGATAAAATGGGAATATGACTTCGGAGACAGCTGGGTTCATGAGATAACTCTGGTAGAGAAGCAGGCCGTAGATGATAACGAAACGGTGAAAGTAGAGTTGCTGAAGGGAAGTGGTGCCTGTCCTCCAGAGGATTGTGGTGGAGTTTGCGGCTATCGCCATTTGCTCAATGTGCTCAAGAATCCTGCTGATGAGGAGTATGAGGAGATGATAGAATGGCTTGGAGGTGGATTCGACCCTAAGTCCTTCAGTCTTACTGCTGCCCGAAACAAGGTAAAGGGATATCTGCAAAACTGAGCATTCCATCTATGAATTAGTCTTATATGAATTTTTTTTCCTTCAAAATAATATCACTATTGTAACCACTCAAGATAGCTATCTGATAATCAGTTGTTTGCGGGTGACAATAGAGGCTTTTTCTATTGTCACCTAATGTCACCTAATGTCACCCGATGCCGCGCTACGACAAAAAGACAGATCTGGAGGTTTTTGAGCCAACCAACGATGTGGAAAAAGAAGGTACGGCGCATATCTGGTGGTCAGAAATAAAAAAACAGCCTCCTCATCCGATGCATAAATATGCACTTTGAGTCGTATATTTATTCAGTTTCCCATTAAGCCCATTTGACAAAATGAAAGTGCCCATTTGACGTTGTCAAAGAGGCTCTTTGAGGAGCTCATTAAGCCTCTTTGACGACCTCAAAGAGGCTTAATGACAAAAGAAGGGTGTGTTTAAGAACTGTTAACAATTCATGATTGAATTTTAACTATAATTTTATGCATTGTGAAAGGACAAAGTCTTGTTTGCTATCTTTCTGTCATTCTGTATATTTATGCAAAATTAGGGTGAAAATGCTCCCGTTTTAACATTTTTGCATCCTTTGCAAAGCATGTTTGTAAGTCACATTCGTACCAGGGTTTAAAAGCAACTGAGGCACTTAGACCTCGTAAATGCGTCATTTACACTTGCTAAATACGTCATTTACGAGGTCTAAGTGCCTCACTTTTTGGTAACAACTGAGAGATAGTTGTAATCTTGTTGTTGAAGGTTTCAGAACTTCTTGAAATGGAGACGTAGCGTCTTTGAGCGTAGCACCATTCTACCGCCTGTCAGCTTTTCTTTGGCAAAGCCTTCTTCAAGGTTGTTTATGCCGTAAGGGGCCAGCAGGGTGGGGTCGTCGATGGGGTGGTCGCCGCCGTTGTCGCCTTTGTCCTCATGCCAGTTGTCCTTATAAGGAGTGCTGGTTATTATGCTGTCGCCTGTTTGGCGGAAGCGTAAATAATAACCGTGAATGCCTTCTTTGTCGGTGTCGCGCACGCTTATGAGCTTATATTGCACGCCCCAGAACACGCGCTTTCCTGACATGTCGAGCGTGTTGCCTGTTGCCAGCGTGTCCACTTGTTCAAGATGCCAGAACCCGTCAAAATTGCCGTTGTCGCTGGTTTCTATCGTGCATGATGTCATGGCCGCAATCATTGTTGCGCCAATGGCTGTATATATCGCTTTTTTCATTGTTTCTCAATTATACAAGCTATAATATTTTTCCTTTTTCTTTTCTCTTTTTTCTTATAAACAGTAACGGCATCAGCCCTTTTTTTACCTTTTTACCTTTTTACTT
>ULQK01038378.1_pt1 | contig 29615 bp, 26 predicted proteins | sample 1954371 | NCBI WGS metagenome assembly ULQK01 (sample SAMEA4835652, study PRJEB28245) | human gut metagenome | biome: gut microbiome; material: fecal sample | place: Denmark | collected 2008 | reverse complement strand
TGTGATTTTTTAAGAATAAGAGAGTTTTGACACACCCTCTTGCTGTTTGGTGCGGTCGTGAAGGCTACTTTTCGCTTGCTGGGTGGAAGAAGGGGAAGCGTTTTCTTCTGCTGGCATAGGGCCGGACGAAGGGCTTTAGAATCTGGGAAATGCAAAAAGCACACAAATTGTTTGCCTGTCTTGTCTTTTTTATGTAATTTTGGGCGCCCAAATATACTAAAAAGCCGTTTTATGCTAAAGTCTATTCAGCATTTCGCTTATATCGCTGTCCTGATGGCAGCCCTCGCCCTTCTGGCCTCTTGTACTGGCGGGAAGAAACGTTATGTCATCGGTGTCTCGCAATGTTCGGAGGACGTATGGCGCGAGAAACTTAACCAGGAACTGCGGGTGGCGGCCCTATACTATAATAATATGGACCTCGATATCGCCTCGGCCAACGACGACGTACGGCTGCAGACGGATCAGATCAACCGCTTTGTGGACAAGGGGGTCGATCTGCTCATCGTGGCGCCAGGACAGGTCTCGATCTCTCCCGCCATCGACCGTGCCTATGAGAAGGGAATACCTGTGATCATTTTCGACCGCCGCACGCGATCCAACAAATATACGGCCTATATCGGTGCCGACAATCGTGAGATCGGCGCATCGATGGGAGAATACCTGGCGGGTGCGCTGCCCAAAGGAGGACGTGTGGTGGAGTTGTGTGGACTCTCGTCTTCGTCGCCGGCGATAGAGCGGGCAGAGGGCTTCGATAGCGTTGTTGCCGTGCGTCCCTCGATCGACATCGTGGCTAAGCTCCACGCCGACTGGACGGAGCAGGGAGGCTTCCGGGCCATGGACTCGCTGCTGCGTAGTCCGCATCCCGACTTCGACTGCCTCTTTGCCCACAACGACCGTATGGCGATGGGCGCACGTCGGGCAGCGCAGGAGCACGGACTGGACCTCCAGCGCATCCGCTTCTGCGGAATCGATGCCATGCCGCAGAAGGGAGCCGGACTGGAACTTGTCAAGGACGGGACGCTCTTTGCTTCCTATATCTATCCGACGCGTGGCGACGAGGTGATGAGGCTGGCAATGAATATTCTTGAAGGGAAGTCCTATCAGCGCGAAAACCGTCTCTCTTCGGCCCTTGTCACCCGTGACAACGCCCGCGTGCTACTCATGCAGAACGATGAGACCATGCGCCAGCAGGACCACCTCGCCACACTCCGCTCGCGTATCGACAAGGCAGCCGACGACTTCAATACGCAGCGTGGCTACCTCCTGGTGCTCTTGTTCTTCGTCGTGCTGCTCGTCGTGGCCTGTGGTTTGGCCGTCAGGGCTTATGTGGCCAAGGCGCGCATCAACCGCCAGCTCAATGCTTCTATGGATCAGCAGCGACAGATGACGGAGGAGATGGAGCGGATGACGCAGACGCAACTGCAGTTTTTCACCAATGTGAGCCACGAGCTACGCACGCCGCTGACGCTTATCGCCGGACCGACTGATCAGCTACTGGAGGACGACACCGTGCAGGGAGCGCATCGCATGATGCTGGAGATGGTGCGGCGCAACACGCGCATCCTCATACAACTCGTGGGCGAGATACTCGACTTCCGCAAGGTACAGAACAACAAGGCGCACTTGCATCTCAACCGCTTCGCCTTGCAGCGGGAACTGGCGACATGGGCCAACGACTTCCGGGCGGTGGCGGCGCGCCGTAAGATCACCATCGATGTGGACGCCTCGGAGGTGAGACAGGATGCTGTGATCATTGCTGACCGCGACAAGCTGGAGCACATCTACTTCAACCTGATGTCGAATGCGCTAAAATATACGCCTGAGGGCGGACGGATCACGACGGCATTGTCCTACGACGGCAAGCAGTATGTGCTCAGCGTGAGCGATACGGGCAAGGGAATTGAGGAGGAGGCGCTGCCTCATCTCTTCGACCGCTTCTACCAGGCGCGCGGTGCTGTTGGCGGTACGGGTATCGGACTGTCGTTGGTCAAGGCCTACGTGGATCTCCATCATGGCGACATCCGCGTGGAGAGCAACGAGGGAGAGGGCACAAGGTTTTTTATCTCGCTGCCTGCCACCCAGCCAGGCTACGACCCTGCCAAGGATCGCGAAGCAAGGCCGGTGGCGGAGCGGGAACTGGTGGACGATAGCTATGTGCCCGAGGATATCAATGCTAAGGAGGCGGCGGATCGCATCACCAATGCCGAAGACTTCGATGCGGACCGCCCGTTGGTGCTCATCATCGATGACAACAACGGGATGAGGGCCTATTTGCGGTCTATCCTGAAAGACCGGTATAATGTCTCGGAGGCAGCAGACGGTCGCCAAGGCCTGGAGAAGGCGCGGCACGAGGTGCCGAAGTTGATAGTCTGCGACGTGATGATGCCTGTCATGGATGGCCTGGAGTTTACGCGTCAACTGAAGGAGGACATTGCGACGAGCCATATCCCCGTCGTCTTGCTCACGGCGCGCTCGTTGCCCGAACAGCGTGAGAAGGGTTACGAGACGGGCGCCGACTCCTATCTGACGAAGCCTTTCTCAGGACAGGTGCTCCTCTCGCGTATCGACAACCTGCTGCGCTCGCGCACGCTGCTGCGCTCTCTCTTCTCGGGCGATAAGGCGGAGGCGGCCGAGGAGGAACGGCTCTGCTCGCAGGATAAGACTTTCGTGACAAGACTGCGGGAAATCATCCAGCAGCATCTCGCCGACTCCGACTTCTCGGTAGAGCGGCTGGGTGAGGAGATCGGCCTTTCGCGCGTGCAACTCTACCGCAAAGTGAAGGTACTCACGGGCAAGACGCCCGTGGAACTCCTGCGCAAGGCCAGACTGATGAAGGCGCGCACGATGGTGACGACGACCGACCGCTCCATCGCAGAGATAGCCTACGCCACGGGTTTCACCTCGCCATCCTATTTCAACAAGTGCTTCAAGGATGAGTTTGGTGTCAGCCCTGGCGGAATGAGGGGATAGTGCTCTCGTGTATCTTCTTCCCTCACGCGCTTCCTCTTGTTGCTGCTTCTGTTATCTCTTTCCACGCAGTCTGCATTATTTCTTCTTCTGCATTCTGTGATTAAAGCCGATTTTAAAAACATCTGTTTCATACCAGCAACAGATGATCAATAAGATTTGGGCGCAGGTTGGTGTGAAGGTGTTGGCAGAGATAGCAGACATCTATCCTCGTATGACGAGCATTCACGATAGCAGCCTATTTGACGATAGCTTTGCAATGGACTTCATCAACTACGGTGACAAAATCATCTATTGTGCAATGTACTTGTATGTCGGCTACATCAACGAGGCTACAAGCTTTGCTGAAAGCCAAGGAGGTGGCGGTAGCGATACCAAGGATTGGGGACGTGACAAGGGTGAAAATAAGATAGAATGGATAAGACGATGTTTGCGATAGGCAACTCGAATGGTAAAACCAAGAAAGGACAAAGGAGTAAGACGGTGAACGATTAGATGTGAGAAATCATATATAGGCTTCTCACATCTAATTGAATACATGAATAATATTACCAAATGAAATACACATCAGCTCTTCTTTTACAGTAAGCAATAGCCACATCACGTGCAGCTTTAATTCTAGTTTTTTCAAGATCCGTCTCGCGTTGTGATTGTCTTTCGATAAGTTCAACAGCTCGCCGAGCTTCTGTATCTTTAGTTTGCTTGATTTGCATGCAGAGTTGTTTGGCTTCAGTAGCACACGAGCTTGTCATATCTATTTGTTGTAGATATTCGACTGCCGCATCAAAATTACCGTTAGAGAATTCAGCCCGAGCTTTCTGAATGACATTATTGCATTCCTGCGTTTGGTATTGACGATAAATTGAAGTTATCTCGTTGTTGACTTTTGTGTAACCAGAGATTGTTGCAGGACAAGATAACAACAGAGCCAGTCCCTCGCCATATTGTTGAATATTGGCGAAAGTGCGAGCACGTGATATTACAGAGTTAAGGTTTTGCTGATAGTAGTCCATAATCTTGTCTTTTGCAGTACGTATGAATGTTGCCAACCGCCTGTCCTCTACCGATACTTTAGAGAGAGCATTTTTTATAGCTTCATCATCGTTGAATCCCTCTCCTCGCACAGTAATGACGCAACTTGCAAAAGTCGTGCTTGTCACAAGATTCGTACATATGAAATCGAACTGTATATCGCTTGTGTGTATGTTTCTCGTGCCACCCTCCACTACTTGACGGTTGACAAAACTTATTTCTGGTTTTATGGCGATTGTGCTTATTTCTGCGGTTTCCACTCCGTTTTCTGTCATAGCAGGCAAAAATCTGCTTCTCAGCATTTTAGCTGTATTTGCACTAAGGTGGTCATTACCTGAGGGAAGTGCGACAGCTATTTCAATCCCTTGTGCAGAGATTACAGAGAAGCAACTCAACAGTATAGCCATTAGTAACAATGTTCTTTTCATGATCGATTCTCCTGTTATTTTATAGTGACAACCAACATGTTATTGCTTGTTGTCCTTTCTATCTTGATTCCAAGATTACTGAAAAATGTCAGCAATTTCAATCCAAACTTATTGATATTATATGTTCTTCCGTTCTCATCTCTTAGCGGTATGCGAATATCGTCGAAGAGCATCTGCTTGTCGCTTGTTCCCTGGATATGGTAATTGCCCTTATAAGCATTTTCTTCTACCCACATTTCCAATGCATCGGACAAAGCAAGTCCGTCAGTGCCAACCTCTTGCGACATAGAGCGAGATGATGCCTCGTCAATGCCGACTATCACCGCTATGGATTGTCCGTTTTCAGCTATGTCCATCAGTTTATCCTGCATGGTGTTCAAGAATTTGTCCATCCCTATCTCGACAGCTCTTGATGTAAGTTTACCATAGTCATCGGTGTAAAACTTACCGCTTTCGCAAACTGCATTGGCAAGCGAATTTGCAGTAGAGGTTTCATAACCAGACAGGATTACTTTCATGTCATTGCCAGAAGGAGATTCCAACAGGCTTATTTCTGCTTCGACATAAACATCCGCACCAGACTGTTGTATAATCATAGCCTTGACATCCTGTTGTTGAGTATTGCCAAATGCGGTTGCTTTTGACAAGGCTTTTACCTTGGCAAAAAAATCAACTGTAGTATACCCCCTTTGATCGAATGCTTCCTTTATTTTGGTTAAAGCGATACGCTTATTCACGTCATTCTCCAAAATGGTACGTATGTCTTCACCTTGTGTTGTATATGGTATGACCATAATTTTGGGTTGTGCTGTAGGCAAAGAAGTAACCTGTGACTCTATGCTTTGTGCCCATGTGCAGCAGAAAGCACACAGCCCCAATAATATTGTTGTTATTCTTTTCATACTCATTTTTTGATAATTAAGCTACAACGAACTAAATTGTGAGAAGCTTTACTATTTTCAATAGCGGTAATGACTTTGCGGGACACGCTGCATTCGGCGAAAGACTCTCCCGAGAGTTTTGTCACCTTGGCCTTTCCAAGTTCAGATGGATAAGGTTTGCCATCAAGCATCTCTACTGATTCTATCAAAAACGTATCACCGACCTTGATTCCAGCATCCTTGCCGACATTGAGAAGTATCGTGTTTTTATCTATCGTCTTCAAGACTTTTCCCTTGACAGGGAAATTCACACGAAAATATTCATAAATATCGGACTGTAGACTTTGCATGGCAGCCGTAACAGCACTCTCAGGCGACAGCATTTCTTTGCTGCATTTTCCATCAAAACTCTGTGCCTCATTGCTTACGCCTGTCTCTACGTCAACAACTTTCAACTGAAATGCTACACTCGCTTTATAACCACGTGTGCTTCCGTCACTGTTCTTCATGCGAAAAACTGGTATCTTAATAATATGTCCTGTTACCAACTGCTCGGCAGCAATAGCCGCACCTTGTTCTGCAAGATTATGGCTATCGAGAAAAGCCTCGCTCTTCTGAAGTTCAGGTTCGTCCACGACTTTGTCACGACTAGTTCTGTCAACTACAACAAAACGGTGAGTGTTAGTAAGCATTTCCACAACTTTCTCTGTCACAAGTCCTATGTACGGACTCTCTTCATCGCAGGTAAACTGAGTTACACCTACGACAGGGCGGTCATCGGATGCTAAGGAAACTTGCGTATACCCAAAAAGGATACACGCAAGTATGACCGCATATAAAATGCGATATTTTCCCATTACAGATTCTTTGCCGTTTTTGCTGTTTCAATCATCTGCTTGATGGCAGCTATCTTCGCCTTTGACTCTTCGAGCAAGACAGGGTAAGCATCCTTTGTAAAGGCGAGAGCTGATACTATCTTAGCTAATTTTAGAGGATTTTTGATAGTAGAAGATGCCTTGGTTGCAGCTACTGCACCTTTCGCAGCCTCAGCGATAGAAACACCTTCTGTTGTTAGAGTTGTGCTTAATGCGATAAGTTCCTCTACAGTAGGTTTCTTGATGCTCACGTCTGTAACACCATCCTTCGTCTCGCCAATCTGACGATAATAAAGGTTTTGGAGTAGAGCTGATGACGCAGCGGAACTGATGGCTGCGTTGTAAACACCCTGTACATAGGTGTCAACATCTGCAACTCCAGTTTGCTTTGGCTGCTTAGAGCAAAGTTTCTCCAATTTAGCACAACGATCGATACTTGCCTTAATGTCCTCTTTGGACTGACCGAAACAGAATGATACCGACATTGAGAGCAATGCTGCGGTAACGAATAAAAATCTTTTCATCTTGTATTATTTTAAAGATGACTGCCTGGCTACCACAGCAGGGTTAATTTTATTGGCTGATATACAAAACAAAAGAACGTGGAGCCAGTCTGTCACTCGTTCCACGATTCGTAGGCCTTCGCATTGCCCTGTCAGTCCGAAACGAGCAACGCCGAAAGCCCCACGTGTGTGTAAGTATATAAATACCCTTTCTTGACAACGAAAGCGAAATGCAACCGAAGCCAATAAGGGTTGTATACAATACACCCATGAGACGTTCCTTGTTGCTTTGTTCTTGACTGACAAATGAGTTTGCGAAGTTCACGAATCGTCAAAACCAAAGCGTCAGATACGCCTTTTACCATGTATATGTCTGCCCACCCTCTGCCCATAGGGGCTTTCGGTATAGGTATAGACGTTACAAAGGTAATACTTTTACCCTGAAAACCACTTTGTTTAGCTTACAAAATGCTTTTTCAAGTATCAATTTAACGTTATTAAGTATAAATATGTCAAAGAAATCCACTTTCGTGTGATTTTTTCTTGCTAAAAGGTTTGTATTATCTAATGATTATTCGTATTTTTGCACCGTCAGTTCCCACCAAGCCTCTCAACGATGCTCAAATGCGTGGGGCTTTTTTTGTATATATACGTTACTCTCAAACTACGCTAATGGAAAGATTATCGCACTTCATTAAACATTATATGACAGAGGCAAACTTGGTGTCTCTGTTGGAAAGTCGTGGGGTTGTCATTTCAGATGAAGCCAAAGCGGTACGGTATTTGGATAGCATCGGGTACTATCGCCTTTCTGCCTATATGTACCCATTCTAGAAAGCTCCAAAGGAAACTCATCAGTATAAAGATAGTACAACTTTCCAACAAGTGTTGAATTTCGGCGCAGGGGGAATTCTCCGTGGATTGCGCCTGCGCCAGTATTTATCTCTCAGTAAAATGTCTATTCAACGACGTTGAATAGACGTTCGACGACGTCGAATGCAGGTTCGATGACGCTGAACGCACATTCAACGTCGCTGGATAGAACTTTCTTCTAGGCAAAAGTACATCTTTTCCTAATAACAACCAAGACTATTTCTTGGGAAATGCGACAAGGGGAGGTAGTTCCGAGACTAACGGACCTGCCTCCCCTTGCATAGGTTGGTGGATGGAAATCGCCTTCAATTAGCGATCCTTACTAGTGTTTACTCAAAGCGGATGGTTCCCTCCACTTTGTCCTTGACCGGTTGCTCCTCGCGAACCTGCTCGGGAGCCGACTTCTTCTTGATTTCATTCAGCATCGGTTTGGTCCTGTTGAAGGTGGGAATCGACTCCACTTCGAGGATCACGTCCTCGTTGTCGAGGTCGTCCTGCGAGAAGAGGTAGATGTGTGGGCGCGGCTTGGCCAGTTTGTCTCCGTCGTCGCCATAGTATTTGCCGCGTCTGTTGCTACGCTCCGCGTCGGCTTCCTCCTGCTCGGCCTTCTTCTGTGCCTCCTCATTGGCGCGCGCCTTGTCCAGGCGGCTATGGTAGCTGGCCACATCCTCCAGGTCGTCGAGGCCGAAGCCCGTGGCGAGGATGGTGATCTTCACCTTCTTCTCCAAGGTGTTGTCGATTGCAATACCCCACTTCAACTCGAAGTTGGATCCGAAGCGACTCATGAAGTCGTTGATCTCGTTCATCTCCTCCATGGCCAGTCCATCGGTGCCATTCTCGCTGCTGAAGGCTATGGAGAGGAGAATCTTCTGCGAGTTATAGATGTCGTTGTCGTTGAGCAGCGGTGAGTTGAGCGCGTCGTCAATAGCCTTGCGCACGCGTCCATCGCCCTCGCCGAAGCCCGTGGACATGATGGCTACGCCGCCATCCTTGAGTACGGTGCGCACGTCGTTGAAGTCAAGGTTTATCAGTCCGCGGACGGTGATGATCTCGGCAATGCTCTTTGCTGCTACGCTCAGCGTGTCGTCGGCCTTGGCAAAGCCGTTGAGGAGGCTCAGGTCCGGATAGACCTTGCGCAGTCGCTCGTTGTTGATGACGAGGAGCGCATCGACGTGCTTTGCCATCTCATCGACGCCGTCGAGTGCCTGGTCGATCTTCTTGTTGCCCTCAAACTTGAAGGGGATGGTGACGATACCGACGGTGAGGATGCCCAGTTCCTTGCTCACCCGGGCGATGACCGGTGCTGCTCCCGTGCCTGTGCCGCCGCCCATGCCCGCAGTGATGAAGTCCATCTTCGTGCCGTCGCTGAGCATTGCTTTGATGTCGTCTATCGACTCCTCGGCAGCCAGGCGCGCCTTCTCGGGTCGGTTGCCTGCTCCCAGACCCTCGCTGCCCAGCTGGAGTCGCTCGGGGACGGGACTGTCCTTCAGGGCCTGTGCGTCGGTGTTGCAGACCACAAACGAGACGTCGTGGATGCCCTGCTTGTACATATTGTTTACGGCGTTGCCGCCTCCACCACCCACACCGATCACCTTGATGATGCTGTTCTGACGATCCGGCTCGCCGAAGTCGAGATGATCGGCCAGCGTGGCCATGTTGTCTCTATCTTTATCCATCATTGTTGTTCAAAGTTATCTTGATAGTATTCTTCTCGTAGCCTGCGCTTGGCAGTTTTCGTTCTATTCCTCAGCCTCCAAGATCTTGCCGCCAAAGCCCTTTATCTTCTTGACGAATTTCGAAAAGAAGCCTGACTTCTCGGGTGCGGGAGTTGGTTCTGGATCATGTGTGTGCTCTGGTGCGGGAGGTGGTGTGGGCTGGGTGTTATTTCCACCGTTTCCGCCATTGTCGCCGCCCGTATGCGGCTGTGTGCCACCCTCGCCGTTGGTGGTCTGATGGGTGGTCGTTGTCGTAGTCGTATGGCCAAAGAGGTCTGTTCCCGTGGACTGCTGGTGTACGATTGGTCCACCTGCACAGTTCATGTCGCCCTTGGCCAGCAGGGAGATGATGGTGTTGAGCGTGGTGTCGTGCTTCTTGATGTCGTCGATGTTGGACTTGATGGCCAGGTTGACGAAGCGCGCCTTGCGTATCTTGTCCATGTGCGTGTATTTCTTGAAAGCCAGCTCGATGTTCTTCATGTTGGAACCGCCACCCGTGAGGATGATGCCACCCAGGAGTTTGCTGACATACTCCGCGGGCACCTGATGCCACACGTTCTGCACAATCTCCTCCACGCGTGCCTCCACCAGCTCGATGAGCTGTTTGCTCTCGATGGTGCGCTCGTCGTCGATGGAGTAGGTGAGGGCAGGATCCATGTCGGCTATCTCGGTATAGGCGGATCCGTGCTTGAGCTTCAGCAGTTCTGCCTCGCGCTCTTCCATCTTCAGTGCCGTGATATCCTTGGTGACGTTGTTGCCGCCCAGGGGGATGACTGCCAGGTGGCGCAGCAGGCTCTTGTGATAGACCGACACCGTCGTTGTGTCAGCTCCCAGGTCCACCAGCACGCAGCCTCCGCGCTTCTCCGACTCGGTGAGCACGTTGTCGGCCAGCACCAGCGGTGCGGGGAAGATCTCGGCAATGGCGATGCCCGCCTTGTCGAAAGCCTCGTTGAGGTTGCTGTAGAAGAGTTTTCTCTGGGCGATGTTGAGGAAGTTTCCCTCCAGCCGTGTGCCCTTGATTCCCACAGGATCGACGACATACTGGTTGCCGACCTTATACTCCTGTGTGACGACGTTGAGAATCTCCAGGTCGGGATAGTCCATGCCGCGGTTGCTGTCCATCAGTCCATCTACGATATCGCCATCGACAATCGTCTCCGTGGGCAGGTCCTTGACAATCACGTTGCGCACGCTCCGCACCGACTGGCCGCCTACTCCGACATACACATGGCTGATGTTTTGCTTCATGGTCTTGCTGAGCTTGGCCATGATATTCTTCAGGCAGGTAGCGGTCTTGTCGATATTGTTGACCACTCCCTTGCGGATACACTGCGTCGCATCCTCCTTGACGAGGGCCTGCACGGTGATGCTCCCGTCGAGATTCTTCTTGCCGGCAATCCCCCGGAACACGGACGACCCCAGCTCAATGGCTACAATAAATTCTGCCATATATATTCCTTATTTAATTATTCTAACTGTCGTTTCTTGCAAATGATCTGGTTGTCAAACTCCACATCGATGTAGCTATACTTGTTCCATCCCGTCTGCGAGAGTCCGTAGCGGTAGAACTTCTGTATGCGGGTGAGTTTCTTGTCCATAAACTCCGTCACTGCTGTCTCGATCTGCGACCGCTGGAGACCTTCGGGCAGCCTTCCGAGGTAGAGGATGTGGTCTCCCACGCGTGGCACCAGCTCTATACCTCTGTTGGGCAGCACGTTGATCTGTACAACCTGGTTTCTCCAGAAGTCAGAGGCCATGATGGCCTTGGCCATCGGTGTGAGGTAGTTGCGGGCGAAGGATCGGCTGATGTGGCCCGTGGCGATGATCAGGTCGCTCGTATATTTGGAGTTGGGCATCGGTCCTCCCTTGTCGTCGATGTAGTAGTCGTCGCCCCTGCTGCTCTTGATGCGGATGATGGGCACGCGCTGTGTGAGGGTTATCGTGACGTGTCCGTTCTGCGTGACGTGACACTCCGCCGTATTGACAAAGGGACTGGTGCGGAGTACCTCCTCGATGGATCGTGGAGAGATCCCCGCTATCGGTTTGCCAAGCGGATAGAGGCCCTGCTGCGTGAGGATATGCTTGATCTCCTCTGCGCTCAGGAATCCGACGTTGTTGGCGTCGGAGATGTTGACATCCACCTTGGAGCAGACCCTGGAGGCCGATGCCGGCGTGTTCCACAACGTCACGGCCATGACGAGGTAGGCGGCCAGTATCAGGTCGACCACGACAAACAGCACGCGCTTCCAGTTTACATTGACTCTCACGATACCTCCCTGTTGTGCGTTATGCTTTTTCCTTCTCCTCCAGTATGCGGGTTATCTCGGGCACATAGTCGTTGAGGTCTCCCGCTCCCAGGACTACCAGCACGTCGAAGTCTCGGCTGCGCACCCACTCCGCCACGTCGTGCTTGGCTATCATCGTGCGCTCCACCCCCTCTCGCAGGTGGTCGTAGATGAGCTTCGAGGTCACACCCTCGATGGGCTGTTCGCGGGCGGGATAGATCTCAGTGAGCACTACCTCGTCGAAATGGCTCAGCGCATCGGCGAAATCTGCATAGAAATCGCGGGTGCGCGTGTAGAGGTGAGGCTGGAAGATGACCGTCAGTTTGCGGTGTGCATAGAGCTCCCTCAGGCTCTTGGCACACTGGAGGATCTCCTTCGGATGGTGGCCGTAGTCGCTGAGGAACACATGGTGTGGGTTATTGATCTTGAAGTCGAAGCGACGCTCCACCCCCGCGTAGGTCTCCATGCCGCGGCGCAGTTCCTCCGCCGTGCAGCCGTTGAGTTGTGCCATTGCCATGGCGGCGACACTGTTCTCGATGTTGATAGGTACGGGATGGCCCAGCGAGACTTGGGTCACCGTCTCCAGCGGCGATACGAAGTCGAAGACGATCTTGCCGTCGCCGATGCGGATGTTGGCAGCGTGGAAGTCTCCCTCGTCGCGGCTGTAGGTGTAGGTTTTCACCCCCTCGGGTACGTGGGCCTTCATCTCCAGTCCTGTGTGGAGGATCAGCGCGCCTCCGGGCTGTATCAGTTCGGTGTAGTGGCGGAAGCTCTCCAGGTAAGCCTCCTTTGTGCCGTAGATGTCGAGGTGGTCGGGATCGGTAGAGGTGATGACCGACATCCAGGGGCGCAGCCAGTGGAAGGAACGGTCAAACTCATCGGCCTCTATGACCACATAGTCGCTTGTCAGCGAGAGGATGTAGTTGCTGCCCACATTCTTCGAGATGCCTCCGAGAAAGGCGTTGCAGCCTATGTGGCTTTGGTTCATGATATGGGCGCACATCGTCGAGGTGGTTGTCTTGCCATGGGTGCCCGCGAAGCAAAGGCCCTTGTGTGTGCGGGTGAGCGTGCCGAGCACCTGTGCCCGCTTCTCGATGGTGAAGTCGTGCTCCTTGAACCACGCCAGTTCGGCGTGGGAGGCCGGGATGGCGGGCGTGAAGACCACCAGTGTGTGCTCCCTGTCGCGGCAGGGCGCAGGGATCTGGTCAACGTCCTCCTCATAATGGATCTGCATGCCCTCGCGCTCCAGTTCGTGGGTGAGCGGTGTCGGCGTGCGGTCGTAGCCCGCCACGACGAGGTGGCGGTGCAGGAAGTAGCGTGCGAGGGCGCTCATGCCAATGCCTCCCGCTCCGACGAAATAGACAGCCTTGATATCTTTCAGTTCCATAATCTCTCCTTTATTGTTCAATCAGTTTGAGGACCTCGTGGGCGATGATCTCCGCCGAATCCTTGAGGCCCATCTTGTGCACATTCTCACCCAGCTGGCGCAGTTTCGCATCGTCGGCCACAGTCTGCAGCGTCAGGTCCAGGAGCTTCTCCGGAGCCTCGGCATCCTCCACGTAGAGGGCTGCGTCGCGACGGACGAGAGCCATGGCATTCTTGCGCTGGTGGTCCTCCGCCACATTGGGGCTCGGAACGAGGATCACGGGTTTGCCGATGAGCTGAAACTCGCTGATGGAGCTTGCTCCGGCACGGCTCACGACGAGGTCGGCGGCATGATAGGCCGCTCCCATATCGCTCACGAAGTCCATCACCTTGAGGTTGGGCAGTTCTTTTCCCTGCATCTCCTTCTGGATGCTGTCGAAATAGTATTTGCCCGTCTGCCAGATAAACTGCACCTCGGGATGCGCCTTGATCAGATCCAGGTGCTCCAGCACGCTGCGGTTCATCGTTCTTGCGCCGAGGCTTCCTCCTACGATCAGCACGGTCTTCTTCTCCGCGTCGAGTCCGAAGGCGCGTCGCGCTTCCTGCGGTGTGCCCTGGGCCTCCAGGATGTTCTGTCTTACGGGATTGCCCGTCATGATGATGCGGTCGGCGGGGAAGAAGCGCTCCATCCCCTCGTAGGCCACGCAGATCTTCTTGGCACGGCTGGCCAGCAGCTTGTTGGTGACGCCCGCATAGGAGTTTTGCTCCTGTATGAGGCAGGGAATGCCCATTCGCGCGCACGCGTAGAGCGTGGCACCGCTGGCGTAGCCACCCACGCCTACTGCTACCATCGGGCGGAAGTCCTTGATGATGTGGCGTGCCATGCGCAGGCTCTTGAGCAAGTGCCACATCACGCTGATGTTTTTCAGCAGATGCCGGCGGTCGAATCCCTTGATGGGAAGTCCCTTGATCTCGTATCCCGCTGCCGGGACACGCTGCATCTCCATGCGGCCCTCTGCGCCGACAAAGAGAATCTTTGCCTCGGGGCGCATCTGCCGCAGCGCGTTGGCTATCGACACGGCGGGGAAGATATGGCCTCCCGTGCCGCCACCGCTGATGATTATCCTCAATTCTTTGTCCATTGTGTTCGTTTTAAATTGCCGAGTGCCGCCAATCTTTTGCAAAGATAAACAAAAAAAATGTCTTTCTACTATTTTCTGTTTATTTTTCCTCTTTCACCCCTGCCAGATGCTTCCTGCGGCCTTCTTTTTGGCCGAACGGCTGACGGAGAGGATCATGCCCATGTAGATGCAGTTGATGACCGTTGACGTGCCGCCTCGGCTGATGAGCGGCAGCGGTTGTCCCGTGACGGGCGCCAATCCCACGGCCACCAGCATGTTGAAGAGCGCCTGTATGACGAGCATGAGCGTCAGTCCCATGGCCAGGAATGCGGGGAAGTTGTTCTCACATCGGTTGGCGATGATGGCGACTCGGAAGAGGAGGAAGACGTAGAGCAAGGCGACGAACGCTGCCCCTATGATGCCCAGCTCCTCGATGATGATGGCATAGATGAAGTCGGAGAATGCCTGTGCGAGCCCGTCGCGTGCGGTCGAATTGCCCGGTCCCTTTCCCACGATGCCCGATGAGGCTATGGCGATGTGAGAGTAGTTCTTCTGTGAGTCCTTGTTTCGCAGGTTCACCTTGTTGGCCGGGACGTCCTCCGGGTTGGTAAACTTCACGATGCGCGACTTCCATGTGTCGAGGCGGTCCTCGAAACGATCCGCCAGGGTCTTGGGCTGCTTTGTCTTGGCTTTCGCCATTTGCTCCGTCAGCTGGTGGCGCGGGTCCTTCGCCCGCTCTTGTTCAGTCTTGCCGTATATCATGATGACTGACAGGGCAATGGTGGCTATTACCGCCATGACGCCGAAGAGTTTTCCCAACTGGTCCAGCGGCACGCGTCCGACAAACATCATCACGAAGATGGTGATGGCCAGTAGGAAGGCCGTGGATCCATTCTCCATGGCAATGGGGATGATGATCCAAGCCGAGAGCAGGAGGATATAGCGAAACGCCTTTCGGTCCGCTCCCTTGTCGGTCTGCATCGCACTCAATATCTGTGCCGTGGCGAGCACCAATGCTCCCTTTGCCAGTTCTGAGGGCTGAAACTGGATGCCAAAGAAGGTGAGCCATCGGTTGGCTCCGTTGATGGTCTCGCCGCCCACGAGCACCCATAGGATCATGATGATGGATCCGCCGAGGGCGAAGGGCGTGGCCATCTTGAAGTACTTACACTCCACGTTGAGCACACAGACGAGTGCTACCACTCCCAGTATGATCTTTTTGGCGTGGTCCATGATAGGTGCCCAGTAGTAGCCCTTTTTGAGCGTCAGCGAGCTGGATGCCGAATAGACCTCAATGATGCTAATCATACAGAGGAAGAAGAAGATCATCCAGATGACTTTGTCTCCCTTGAAAATGTTCGTCAATGACTTTCCTTTCATTTCTTTTTTTCTGTTTTTGAGGCGGATGCGAGTGGATCGAGTGTTTTTTTTGAAGATTCGCAGAATAGTTGTTGTTCAGTCTTTCCCTCCCCTTTTTCTCTCGTTCCGTGCCCGTCCGCCCTGTCTTGTTTTGTTTCTACGGTTTGTGATTGGTATGATAGAGGCTCCTTCGCCGCCCCCATCGGCACGATGGATGTGCCGATGGGGAGTCGGTGTCGGAGTGAGACTGCGACGGTGTGGCGTTATGACCTCATGTGGAAAGTGATGTTTTCAGTCCGTGTCAGAGCGATCTTACCAGTTGCTTAAACTGTTCTCCACGGTCCTCCATGTTCTTGAAGAGGTCGAAGCTGGCACAGCAGGGGCTGAGCAGCACCGTGTCGCCCGGCTTTGCCAGTTCGTGGCAGGCAGCCACACAGTCCTTCATCGAGTGGGTGTCCCGCACGGGGATTCCCAGTTCGTCGAAGTTGGCGTGGAGCTTGGCGTTGTCTGCGCCGAGATAGACGATGGCGCGACACTTCTCCTTGACGAGCTCCTTGATGGGCCCATAGTCGTTGCCCTTGTCCTTGCCGCCGACGATGAGCACTGTCGGCGTGCGCATGCTCTCCAGCGCGTACCAGCAAGCATCGACATTCGTGGCCTTGGAGTCGTTGACATACTGCACGCCACCCACCTTGCAGACCTTCTCCAGTCGGTGTTCCACGCCCGGGAAGTCGCTCAGGCTCTTGCGGATGCTCTCCTTGCGGATGCCGGAGATGTTGGATGCGATGCCGGCAGCGAGCGAGTTGTAGATGTTATGCTTGCCCGTGAGCGAGAGTTCCTCCTGCTCCATATTGAAAGGCGTAGGCTTCTCGATGACGTACTGTCCCTCCTCGATGTAGCCGATGGATCCCGTCTCCTTGAGTTCGGAGAACGGATACTGCACGGCCTTGATGTCATACTTCTCCAGTTCCTTCTTGATTACCGGGTCGTCGTTCCAGTAGATGAAACTGTCCTCCTGCGTCTGGTTCTGGATGATGCGCATCTTTGCCGCGGCATAGTTCTCAAACTTGAAGTCGTAGCGGTCGAGATGGTCCGGCGTGATATTGAGCAGGATGGCGATGTTGGCACGAAACTCGTACATGTTGTCCAGCTGGAAAGAACTGAGCTCGATGACATAGTACTCGTGCGGATCCTCTGCCACCTGCAGCGCCAGGCTCCTTCCGATGTTGCCGGCCAGTCCCACGTCGTAGCCCGCATCCTTGAAGATGTGGTAGATGAGGCTTGTCGTGGTGGTCTTGCCGTTGCTTCCCGTGATGCAGACCATCTTGCTGTGGGTGTAGCGGCCCGCAAACTCTATCTCGCTGATGATGGGCGTGCCCTGCTGGATGAGGCGCTGTATCATCGGGACGCTGTCGGGGATGCCCGGGCTCTTGATGACCTCGTCTGCCGAGAGCACCTTCTCCTCCGTGTGGTGGCCCTCCTCCCATTCGATGCCGTGGTCGTCGAGCAGCTTCTTGTATTGGTCCTTCACCTTCGATGTGTCGGAGACAAACACGTCGAAGCCTTGCTTCTTGGCCAGCACGGCAGCACCTGCGCCGCTCTCGCCGGCTCCAAGAACTACGATTCTTTTCATCTTTCTTTTGCGCTTGATTTTATCGGGGTGGGAGACTTTGCCGCGTCCGCTTTGTCGGCCCTGAGGCCGTCGTCCGTTGGCCGCGTGTCAGCCTCCCGCTCTTCGTTTCTTATCTGATTTTCAATGTGATGATCGCCAGCGCCACCAGCAGGATCGTGATGATCCAGAAGCGGATGGTGATCTTGGCCTCGTGCTTCGCACCATGCGGCACGCGGATGAGATATTTGCAGTCGGGATCCAGTTGCGAGTCTTGCGTGCGGAAGTTGTCATGGATCGGCGTGCGCTTGAAGATGCGCTGCTTCACGCCGCGGCGCTTGCCAATCTTGTAGTACCACACCTGCAGGATGACGCTCAGGCTCTCGACGAAGAAGATGCCACAGAGGATGGGCAGCAGCAGCTCCTTGTGGATGATGATGGCGCCCACGGCGATGATTCCGCCGATGGTGAGGCTCCCCGTGTCGCCCATGAAGACCTGGGCGGGGTAGGCGTTGTACCACAGAAATCCGATCAGCGCGCCGATAAAGGCACAGAAGAACACCACCAGTTCCTCCGACCCTGGTATGTACATGATGTTGAGGTAGGCAGCATACTGGATGTGGCTGCTCACGTAGGCCAGGATGCCGAGCGCCACGCCTATGATGGCCGAGTTGCCCGCACACATTCCGTCCATGCCGTCGTTGAGGTTGGCGCCGTTGGAGACCGCCGTCACGACAAAGATCGTCATGATGACGAAGAGTATCCAGCCCGCCGCCACGCTATGCTCGCCGCAGAAGCCCATCACCTTGGAGTAGTCGAGGTTGTGGTTCTTGACGAAGGGGATGGTAGTCTTGAGCGTCTTCTCCGCCTTCTCGCTGTGCTTGACGACGATTTCCTGTCCGTTTTTCTGCCCAAGCTCCATGTTCAGGTTCGACTTCACGTCGGGCGAGGCCCATAGCACCAGTCCCACGATGAGGCCAATGGAGACCTGTCCTACGATCTTGTACTTGCCCTTCAGTCCCTCCTTGTTGTGGCGGAAGATCTTGATAAAGTCGTCCATGCCACCGAGGAATCCGAGCCATACCGTCGTGACGATCATCAGGATGAGATAGATGTTGCGCAGTCGGCCCAGGAGAATGACGGGGATGAGCAGGGCGACGATGATGATGATGCCACCCATCGAGGGCACACCGACCTTGTTGACGCCAAATGGGTCGATCTTCTCGTCGCGTGCCGTCTCCGTGATCTGCTTCCGCTTGAGGTACTTGATAAACTTTTCGCCAAACCAGGCGGAGATGACGAGGGCCAGGACAAGGGCGAGGATCGAACGGAAGGAGATGTAGCTCCATAGGTGTGATCCGCTGACGCCAAACTGGTCGAGCCATCTGAAGATGTAGTATAACATACTGTCTTTGCTTTACTTTACGTTGAAAATGTCGCGCAGCACCTCGTGGTCGTCGAAGTGGTGCTTCACGCCATTGATCTCTTGGTAGGTCTCGTGGCCCTTTCCCGCCACGAGCACGACGTCGCCCTTCTCGGCCATCATGCAAGCCGTGCGTATCGCCTCGCGCCGGTCGGTGATGGTGATCACCTTGCGTCGCTGCTGCGCGTCGAGTCCTGCCAGCATATCGTCGATGATGGCCAGTGGGTCCTCGTTGCGCGGGTTGTCGCTCGTGAGGATCACCTTGTCGCTCTGTCTGACGGCCTCTTGCGCCATGAGCGGTCGCTTGCCGTGGTCGCGGTTGCCTCCGGCTCCACAGACGGTGATGACCTTTCCCTTGCCGTTGAGCACCTCGTGGATGGCCGAGAGCACGTTGGCGATGGCGTCCGGGGTGTGGGCGTAATCGACGATGGCGGTGAATCCCTCCGGCGACCGGATTGGCTCCAGGCGTCCGCTGACGCTGCCCAGCGTGCTCATGGCCACGAGCACGGCCTGTGCGTCTTCGCCCAGCAGTACCGCCGCGGCATAGACCGCGAGGAGGTTGCTCACGTTGAAGCGTCCGATAAACTGCACGCCGACCTCCTTGCCGTCGATCTCGAGGTACATTCCCTCGAAGTGGCACTCCAGGATGCGCGCCCTGTAGTCGGCCACGCGCTGGATGGAGTAGGTCTTGACGCTCGCCTTGCAGTTTTGCACCATGAAGAGTCCGTTCTTGTCGTCAGCGTTGGTGACGGCGAAGGCCGTCTTCGGCAGCATGTCGAAGAACATCTTCTTGGCGTTGCGGTAGTTTTCGAACGTCTTGTGATAGTCCAGGTGGTCTCGCGTGAGGTTGGTGAAGAGTCCACCCGCAAAGTGGAGTCCGCCGATTCTGTGCTGATGGATGGCGTGGGAGGAGCATTCCATGAAGCAATACGTACATCCTGCGCTGACCATGCGCGCCAGTAGCTCGTTGAGGGCGATGGGGTCCGGCGTGGTATGGTCTGCCGGGACGGCCTCTCCGTCGATGTAGTTGCATACCGTCGAGAGCAGTCCCACCTTATGGCCGAGTTTGCGGAAAAGATTGTAGAGCAGTGTGGCAATGGTTGTCTTGCCATTGGTGCCCGTCACGCCGACCAGTTTCAGCTTCCTCGACGGATCTCCGAAGAAGTGGGTCGCCACCGGTCCGACGGCCTCTTCCGTCGAGGCCACCTGTATGTAGGTCACGCCCTCGGCCTTCTCCTGCGGCATGTCCTCGCAGAGGATCGCCACGGCACCCTGGCCAATCGCCTTGCCTATGAAACGGTGGCCATCGACCTGCGTGCCCTTCATGGCCACGAAGAGGTCGCCTTGCTTCACCTTGCGTGAGTCGATCTCCACTCCCGCAATCTCGACATCGCAGCTTCCCTCCACCGTGAGAGGTTTCACTGCCTTGAGCAGTTCGCTTAATGCTTTCATATCTTTGAGTCTCTTGTTTTCTCCTTATTATATATATGAGTAGTCCATCACGTTTATAACATGGGATTTCCCATCACGTTTATATCATGGATTCCCCATCACGTTCCTATATGGGTAGTCCCATCACGCCGACAGGGCCTTGCGGTCCTCCCGACGGATGGGTGCTTTCGCTCGCTCCTTTGCCCAGCGCCTCTCTTGGGGCGGCTACGCCTGCAGCGCCAGGTTGCAGCTCATGCCGCTTCTGATGCGTGTGCCTGGTGCCAGGCTCTGGCTGACGACCACGCCGCGTCCGTTGATTCGCGCCTTGATGCCGCGGCTCTCCATGAGATAGACTGCGTCTCGCGCGCCCATGCCGCAGACGTCGGGCACGTAGGCCTGTCCCACGACGGACCCCTTCACCAGCGTGAGCCGGTTGCGGGTGGTACTGTCATCGACGGCTCCCCAGACCGGGTCGCCGCACTTGAAGTATCCCTTCCATCCGTTGATGAGGTCGAAGCCCAGGTCGTGGAGCACGAAGTCGGCTGCGTGGAGGTCTCCCTCCTTCACCCGTGGCAGCAGCACCGACGACGAGTCGCGCGCGTCCTCCATGCTCACTTTCAGGATCTGCGACATGATGCCCTCGGCAATGTTGTGGAAGACCACACCACTCATGCCGCCACCCGAGGCGGGCAGACCTTCCTTCTGTATGCAGACGATGCAGGAGTAGCGTGGGTTGTCGGCCGGGAAGTAGCCCGCGAAGGACAGCAGGTACTTGGTGCCGCCCGCCTTGTATCCCAGGGCTCCCTTCGACATCTGTGCCGTGCCGGTCTTTCCTGCCACCTCAAACTTGTCGCTGCCAGCCTTTTTCCCCAGTCCCTCGCTGACCACCTCGCGCAGGATGCGCTGTATCCACTCGATGGTCTGAGGCTTGGCGATTTGCTCCTTGACCACCTGCACCGGGAACTCCTGTACCACCTCGCCATCGCGCATGATCGCCTTGACCAGGCGCGGGCGCACCAGTTTTCCGCCGTTGGCAATGGCGTTGTAGAACGTGACCGTCTGCAGCGGCGGAATCTGCGTCTCGTAGCCGATGCTCATCCAGGGCAGGGCCGTCTTGCTCCAGTTGGTGTACTGTCCCCTCTTGTTCTTCTTCGGCATGCGGATGACGCCCGGCACGTAGCCCGGGATCGGGACCTTATAGTCTGTGGCCAGTCCGAAACTGTGGATCTTCTGCACGAACTTCTCCGGCTGGTCGTGGTAGAACTTGTCGATGATGCGGCTCACGCCGATGTTGGAACTATACTTCAGCGTCCAGGGCAGCATCAGCGTGCCGTAGCCGCCTCTCGACCAGTTGTGGTCCTTCATGTCGCGTCCGTACATGTTCCACACGCCGCCTCCCGTCTCGACCATGTAGGTCGTATCGACATAGCCGTCGTCGAGGGCCGCCATGATGGAGGCCGTCTTGAATACCGATCCCGGCTCCAGCAGGTCGCTCACCGCATGGTTGGCGATCTCCCTGTACTCTCCGTCGTCGCAGTGCTGCATGTTGACCATGGCCTTGATGTCTCCCGTGGCCACCTCCATGACGATCGCCACGCCGACCTTTCCGCCGATCAGTTTCAGCTCGTCCACGACGGACCGCTCCGCCAGGTCCTGCATGTTGACGTCGATCGTGGTCACTACGTCCGATCCGTTCTCAGGCGGCACGTCGGTGATGGTCAGAAACTTGCTGCGCACCATTATGCTGTGGCCAATGCCCTCCTTGCCTCGCAGCACGGAGTCGAAGGCCATTTCGAGCCCACATCGCGGCACGCGTCCGCCATACTGCTCCTTGTAGAGATCGCCGATGGTGCGTCCTGCCAGCGACCCAAACGGATGCTGCCGGTAGGTGAACTTGTCGGCGTGGATTCCGCTTTTGTTTGCGCCCCTGCGGAAGACGGGCAGCTGCGAGACCTCCATCCACGTGTCGTAATCGACGCGCTTCTTCCACACCGGCCATACGCGGCTCCGCTTGGCATATCCCTTTTTCAGTTCGGCCTTGAACTCCTCTGCCGGCTTCTCGGGGAAGATCTCGTTGAGCCCCTGGCAGATGGCGTCGAGGCTATCGGCAAACGCCGTGTCCGTAGGGTTGGACCGCAGCGTCTCGAAGTCCATGAATATCTTGTATTGCGGCATCGTGGTGGCCATCAGCCGCCCGTCGCAACTCAGTATGTTGCCTCTCGTGGCCTCCAGCTTCACGCTGTCGCGAGCCGATTGCTTGGCCGCCTCGGCCCAGTAGTCCTTTTCTGCTGTCATGATGTAGAAGGCTTTTCCCAACACACAACATGACACCAGCGTCATCAATACCGATACCAGCATGTAGCGCGGTATTACCTTTGCTTCGTTCAGTTTACTCATTGTAGTTGTTTTTTAAGTTATCAAATGGGGTCCGTGCGGCCTTCCGGCCTTTTCCACGGGCCGTGTCGTCACTCTCCTTGTCCTCCCTCCTCGGGCACCTGTATCTTGTAGGGCGGCTGGTCCGGGATCTTCAAGATGCTGTCCTTGCTGTTGCGCAGCGCCTGGAGCACAAAGCTCAGTCGCGTCTTCTCGGTGTATTTGCTGCCCGTGGAGAGCGCCCTGTACTTTGCGTCTTTGAGTTTCGTCTCCAGCCGGTTGATCTCCTTGAGCTTCTCCTGCACGCTGTAGCGGTTGGTGACGGAGACGAAGAGAAAGAGTCCCACGACCGCCATCAGTCCCACGTTCTTGCGCATCACGCCCGTCTGCAGCATCTCTCCGCCGATGATCTGTCGGAGCGTGTAGTTGGTGGAGTGGGGATTCTCGTCCTCGCGCGCCTGCTCCTCGATGGCCTGCCTGATGGCCTCGGCCACGCGCTCCGCCTCGGCCTCTTCCGAGGGCTGCTCCGTTGCGGCTTCCTCGTGGGCTGCTCCTTGCGCCTCGACGGCCTCGCCCGCGGCTTCTCCCTCCTTGCCTGCCGGCTTCCTGGCGGCCTTTCGGCCCTTCAGTGGTTCCTCCCGTTGTGGACGCACAGAGGCCTCGCCGGCAGCCTGTGTGGCCTCCGTGGCCCCCACGACCTCCAGCTCGACGGGCTGTCCCATCAGCGGCTCCTGTGTTTCCTTGTTGTTGCTCATCAGCGTTCTGTCCTTTCTGCTATTCTCAGTTTGGCACTACGGCTGCGCGGGTTGCGCTCCTGCTCCTCCGCCGTCGGCACGATCACCTTGTTGTTGACCAGTCGGTAGGGTGTTTCGGCCTTGCCAAAGAAGTCCTTGACGACCTTTCCCTCGGCGTTGCCGCTTCGCATCACGTTCTTGACGAGTCGGTCTTCCAGCGAGTGGTAGGTGATGATGCTCAGCCTGCCTCCCTCTCCGAGCACGTCGGTGGCTGCCGCCAGCAGTTCGCGCAGGGCGTCCATCTCGTGGTTGACCTCGATGCGCAGCGCCTGGAAAAGACGTGCCATTTCCTTCTTCTCCCGGCTCTTGTTTAGTAAAGGAGCGACAACGTTGGCCAATTCTATCGTTGTCGTGATCGATTTTTGCTGTCTTGCCTTGACGATGGCTGCCGCCATGCGCCGCGACTGTCGAAACTCTCCGTAGAGATAGAGCACGTCGGCGAGCTGCTCCTCGCTGTAGTCGCTCAGTAGGTCGGCCGCCGTCAGTCCGTCTCGTTTGTTCATCCTCATGTCCAGCGGCGCGTCGAAGCGGAAGGAGAATCCCCGCTCCTCGTCGTCGAAATGGTGGGAGCTGACCCCCAGGTCGGCCAGTAGACCGTCGATATGGTCCACGCCGTAGTAGCGCATCCAGTTTTTCAGATAGCGGAAGTTGCTGCGCACAAACGTGAAGTTGTCCTCCGCCTCTGTTCCGATGTTGGCCTCTGCGTCGGCGTCCTGGTCGAAACTGTACAGATGGCCTGTGCCATGGAGCTGGCGCAGGATCTCGCGGCTGTGGCCTCCACCGCCAAAGGTCACGTCCACATAGACGCCACCCTCGTGGATGGCCAGTCCGCCGATGCTCTCCTGGAGGAGCACGGGCACATGATATATCTGGGTAGAATCGGTCATTGTCGTGGTTGGTTGCTGTCGTTCTCGCTCTCTGCCGCGCCCGGGAATGCGCTCCCCATCCGGTCCTCCAGCGCCTGGGCGAAGGCGTCGGCGTCCATGAACGGACCCTCTCCCTCGTCGCCGCTCCAGATCTCGATGGCGTCGTCCATGCCGATGAAGCGCACCTGTCCCTCTATGCCCGCCATCTGCTGGTAGCGGCGGGGGATGAGGAAGCGGCCGTTGCCGTCGAGCGCCACGGGCTCCACGTCGGAGACAAACTGGCGGAAGACCATTTGGTCCTGGCGGTTCCAGCGGTTGAGGCGTGCGCGCAGGCTGTCGAGCATTTGGTTCCACACCGACTCGGGATAGAGCACGAGGCACGGCTGGAAGATGTCCTTGCGCAGGACGAGGCGCTCTACGCCCGCCGTGCTCAGCACCTTCCGGAAGGAGGCGGGGAGAAACACCCGTCCCTTGGCATCGGTCTTGGAATCTATCGTTCCCAAAAATCGCATGTGTACTTCTTTGAGGAAAATATATTTTCGGCTTCAAAGGTACACATTTTTCCCCACATCTCCCCACGCTCCCCCACAAAAGTTTCAAAAATGTCTGTTTTTTATTGATTCAGGTATAGGACGCCCTCTTTTCCGTCCTTCGCCCGTCGGACCTCGGAGCCGCCCGGAAGGGCCCTGCCGAGGCGGTGGAAATGTGACAACAACATGAAATAAGGGCGTCTTGACCACTTTTTCGGCGGAAATAGTTGCACACTTTGAGAAAAATGAGTATTTTTGCGCATTGTAAGAGAGAATTGACGAAAAGAAAGAGCGGATGGAGAAGACTATCGACATCGAGAAAATACTCACCAGCAAACTCGGCGGCAAGGCGCGCCTCGTGCCCCGCTGCCTGATCAACTGGCTACGCAAGATAGCCCACGAGGACCAAGTGAACCAGTTCTTGTACGACCACCGCGACGAGGTCGGCACGCAATGGCTCACCTCCACCGTGGAGTATCTCAAGATGCATATCACCATCGAGGGCGAGGAGAACCTGCCCTCCAAGGATGATGGCAAACTCTACACCTTCGTCAGCAACCATCCTCTCGGCGGACAGGATGGCGTGGCCCTGGGCAGCATCATCGGGCGCCACTACGACGGTCGCTTCCGCTACCTGGTCAACGACCTGCTGATGAACCTCCCCGGCCTTCGTCCGGTCTGTGTGGGCATCAACAAGACGGGCAAGCAGAGCCGCGACTTCCCACGCATGGTCGAGGCGGCCTTTCAGGGCAACGACCATATCATCATGTTTCCCGCCGGACTCAACTCGCGGATGACCGACGGAGTGATCCGCGACCTGCCGTGGAAGAAGACCTTCGTCACGAAGAGCGTGCAGTATCAGCGCGACATCGTGCCCATCCATTTCAGCGGGCGCAACTCCGACCGCTTCTACCGCATCGCCAACTGGCAGAAGCGCCTCCACCTCAAGGTGAACCTGGCGATGCTCTTCCTCGTCGATGAGATGTATCGCAACGTCGACAAGGACTTCACGGTCAAGATAGGCAAACCCATCCCTTGGCAGACCTTCGACCGGTCGCGATCGGCCAAGGACTGGGCCCTGTGGGTGGAGGACCAGGTCTATGCGCTCTAAGGAGGCAGAAGAAGAGTCAGAACAAGAGCAAGAGACAGAAGAAGAGAATCCCCCCGTTTTACATCAAACTCTGAAAAAATGGAAGAAGAGATTATCCAACCCATCAGCAAAGAGGTGCTGCGCAGCGAGCTTACTCCTGAGAAGCTGCTCCGCACGACCAACAAGAGCCACAACGATATCTATGTGGTGACAGCCCACAACGCACCCAACGTGATGCGGGAGATAGGCCGGCTGCGCGAGATAGCGTTCCGCGCGGCAGGTGGCGGTACGGGCAAGGCCGTAGATATAGACGAGTTTGACACGTCGGACAACTGCTACAAGCAGCTCATCGTGTGGAACCCCGAGGCGGAGGAGATCATCGGCGGCTACCGCTATCTCTTCGGACGCAACTGGCGGCTCAATGCCGATGGCCAGCCCGAGTTGGCCACCAGCCACATGTTCCACTTCTCCGACCGCTTCCTCCAGGAGTACATGCCCTACACCGTGGAGCTGGGCCGATCGTTTGTCTCGCTCGACTACCAGAACGTGCGCAAGAACTCCAAGAGCATCTTCGCACTCGACAACCTTTGGGATGGTCTCGGCGCGCTGACGGTCATCAATCCCGACGTCAGGTACTTCTTTGGCAAGATGACCATGTATCCGAGCTACATCCGCATCGGCCGCGACATGATCCTCTATTTCCTCAAGAAGCACTTCGACGACAAGGACCATCTCATCGTGCCCATCCACCCGCTGAGCTACGAGCATCCCGAGGAGCAACTGGCCAAGATCTTCACGGGCGCCGACTTCAGGGAGGACTACCGCATCCTCAACCGCGAGATTCGCCACCTGGGCTTCAATATCCCGCCGCTCGTCAACGCCTACATGAACCTCTCGCCGACGATGAAACTCTTCGGAACGGCCATCAACGACGGCTTTGGCGAGGTGGAGGAGACGGGCATCCTCATTGCCGTCGATGAGATCCTCGACGAGAAGCGCGTGCGCCATATCGACAGTTTCGTCAAGGAGCACCCCGAGGCCCTCCATATCACCAGCGGCGCCAACAAACTCATTTACAAGGACCGGGCCTGACCCTTCCGCGAGGACCGGGCCTGACGTTTTCCTCCATCCCCAAACTGTATTTTTCCCCTCCCGACATGGAATCCATCAAAGAAATATTCAGAATCGGCAAAGGACCGTCGAGCAGCCACACCATGGGGCCGCAGCGGGCGGCACAGATCTTCCTCAAGCGCCATCCCAACGCCCACCGCTTCGAGGTGACGCTCTATGGCAGCCTGGCTGCCACGGGCAAGGGCCACATGACCGACGTGGCCATCCAGGAGGTGCTCCGCGAGGCCGCCCCCGTGAAGATCGTGTGGAAACCGACGGAGTTTCTGCAGTTCCACCCCAACGGCATGAAGTTTGTCGCCCTCAACGGCTACGACAAGCCCACCGAGGAGTGGACGGTCTATAGCGTCGGCGGTGGCGCCCTGTCGGAGGGCAAGGGCAAGGAGGACCAGTGCTTCCGCCCGGAGCAGGTCTATAACCTCCACACCACCAAGGACATCCTCGGCTGGTGTGAGGACAACGGTCGTGGCTACTGGGAGTATGTGGCGCTTTGCGAGGACAAGGACATCTGGGACTACCTGCGCCAGGTGTGGCAGGTGATGCAGCGTGCCGTCCACCGTGGCATCGACCACGAGGGCGCGCTCCCGGGCCCCTTGCACCTGGCCCGCAAGGCCCCGACCTACTATACGAAGTCGCTTGCCTACAAGCCGTCGCTGCAGAGCCGCGGCCGCGTCTTCGCCTATGCCCTGGCCGTGAGCGAGGAGAATGCCTCCGGCGGCACGGTGGCCACGGCCCCGACGTGTGGAGCCAGTGGCGTGGTGCCGGGCGTGCTGGTCCATCTGGCCGAATTCCACAATTTCTCCGAGACGCGCATCCTCCATGCCCTGGCCACGGCTGGCATCTTCGGCAACATCGTCAAGTACAACGCCTCGATCTCCGGCGCGGAAGTGGGATGCCAGGGCGAGGTCGGTGTGGCCTGCGCCATGGCCTCGGCGGCCACCTGCCAGCTCTTCGGCGGCACGCCGTCGCAGATAGAGTATGCGGCGGAGATGGGCTTGGAGCACCACCTCGGCATGACCTGCGACCCCGTCTGCGGCCTCGTCCAGATCCCTTGTATCGAGCGCAACGCCTTTGCGGCCTGCCGTGCCCTCGACGCCCAGCTCTACGCCTCGCTCAGCGACGGCAAGCACCGCGTCTCCTTCGACAAAGTGGTGGACGTGATGAAGCGGACGGGCCACGACATTCCCTCGCTCTACAAGGAAACGAGCGAGGGCGGACTGGCCAAGGAGTTTTGAGCAAGCGATTCAAACAACGCTAAGATTTGCGGTGTCATTGTTTCTTTGACAGTATCTACTCATCAAGCAACTATCGCCATGCAAGACCTTGAAATCAAGATAAAGGTGACGCTCTGTCAGATGGACGAGCTCTCCGCCGAGGACCAAGCGCTCGTGGGGCAGGCCATCGAGGCCACGCGCCACAGTTATGCCGTCTATTCCCACTTCCATGTGGGGGCCGCGGTGCGCCTCCAGGACGGTCGTGTCGTCATCGGTGCCAACCAGGAGAACGCCGCCTTCCCCTCGGGGCTCTGTGCCGAGCGCACGGCCCTCTTTGCGGCCCAGGCCCACTATCCCGACCAGCCGGTCCTGGCGCTGGCCATCGCCGCGCGCAACGCCGTGGGACTGACGGCGCAGCCCGTCACGCCTTGTGGCGCCTGCCGCCAGGTGGCGCTGGAGGTGGAGGACCGCTACCAGCAGCCGATGCGCGTGCTCCTCTATGGCACCGAGGGCGTCTATGTCGTAGGGAGCATGCACGACCTGGTGCCGCTCTCCTTCTCCGACGGGGCGATGCGCTGAGGCCGTCTGTCCACACACACAATCACAATCGCTATGCTGAAAAACTATTATGAGCAGGGCAGGGTAGAGGCTGGCTGCGACGAGGCTGGCCGTGGCTGCCTGGCTGGCAGTGTCTATGCCGCCGCCGTCATCCTGCCTCCCGACTATCAGAACGAACGGCTCAACGACTCCAAGAAGCTCACCGCCCGCCAGCGCTATGCCCTGCGCCAGGATATCGAGCGCGACGCGGTGGCATGGGCCGTGGGCGTCGTCACGCCGCAGGAGATCGACCAGATCAATATCCTCAACGCCTCCATCCTGGCCATGCACCGTGCCCTCGACCAGCTCCAGGTGCGGCCCGAGGCCATCATCGTCGATGGCAACCGCTTCAAGCCCTACCACGACCTGCCCCATACCACCATCGTCAAGGGCGACGGCAAGTACCTCTCCATCGCTGCCGCCTCCATCCTGGCCAAGACCTACCGCGACGACGAGATGATCCGCTTGGCGCAGGAGTATCCCGACTACGACTGGCAGCACAACATGGGCTACCCCACGCGAAAGCACCGCGAGGCCATCCGCCAGCATGGCATCACGCCCTACCACCGCCGCACCTTCAACCTCCTCGGCTCCGAGGAACTGACCATCCCCTTTGACAGTTAACCACAAGGCCGCTCGGTCTTGGATAACGTCGTACTGTTTTGGATAGCGTCTACTGTCTTTGATAGCTAAGCAAGGGCCGCTCTGTCTGGCGGCTCTTGCTGTAACCTACCGTGTCTAAACGGCTGCCATGCAACTCGTCACGCCGAGGGCCGTGGCGATGGCCGTGAGGATCGAGATGGCGGTCTGAATGACGAACCGCCATACCTGTCTTTTCTTTTCATCCATAATTTTTCTTTTCGTTTAAAGGTTTGATAATGAGTACTTTTCTCTCTGCTTTCGGTGGCAATGCGAGGACAAGTGAAGAAGATATCCAATACAACTTTTACAATATTTTACAACCAAGTTAGCTTTATTTACTTAATGTCCTCAATGTCATAAGGATAAGTTAAGAAAACAACTAAAACAACTTTTACAACAAGTAACAAAGCTTCGTCAGGACATTGCCTCTTCGAGGCCCATGCAAACCAAGGGTTGCTTGTAGCGAAACAACATTTACAACGCTTCGCCTTGCTCACAACTTGACGCATTTCCT